>OLWA01001236.1_pt1 | contig 27132 bp, 30 predicted proteins | sample 1673251 | NCBI WGS metagenome assembly OLWA01 (sample SAMEA3178937, study PRJEB25190) | human gut metagenome | biome: human gut; feature: human-associated habitat; material: faeces | place: Austria | collected 2013 | reverse complement strand
GGATTAAGCCATTTTAACAAGAATTAGTATTATACCATCGAGGAGGCGATAAAATGCTGCGCTTTATGATGCTGCTCTGTCTGTGCCTGTTCCCGTTTTCAGGCGCATGGTGTGAGAAACAGGCTGCTGCCGAAGCCCCCGGCGCATCCGCGCTGGCCATCTGGGGCGGGAACGGGGATGAATCCCTCTCTTCGGCTTATCGCACTTCCGAAGGGGACGTCGTGTTGTTGGCGCAAACCGACAGCACATCGGGCACACCCGCTCTTTCCTCGCGCGCGGCAGACGGGACGAGAGACGGCTGGATTCTGCGTGTTTCCGGCACGGGAGAATTAAAATCCGAAACCCTGCTTTCTTGGGAGGGCGAGCCGTTCATCCTTGGCGCGGTGGAAAACCCGGAAGGTCTGTGCATGATTGTCGTGGAATCCATTGACAAAACGGAATACGTCGAAAACACGGGCTATATCGTAAAGTACAACGTCTCCAGCAAGGCCATTCAAAGGGAGAAATTGCCCGGACTGCCGCATGACGTGTATGCCTGTGAGCGCGGCCTGCTCATCACAGGGGCATGCGCCATAGATGCGTCTCATGCGGCGGCATGGAGCGCTTTTGTAGACGCAAGCGGCCGTATATCCTGGAGCTATTGCAGCCCGGAAATGTACTCTGAGAATGAAATTGTTCTTCAAAAGGGCGTATTGCGGCAGAATGAAACCATTCTATATGGCAGAAAGCCGGACGAAGTGCCGGAAAAGCAATATCTTCGGATTCTGGATCAAAGCGGGCGGTTTCTCCGCGATCTTCCGCTGCCGGAACTGGAGCATTTCAACATTCACGGCATGCTGCCGACGGACGAAGGGATTTTGATCTACGGCTACAAATGGGAGAGCGGCGAATGTGCCTCAATGGTTTTTGTTCATGTCGATCTCGAGGGGCATGTGCTCTTTTCAAAGGCGTTTGCGGATATGCAAAGCGTTTTATCCGTGTGTCCCGCCTCGCGGGGCGGATACTATTTTGCGGAAAATGCCGACGATGGGCTGAATGTGTTTTATCTGTCCGACGACGGGGAAACGGAATTGCTGCAAAGCGTCCCCTGCGACAATTTGATTTCGTGCAGGAATATGTATGAGGAAGCGGATGGAAGCCTGACCTGCGTGGGGGAAATGCGCGTCCTGACCGATGACGGCTGTGTGCGGGAAAAGCTGTTCATTCTGAGCCTGGCAGTCCCGTTTTTTTGAGTCCTTTTACAGGCTCGACGTGGTGAGCGAAATCAGCGAAACCGTCGGGGGATTGAATAGGCGGAAGAACGGCAGGGGGTACAGCCCGTCATTGCCGCCCAGACCGGGGCTGACGTAGAGATAGGTTCGCCCCTTTCGGGTCAGGCCGAAATAGGTGTCCGCCCCCGGCAGAAGGCCGTAAAGCGGCAGATTTTGAGAGGGGATGAACAGCGCGCCGGCAAACGGCAGGCGGATCAGCCCGCCCTGATAATGGCCGCAGAGCACCAGATGCACGCGCTCGCGCAGGCTGCCGGGGTACGCGCTTTCCAGCTCCTCGTCGGCGGGCGGCACGTGCGTCAATGCGATGTACACGTCCGCATCGGTCATCTTGGCGCGCGCGTTTCGGGTCTCGGTCAGCCATTGCAGGTTGTACGTCGTCAGCTCGATGGCGTTTTCGTCGCCGTCGGCCAGCGCGTCGAGGTATTGCCGCTCAAACTGCGCCTGCATCGTGTCCATATCCAGACTGAGCAGCGCACTGGTCGTCAGCCAGAGCGTGTGCCCGTCGCGCTCAATCTGCACGGGCGCGCTGAGAAGCTGCCCGCCGCGCTGCTTGGCGCCGAGCACCCACGGGGCGAACGGGCTGCCGCCGGTGGCGTAGCTCATGGAGGCGGGCAGGGGGTCCTTGTCGCCCGGAATCATGTAGATCGGCGCGTCCGGCTTCAGCTTGCGCAGCATCTCGATCAGCGCATAGAGCGGCTGCGCGTTCCCCCGTGAGGAAACCATGTCGCCGGTGAACACCACCGCGTCAAAATCCTCGTTTTGCAGCGCAAAGCGGATCAGCGCCTGATTCGAGCCGTAGGTCGCGCCCTTGAGGTCGGAAATTTGCAGCAGGGTGTAGCCCTCGAACGCGGGATCCATCCGCCGGATCGGCACGGTGACGCGGGCGACCCGCACAAACTGATTGACCGCCAGATTGACGGCCAGCGCGATCAGCGTCATCAGCAGCAGCGCCAGCAGCAGCCGCCTGCCCAGCGACGCGCGCGGCTTGGGCTCGAAAAACTCGCCGCCGGGCTGGGCGGCTTTGAAATGCGCCGTGTGCTGCGGGGAAAAGGAGTCGAAGCCGGTTCGGCTTTGAGAGGGTCTTCTGTTCATGGTGGAAACCTCGAATCTATCAAAATCGCTGCGAGCAGCCCGAAGGCCGACCCTCTTTCGTATGATGGAATGTGTATGTTCAGCCGGCGGAAGGCCGGGAATTGCAAAAATATCCAGAATATAATTTCATTATACAAAATTCCCCGAAGGGATTCAATCAGGAAAGCGCGCGAAACGAAAAAAGTTTTCGCCGCGCTTTGCAGGGGCGGCCAAGTGTGATACAATGAGCGGGAAAACAATCGACGGAGGAACATCATGGCGAAGGAAAAGACGGTGTTTGTGTGCAGCGCCTGCGGCTATGAAACGCCGCGCTGGATGGGCAAATGCCCCGGCTGCAATGCGTGGAATACGCTCGAGGAGCAGGCTCCGCACCTCGCAGAGCGGGGAATGCAGGCGGAGATCGCGTTTTTCGGAGGCAGTTTCACAGCCGTCCCGAGGGAGTATATGGTCAGCCTGCTGGAGTGCGCACATGCGGCGGTACAAAAGCACCCGGAGGTCTATTGCGGGATACGCTGTTCCACACGCCCGGACTGCGTTGACGACGAGATAATCGCGATACTGAAAAAATACGGCATGACCGCCGTGGAGCTTGGCGCGCAGTCCATGTCGGACGAGGTGCTGACAGCCAACGAGCGCGGGCATTCTGCCGAGGACGTCCGCAGGGCTTCCCGGCTGATACGGGAAAGCGAGATATCGCTGGGTTTACAGATGATGACCGGGCTTTACCGCGACAGCGAGGACGCCGTGAGGTACACCTGCCGGGAGTTCATCGCGCTCAAGCCGGATACGGTGCGCATTTACCCGACGGTCATTCTGAAGCACACGCGGCTTGGACGGCTGTTCGAAAGCGGGGAGTATCAGAGCTTCGGATTCGAGCAGACCGTAGACCTGTGCGCGGAGCTTCTGCGGGAGTTCACCGCGGCGGGAGTCCGCGTTATAAGAATGGGGCTTCACGCTTCCGCCGAGGTGGAAAGCGAAATGCTCGGCGGAGTGTACCACCCGGCATTCCGGGAGATAGTGGAGAGCCGGCTGTTTCTGAATGACGCGAAGCAAAAGCTTTCCGCACTGAAAAAAGGACATTATATTTTATACACCGACAGCCGGAACATCAGCCGGGCAGTCGGACAGAAACGCGGCAATATCGCGGCTCTGAGGGAGCTGGGGTATGACGTCGATGTGAAACCCCTGGAAGGGGCGTACATCGAGCTGCGATAAACATTGAGGTTTGTGAATGTTTTTTAAGTCACTTGAGATACACGGGTTCAAATCCTTTGCGGACAAGACCGTACTGAACTTCGACGCCCAGACCACCGCAGTCGTTGGAAGCAACGGCAACGGCAAGAGCAACATAAGCGACGCCCTGCGCTGGGTAATGGGAGAGCAGGGCGCAAAGACCCTGCGCGGCGAAAAGATGGAGGACGTAATCTTCCACGGGACCACCGACAGAAAGCCGATGGGATTCGCGAAGGTCGCGCTGTGTATCGACAATACCGACCGCGCCCTTGCAGTGGACGCGGACGAGGTGACGATCTCCCGCAAGCTCTACCGCACCGGCGAGAGCGAATACCTCATAAACGGCGCGAAGTCCAGGCTGAAAGACATTCAGGAAATGCTGCTCGGTACGGGACTCGGGCGCGATGGATATTCCATAATCGGACAGGGCAGGGTCGCTGAGATAGTCAACGCCCGCGGTACCCAGCGCCGCGAGATATTCGAGGAAGCGGCGGGCATTTCGCTGTTCCTCCACAAGAAAGCGGAAGCCGAGAAGGAACTTGAGAGCGCCGAGGAAAACATCACCCGCCAGAAGGATATTATCCGTTCAGACGAGGAGCGCCTCCCGGTGCTTAAAAAGCAGTCGGAGAAGGCGGTTTTAGCCGCAGAGCTTCTCGACCAGAAGAAGGAGCTTGAGATATCCGTAGGAGCGGCTCACTATGAAGAGCGCCGCACCGCAATAAAGAAGCTGGACGACGACCTGCTGCTAAACCGCGCGGAGTGCGAGCACTTCGAAAAGGACGCGGAGAAGCTCCAGAACAGCATTGAAGAGAGCACCGAAAAGAAGCAGCGCATACAGGCAGAACTTGAGCGTTTCCGCAGCAGCCGCGAGGCTGTAAACGCGGAGATAGCGGAGAAACGCTCCACGATACAGGTGCGCGAGAACGATCTCCGCCACAATGACGAGCGCCGCACGGAACTCACTCAGCAGATAGCGAACGCCGAGGAGAGCAGCCGCAGCTTCGACGACGCAATAAAGGAGTTCCGCAGCAAAATAGAGGAAAAGACCGCCGAGGTGGAGCGGTTTGAGAAGCAGCGGACCGACCTCCAGGAAAAGCTCAGCGCAATGGCGGAGCAGAACGCCGAGAGCGACAAGGCGTATTCCGCGCTGGAGCAGGAACTCGCCCAGATATACCGCGAACGCAGCGAGGCTGACGTGCGGTCGGTTCAGGCGGAGCGTTCCGCAGCGGAGGCCGAGGAACAGAAACAGACGTTTCTGAGCGACGTGCAGAATTCCGAGGCGAAGCTGAAGGAGTACTCCGACAGCGCCGCACAGGTCGGGAAATCACTCGCGGAGGTAGGCGAGAAGCGCTCCGCGACGGCAAACAAGCTGGCGGGATATCAGCGCCTCAACGACGGCAAGGTTCGCCGCATGAACGAGGCAAAATCCGAGGCTGAGAAGGTACGCAGCGAGCTTGACATGATGCAGAACCGCTACAAGGTACTGGACGACGTTGAGAAGAACATGGAGGGCTACAACCGAAGCGTCAAGGAACTGATGAAGGCTTCCCAGCAGGGGAGAATGAGCGGTATCCACGGCACCGTTGCAGATGTAGTTACTATCGACGAGCGGTACGTCCTCGCGATAGAGACCGCACTGGGAGCGGCAATGCAGAACGTCATCGTGGACAGCGAGGAGACAGCAAAGCGCTGTATCCGCTTCCTCAAGGAAACGAACTTCGGACGTGCGACCATGCTTCCGATAACCACCATGAAGGGGCGCTTCCTGAACGAGCCGCGGCTCAGCTCAGAGCAGGGCTTCGAAGGCATAGCAAGCGACCTTGTGGACTGCGACCAGGAGTACCGGAACATAATCAGCTACCTGCTGGGGCTTACCGTTATCGTGGACGATATCGACACGGCGGCGTTCCTCAGTAAGAAATACAATTTCAGATTCCGCGTCGTTACGCTTGACGGTCAGGTCGTCAACGCAGGCGGCTCCTTCACCGGAGGAAGCCGGGCGAGCGGCACGGGTATCATTTCCAGAAAGCAGCAGAAGGATTCGCTGTATACCTCGATAATCGAGATGAAAAAGACTCTCGTTGAAAAGACCGAGGCGTACCAGCAGTACCAGGCGGAGGCAGCGAAATTCGCAGTCGAGATCGACGGCATGCAGGACGAGCTGAGAAGCTGCGATTCTCAGGAGATCAACCTCCGCGCTGAGCTGTCGAAGTTCAATACGCTGGCTCAGCAGCTTACCGAGCAGGGAGCGCACTCAAGGCAGGCTCTGGAGCGCTTCGACCTCCAGATAAAGAATTACACCGCGCAGCTCACCGAACTTCGCAGTGTGGTCGAGGAGTGCGACAAAAAGGCTGAGGGGCTTGAAGAAAAGCTGAAGCAGTCCGGCAGCGAGCGCGACTCCGCGGCTTCGCAGAGCAAGGAGATTTCCGAGGAGATATCCCGGATAAACCTCGAGCAGATGGCTGCGAAGAAGGATATCGACGCGTTCAACGTTGAGATCAGGAACCGTGAGGAGAACCGGCGGGCGCTGTTTCAGAGCAGCGACAGCTTCCGCGGGAAGATGGCGGAGCTCGACCGCAGCGACGAGGAGATCCGCGTTGAAATTGAGAAGCTCCGCATGGAGCTTGAGCAGCACAGCGGGGAGCTCACCGGCAAGGACGAGGATATTTCCCGCAGCATGGCCGAGATAGACAGCCTGGATCTGGCGATAGGTCAGATGAACCGTGACATAAACGAGGCGAACCGCGACAAGGAGCGCTTCGCAAGGGAAGTCGCCCGGCTGGAGGAACGCCGCAAGAGCGAGGAGCGTGAGAAGGAGCGCATAGTCTCCATGCTGCTCGAAAGCTACGACATGACGGTGTCGATGGCGATAGAGCAGGCGAAGCCGCTTGATAACCTGCTGGCGGCGGAAAACGACCTCGAGGAGCTGAGAAAGCAGATAACAAAGCTCGGAAACGTCAACATGGAGTCCATCGAGGAGTACCGCACGGTGTCTGAGCGATACAAGTTCCAGACCGCGCAGCTCGACGACATCGAAAAGAGCAAGCGGGAGCTTGAAAGGCTAATCGCCGACCTCACCGAGGACATCAAGACGCGCTTCCTCAACAGCTTTGAGGAGATAAACAAGAGCTTCAAGGAGATATTCGTCAGCATTTTCGGCGACGGGGCGCACGGCGAACTCAAGCTCACCGACCCGGAGGACGTTCTGAATTCCGGTATTGAGATACTCGCGGCACCGCCTGGAAAGGTCATAAAGAACCTGATATCCCTCTCCGGCGGCGAGCAGACGATGGTCGCCATCACGATCTACTTCGCGATACTCAAGCACCGTCCGACGCCGTTCTGTATGCTCGACGAGGTAGACGCGGCGCTCGACGATGTGAACGTAGACAAGTACATAACTTACCTCAACCAGTTCAGCAGCCAGACGCAGCTGATGGTAATAACCCACCGCCGCGGAACAATCGAGGGCTGCAAGGTGCTTTACGGCGTTTTCATGCAGGAAAAGGGAGTTTCAAGGCTCCTGCGCCGCGAGCTTGCCGATGAGCTGGACGTAGAGCTTAAATGATTTTGCATAACCAACGCGGCTTTGAGCATACTTACTCAGTATGCCGGAATGGAGGTTACATGGGATTTTTTGACAGATTCAAAAAGAAGAAACATCAGGAAGAAGAGCTGAACGAACAGGAGGCTGTGCTCGATGAAAACTCCGGCGAAACCAGTACTGAAAGCGGCGGCGCCGAAATCGGAGCTTCCGGATATACCGAAGCTGAAGCGCCTGTTCAGCCTGACGGTGGAGTTCCCGCAACCGAGGAGCCGGAGCAATCCGGGAATTACGCTGCGTTCGAGGCTCCCGAAGCCGAAGCGGAAGAGCCGCTGACTCAGCCGGAGGCGATACCTGAGCCTGAGGAGGCGGAGGAACCCGAGGAAATTCCGCAGGCTATGGAGGCTCCCGCCCCCGAAGAAGAAACCGAGCCGGAGGAGGTCCCGCAGGAGGAAGTTCCCGAGCCGGATTTCACCGAGCAGTCCGAAGAAGCTCCGAAGAAGCAGGGATTCTTCGAGAAGCTGAAAAACGGTCTGAAAAAGACGAAGGACGGCTTCATGAGCAAGCTGGAGCTGCTGATGAACAGCTTCACGAAGATAGACGAGGACTTTTTCGACGAGCTGGAGGAAACGCTGATCCTTTCCGATATCGGCGCGGAGACCTCCATGCAGATATGCGACAAACTTCGCCAGGCTGTAAAGCGCACTGGCGCCACCGACCCCGCGGACGTCAAGCAGCTCCTGCGCGACATCATCGCGGAAATGCTCACCGGCGACAACGAGCTGAAGCTTGACACAAAGCCGTCTGTTATCATGGTGATAGGCGTCAACGGCGCAGGCAAGACCACCACGATAGGCAAGCTTGCGGCGAATCTCAAGGCGCAGGGCAAGAAGGTAGTCGTAGCGGCGGCGGATACATTCCGTGCGGCGGCTATTGATCAGCTCAACGTATGGACTGACCGCGCCGGCGTGGACATCGTCAAGCACAGCGAGGGCAGCGACCCTGCCGCAGTCGTGTTCGACGCGCTGACCGCAGCGAAGGCGCGCGGCGCTGACGTAGTGCTCTGCGACACTGCAGGAAGGCTCCACAATAAGAAGAACCTCATGGAGGAGCTGAAAAAGATCGCCAGGGTGATAAACCGCGAAGTTCCGGACGCGTCGGTTGAAACTTTATTGGTTCTTGACGCGACTACTGGACAGAATGCAGTCAATCAGGCCAAACTTTTCAGTGAAAGTGCTGAAATTACAGGAATTGTTCTCACAAAGCTTGACGGAACCGCAAAAGGTGGTATAATAATACCTATAAAGAATGAGCTCGGCATTTCCGTGAAACTTGTCGGCGTGGGCGAGAAGATCGACGATCTCCAGCCGTTCGTTCCGGCGGACTATGTAAAAGCTCTGTTCGAGTAAGAAATTTTCCCATGAATGGGTAAAATAAAGCGCCCATGAGGCGCAGTAAATTGGAAAGGATTTTTTATGAAACATCTTCACAAATCGGGCGAAGAAAAACCTGCCGCCTCGTCGCCTGTCCGACAGAAATTGATAATCGCGTCCAACAATCAGGGCAAGATCATGGAGTTCAGAAAGCTCCTCGAGCCGTTCGGGTTCGACGTTGTATCAATGCGGGAGGCAGGCTTCACAGACGAGATCGTAGAGGACGGCGATACCTTCGAGGAGAACGCGCACATAAAGGCGCGCGCTGTTTTCGAGGCAACAAAGCTCCCTACCATCGCAGACGACAGCGGACTTGAGATAGACTTCCTCAACGGCGCACCGGGTATCTACTCCGCGCGCTATGCCGGCGAGGGCGCTACCGACAAGGAGCTTTGCGAGAAGGTACTTGAGGAGATGCACGGCGTGTCCAGACCCCTTAGAGAGGCACGCTTCGTTTGCTCGATCTATTTCATCTACGCCGAGGACGACGAGTATTCCGTAAACGGTACCGTTGAGGGGTACATAGGCGATGAGATGGTCGGCGACAAGGGCTTCGGCTATGACCCCATCTTCATGGTGGACGAGGATCACAGCATGGCGGAGCTCGACCAGGACGAGAAAAACAGGATAAGCCACCGCGCCAAGGCGTTCGAGGAGCTTGCCAAGATCTTAAAGGAGAAATTCAGTTAATGCTGACAAGTAAACAGAGAGCACATCTGCGCTCCATAGCGCAGAGCTACAATACAATATTTTTCGTTGGAAAGCTGGGTATCGGCGACGAGCTGGTAAAGCAGCTCGACGACGTTCTGAACTGCCGCGAGCTTATAAAGGTAGGCGTGCAGGAGAACTGCGAGTTCACCGCCCGTGAAGCCGCAGACCAGATCGCGGAGCTTACAAAGTCCGAGGTCGTGCAGGTGATCGGCAGGAAGTTCGTGCTTTACCGCCGCAACAAGGATCCCAAGAAGCGGGTGATAGAGCTTGAGTGACAGCGTGAAAAAGACTGGCATCTTCGGAGGGGCGTTCAACCCGGTGCATAACGGGCATGTCCGCCTTGCCGAGGAAGCCGTGAAGCAGCTCAAGCTGCGCCGTCTGCTTATAATCCCGACTTATGTTTCGCCGCACAAGCACACCGACCTTGCCCCGTATGAGGACAGGGCGGAGATGTGCCGCCGCGCGTTCGGGCATATCCCGGGCGTGGAGGTCAGCGACATCGAGGTAAGGCTCGGCGGGACGAGTTATTCGATAAACACCGTCCGCGCACTGAAGGAGATGTACCCCAACGAGCAGTTCTTTCTGCTCATCGGCGGAGATATGCTGTTCAGCTTCGACAAGTGGTATAAGTACGAGTCGCTGCTCAAGGAGACGAAGGTCTGCGCGGCAGCCCGTGACGGCGACAGCTTCGCGGACATGATGGAGTACGCCAACGAACTGGGGCGCATAAAGGTGCTCCCGACCCAGGCAATAGAGATGTCCTCCACGGAGGTCAGAAATACCGTCGCACATGGCGGTGACTATTCCGGAATGGTTCCGCATGGCGTTGCGGAGTATATCCGTGAAAAGGGGCTCTACAGGTGATAAATCATGAAAAAGTGGTACGATGAGGAATACGAATTCCAGGTCGAGGTCATCGGGTATCTCCGCGGAGACCACACCGAACATCTCTGCCGAAACGGCGAGGAGATCGGCGATACATACCGCTGTACCTATGGCTGCCCGGTCAACGCCGACGGCTATGGAATTTTTGCAGCAAGACCATGATGATGCTGTACCCGCTGATGGAGGCAGTCCGCAGCGGCGGCGACCTTGAAAATCTCGGGGGAGACGGGAAGTACAGCAAGACCATCGTGTGTCCGGACGGCTGCGTGATGTTCCGGCTGACCGCAAAACCTCTGGGCGGCGAGAATTTCTTCAGAGGCGGCTTCTGGAAAGAGCCGTGAATCTAATGTGGAGGTAATTCTGTTTGAGCAGATACAAGGAATTCGACGAATATGAGGAACTCATAAAGGAGCGTCTTTCTAAAAAGCGCTTCACCCACAGCATGAACGTCGCCGAGGCATGCTACGACCTCGCGGAGAGATTCGGCGCGGACAAGAAGCGCTGCTATCTCGCAGGGCTTCTGCATGACATCATGAAGGAGGATCTCCCGGACCGCCAGCGGCAGATGACTGTTGACAGCGGAATGTCCCCGGATCCTGCGGAGATCGACACTCCGGCGCTGTGGCATGCGGTGGCGGGCGCGGCGTACGTCCGGGACAGGCTCGGGATAGACGACGAGGAGATACTTGCCGGGATACGCTTCCACACGATCGGCTGCGCGAAAATGACGAAGCTTGAAAAAATCGTCTACCTCGGGGATATGATCTCTGCGGAGAGAAGCTATAAGGACGTCGACAAGTTCAGGAAGATCTGCCGCGACGACCTTGATAAGGCGATGTCTGTGGCGCTGATATACAATATCGGGGACGTCTGCAAGAAGTGCGGACACCTCCCGAGATACACGTTTGAAGCATACAATTATTATCTGAAATACAACAAGAATAAGGAGAGCTTATGACAGACAGAGAAGAACTGGAAATCGCGGTAAAGGCGCTTGATTCCAAGAAGGCAAAGAACATCACAGCGCTCAAGGTCGACGATCTCACTATCCTTGCAAACTACTTCGTTATCGCGTCCGCGTCCAGCACCACGCAGGTGAAGGCGCTGGCTGACGAGGTTGAGTACCAGCTCGGTGAGAAGGGCGTAAAGCCGAAGGGAATCGAGGGCTACCAGAGCAAGGAATGGATCGTGCTTGACTACTATGATATCATCGTGCACGTATTCCTGGAGGAGACCCGCGACTTCTATCAGCTCGAGCGCCTTTGGGCAGACGGTACGCCGGTCGACATTTCCGGTATCGTTAAGGATTGATAATTGATTACCGCAAAACGTCCAAAAATTGTTCCGGATTTTGTCAGAAATGACGAAAATCAAAATTTCCAATAAAATTTCTGATAACTGCTTGACAAATCGGGGTCTTTGCGATATAATTAATTATATACTTTTTGTATAACTACTATAAAATGTAGATAACCTATGCCTTGTGGCAAAGGGAGGGAAATATAGATGGCAGAAATTCGTCTTGGCAAAAATGAATCTCTTGATACCGCTCTGAAGCGTTTCAAGCGTTCATGCGCAAGGGACGGCGTTCTTGCTGAAGTTCGTAAAAGAGAGCATTACGAAAAGCCTTCGGTAAAACGTAAAAAGAAGTCCGAAGCTGCTCGCAAGCGTAAGTTCTGATTTTACGGAGCTTGATTGCTACTTAAAAATCAACGGTTAGACCGGGCAGTTTCTGTCCGGTTTAATTGTTATCTGGAACCAGAACGGAGGAAGCCGATGCTGTTTAAGCCTACATTCTGGCTGAAAAGCGTACTACAGATAGATGAGAAGTTCCTGACGGAAAACGGCGTGAAAGCGCTCGTCCTCGACATGGACAACACTCTTTCCATGCACGGAAACCCCGCCGCAGAGGCAGGCGTCGACGAGTGGCTTGGCAAAATGCGCGCCCTGGGAGTCAAAATGCGCGTTGTGTCTAACAACACGAATAAGCGCGTGGCTCCGCTGGCGGCGCTGCTGGGGCTGGAGTTCACCGCGAACGGCGCGAAGCCGCTGACTTTCGGCGTTAACCGCGCCGTTAAGGCGATGGGCGCCGCGAAGTCCGAGACCCTGGTAGTGGGAGATCAGATTTTCACCGACGTGATGGCGGGGAACCTCGCAGGGATCCGCACCGTGCTGGTGGAGCCGTTCCACCTTGAGAAAACCTGGACGTTCAGGCTCAAGCGCAGGGTGGAGAGCGTGGTGTTCCACAGGGATTATTCAAAGCTGGAGGAAAAATAATGGAGATTTCATTCGGACCCGGCGGAAACGGTGAGAGCTGGGGCAGACGCAAATTCCCCGAGCAGCTTCCGGAGTACCTTTCCGGGCTTGGGCTGAACGGTTACGAGATAGAGTGCGGCAGGGGAGTCCGCCTTGCGGAAAAGACCCCGGCGCTGCTTCCAGGGCTTGCGAAGGAGCACGGGATATACGTCACGCTGCACGCGCCGTATTTCATTTCGCTTTCCTCGGTGGAGGAGGAGACGCGCCTCAAAAGCGTGGAGTATATTTTCCAGTCGGCGCAGGCGGCGCATTCCGTTGGCGCCAGGAAGATCGTAGTCCACAGCGGAAGCTGCTCAAAAATGACCCGCGAGGAAGCTACGGAACTTGCAAAGGATACGCTGAAAAAGGCGCAGGAGCGGCTGGATTCCGAGGGACTTTCCGAAATCATCATCTGCCCGGAAACGATGGGCAAGGTGAACCAGCTCGGAACTCTTGAGGAGGTCCTGGAGCTGTGCGGAGTCGATGAAAGATTCCTGCCGACGGTGGATTTCGGACATCTCTACGCACGCACCCACGGCGGAATAACCTGCCGCGAGGACTACGCAAAAATGCTGGATCTCATTGCGGATAAGCTCGGAACAGAGCGCCTTAACAGCATGCATATCCATTTCAGCCGCATAGAGTTCACCGCAGGCGGCGAGAAGCGCCACCTGACGTTTGAGGACACACAGTTCGGTCCGGAGTATCAGCCGCTCATGCAGGAGATAAAGCAGCGCGGCATGACCCCGTCGATAATCTGCGAGTCCGCGGGCACACAGGCTGAGGACGCTGCAGAGATGAAGCGCTACTATGAATCGCTGTAAAGGAGAGGACATGGACTGCCTATATCAGAGCCTATATCAGAGCCAGGAAACCGGCGATGTGATACGCTGCATAAATCAGCAGATACTGTGTTATATCACGGCATGCGACAGGGAGCAGCACATGCTCAACGCCGCAGAGGACGCAATAACGACATATCTTATCCCAAAGGTGGAGGAAATGCTCGTAAAGGACAGCATGGAAGGCGGGGAGCACTCCATGTCCCGCAGGTTGCACCAGGGACAGCAGGGGCTGTTTTACAACGGCAATGCCTATATCGTTAATTATCAGTTCGCCAAGGGCGTTATGTGCGATTTCTACCGCGAGGCAGGGATAATACCGATAGAGTGCGCTCAAAGCGTGAACTACGAGGGTGACAGGCTGCTCAGCATGGCGCAGGACCTTGACAGCGACATGTCCGGCAGTGATTTCGTCAGAAAATACAAACGCAATATCCCGTTTAAGCACAGGGACTATCTGATGCACGGGCTGGGGCTTTCGCTGCAGAGAGTCGCGGAGAACGGCTTTCCGGTCAGCGAGCTTGTCGATGTTTATGCGTTTCAGCGCGGGGTTTCATTCTGGGTAACTGCCGACAAGAAGATCATGGACAACGCAATGTACGTGTTCATCGGCTGGAACAGGCAGACGCTCGACATGTCAAAGCCAATGCTGGAAGACGGCAGGCTGGTTGTCGGCGGTCAGGAGGTCAGGCGGTACGATATCGTTTATGAGTTCAGCCTGGTGGATCCGAAGCGTTCCAGCGAACAGATGAAGCTTAAGGCAAGTGTAGACCTGGTTTTCGAGATTCTGGACAACAGCAGGCATGTGCGGAATATAACCGTCGATTTCACCCCGGAGGAATCCGCGAAGATCACAGGAATGATGAAGCGGCTGTATTTCCCGGCTGAAATGCCGGTGAAGCCGCATAAAGTCCCGGTGACGATAGGCGAGGAGTTCCGCGACAACTACTACTTTGAATATGGCACGCCGGAGCAGAAAAACGCAGTCTCGGACAAGTGGGCTTCCACTGACGCGGCATACAGACACATGCGTGAACTGGCAAGGAAAAATAAAGATAAATAACGGGGGTAAGCATATGAAAAAAATACTGATTATGAACGGTCCCAACCTCAACCTGCTGGGCGAGCGCGAGCCGAACATCTACGGAAACGAAACGCTCAACACCATAAACGACGACCTCGACGAAAAGGCGCGTAAGCTTGGCTACGAGCCGGTATTCTTCCAGAGCAATTCCGAGGGCGGACTCATCGACCGCCTGCACGAATCCCGCCTGGACTGCGCCGGAGTTATCCTCAACGCTGGAGCCTACACGCACTACAGCTACGCTATCCGCGACGCTATCGCGGCGATACGCATTCCGGTAATCGAAGTGCACCTTTCAAATGTCAACAGCCGCGACGAGTTCCGGAAGAATTCCGTCATCGCGCCGGTATGCAGGGGAACTATCGCGGGCTTTGGAAGCTACAGCTACACGCTGGGTCTGTACGCCCTCGACAACATCTTAGGAGGCAGCAATGAGTAACATCGAAGCGCTCCAGGCGAAGCTTCCGGACGAGGCGTGCGGCGCGCTCATCACCTCGGATGTCAGCAGGCGCTATTTCTGCGGTTTCAAGTCCTCGGCGGGCGTTATACTCGTGACAAAGGAGCAGAGCTACCTGATAATTGATTCCCGCTATTTCGACAAGGCGAAGCAGCGCGTCACCGACTGCCGCGTGATACTTCTTGAGGACATGCGCACTCAGCTTTCCGAGCTGCTTTTAAAGCACGATATCAGGAGGCTCATGCTTGAGAGCGACTATATGACCCTCAGCGAGTTCGCCGCATATAAGGAGCAGCTCCATTTCGTGGAGCTAGACGCGACTTCATGGCTTTCTGACTTCATCTGGGGCATGCGTATAATCAAGACCGCCGAGGAGGTAAAACTCATCGTTAAGGCTCAGCGCATTGCTGAGAAAGCGTTTGAGCGGCTGGTCGACAACATTCACCGCGACATGACCGAAAAACAGGTAGCGGCGCTGCTGAACTACTACATGATGGACCTCGGCGCGGACGACCTTTCGTTTGAAACTATCGCGGCTTCCGGTGTGAACTCTGCGTCGCCGCATGCGGTCCCCACCGATAAGAAGCTCCAGGAAGGCGACTTCCTGACGCTGGATTTCGGCGCGGTCGTGGACAGCTACCACAGCGATATGACCCGCACCCTCGCCGTCGGAACAATATCTCCGGAGCAGGAGAAGCTCTACAACGCGGTTTACTACGCGAACCTCGACGGGATCAAGGCGGTAAGGCCCGGAATCAACGGCAAGGTCGTTGACAGCGTGGCGAGGGCTACCCTCGCGGCATGGGGAGGTTACGACAAGTATTTCGGTCACGGCCTCGGTCACGGAGTGGGTCTCGAGATCCATGAGCAGCCTACGCTCTCGCAGAGGAGCCGTTCAATGCTCAAGCCCGGCATGATAGTCACCGTTGAGCCGGGAGCGTACATCTCCGGAAAGTTCGGAGTGCGGATAGAAGATATGGTAGTTGTTACAGAAAATGGCTGCGATAATCTCACAAAATCCACAAAAAACCTTATTCACATATAATTTTTCAATATTTTTCGAAAAAAGGTCTTGAAAAATCAAGCGAAATAGGGTACAATAAGAGAGATAGAATTATACGGACGGGCTTTACAGAAATTGGGTCCTCCGGATAACCGGCGCGTATTATTGAACAGCGCCGCATAAACTAATAAAATTTGGAGGTTCCCTACTATGATCACAGCAGGAGATTTCAGAAATGGCATGACATTCGAGGAAGACGGCAATGTAATGCAGATCATCGAGTTCCAGCACGTTAAGCCCGGTAAGGGCGCGGCGTTCGTAAGAACAAAGGTGAGAAACGTTATCACAGGCTCCGTTGTAGAAAAGACCTACAACCCTACCGCCAAGTTCCCCACCGCTTACGTTGAGAGAAAGGATATGGAATACACCTACTCCGACGGCGAGCTCTATCACTTCATGGATTCCGAGACCTACGAGGATATCCCCGTAAACGCTTCCGATGTTGGCGACAACTTCAAGTTCGTTAAGGAGAACATGGTATGTAAGGTTCTGTCCTACAAGGGCAAGGTATTCGGCGTAGAGCCTCCGAACTTCGTTGAGCTCCAGATCACACAGACCGATCCCGGCTTCGCAGGCAACACAGCTACAAACGCTACCAAGCCTGCTACACTCGAGACCGGCGCTGAGATTCGCGTTCCGCTGTTCATCAACGAGGGCGAAGTTATCCGTATCGACACCAGAACAGGTGAGTACATGGAGCGTGTAAAGTAATTTACGCTTCAGTGCCATATAGTTTCTTTGGATAAAAGGACGCGCTCCGTTATTGCGGTCTGCGTCTGAATGACGAAAGGAATGATATTTATGACGATCGGTGAAAAGGTTTCCTATATCAAGGGGCTGGCTGAGGGGCTGAAGGTAGACGAGTCCACCAACGAGGGCAAGGTCATCACAGCTATCCTCGACGTACTCGGCGAAATGGCTGAGAACCTCGCTGAGGTTGACGAAGAGCTGGACGACGTTGCAGACGTAATGACCGACCTCGAGGAGAGCGTATCTGACCTTGAGGACGATGTATACGGCTACGACGAGGACGAAGACGAGATGGATGACGATTTCGACGAGGATCTCGACGAGATGTACGAGACCACTTGTCCTACATGCGGCAACACTATCCGCTTCGACTACGACCAGGCTGCAAAGGGCGAGATCGACTGCCCGAACTGCGGCGCAGCACTCAAGTTCTCCCTCGACGACGAGGACGACGCTGAGTGATCAGTAATTAGTTGAATATCAGGCGGGGGACTTATTAGGTCGTTCGCCTGATTTTGTTTAAGGAGATAACTATGAGCTGGAGAGACAACCTGATAAAGATAGAACCATACGTTGCAGGCGAACAGCCCAACAAGACCGACTTCATAAAGCTCAACGCGAATGAGAATCCCTATCCCCCAGCACCGGGAGTTCTCCGTGCAATAGAGCAGTTCCGCGGCGGCAGCCTGAAAAAGTACCCCGACGCGAACGCGAAGCCGCTTGCAGACGCGCTGGCAAAGCGGTTCGGTCTGCAGCGTGAGAACGTATTCGTTGGCAATGGCTCCGACGACGTTCTGGCACTGTGCTTCCGGGCGTTCTTTAATTCGGACAAGCCGGTGATCTACCCGGATATCACATATTCGTTCTATCCGGTGTGGTGCGAAATGCTCCATATTCCGTTTGAGACTATCCCGGTGGACGACAGCTTCAATATAAATGCGGAGGACTACAAGCGCCCCAACGGCGGCGTAGTTATCGCGAACCCGAATGCGCCTACCAGTATCGGCAGGGGTCTGGATTTCGTGCGCGAGATACTCGACGCTAACCCCGACAGCGTGGTTATTTCCGATGAGGCGTATGTTGATTTCGGCGGGACTTCTTCCGTGCCGCTGCTGAAGGAATACAAAAACCTCGTTGTGGTTCAGACCTTCTCAAAGTCGCGCTCCATGGCAGGAATGCGTATCGGCTACGCGCTGGGAAACAAGGAAATAATCTCCGCGCTGTTTGCCGCAAAGGACAGCTACAATTCCTACCCGCTGGACAGCGTTGCCATCGCGGCAGGCGTTGCCTCCGTGGAGGACGAGGAGTATTTTCGGGCAACGGTGCAGAAGGTCGTTGCAACGCGCCGGAGGCTCACTGAGAAGCTCCGCGCAATGGGCTTCGACGTTGCAGACAGCAGCACGAACTTCCTGTTTGCAGAGCACCCGAAATACCGCGCAAAGGATATCCAGGAGTATCTCAAGACCCGGGATATTTACGTGCGCTACTTCTCCAAAAAGCGCATAGACAACCGCCTGCGCATAACGATAGGCACAGACGAGGAAATAGACGCGCTTATCTCCGCGCTCAGGGACTACATAAAATAAAACTGGGGGCGGAGATGATTCTTCGCCCTTTTATCCGCTGAAAAAATGTTGAAAATCCGGGAGGTGCTGCAATGAACGACATGAAACTCAGCTATTTCACGAATGACGAGAGCTTCCCGCTGTTCGTGCAGTTTGGCGCGCATGACGTCCCGCTTTTCGTACACGGGCACGAGGATTTCTACGAGCTTGTGACCGTACTCGACGGCAGTGCTGAGCACATCGTCGACGGCGAGCGGAGCGTGATAAGCAAGGGCGACGTTTTCGTTATAGGTAATGGGATAAGCCATGGATTTGACAACACTCACGGGCTGAGAGTCTGCAACATAATGTACCGCCCGGAAATGCTGTTTTCCGGCGACATGGATATCCGAAAGATACCGGGATTCCACGCGCTTTTCCTGCTGGAGCCGTATTTCAGCAGCACTCAGCACTTCCAGAGCCGCCTGCGGCTGACGCATGCTGATTTCGCGCTTGTAATGCCGTTGCTGGAGCGCACCGAGTCAGAATACACCTCAGATTCACCGGGGCGGAATACGATGGTGCTCGCCTGCGTGCGGCAGCTTGCCGTGATACTCTCCCGGCTGTACGATTGCCCGGCCAAGCCACGGGAGATCTCCGGAATGGCGGACGCGGCGGCGTTCATGGAAACTCACTTTGCCGAAGCGGTGCCGATAAGCGAGGTCATCGAGCGTTCGCATTACTCGCAGCGGCACTTTATCCGGCTGTTCTCGTCGGCGTACGGAATGACCCCGCAGCGCTACCTGCTGGACGTCCGTATACGTCACGCGACGTCAATGCTTCGCGACAGCGGGCTATCGGTTACTGAGATAGCAATGCGGTGCGGCTTCGGCGATCCGAACTATTTCAGCCGTATTTTCAGAAAGTACGTTGGAAGCTCCCCGAGCGAATTCAGAGGGAACAGGTGAAATAAATTCGGAATTTGGAATTCGGAATGCGGAATTATGGTGTCCGGCTTCGCCGGATAATTACAAAACGGCTATGACCGAAAGAACGCCGAATTTGTTATAATAAAAAAGGGACTGCAATTGTGCAATCCCTTTTTCATTGGTGATTCATTCCGCGAAGCGGAACACATTAATTCCGCATTCCGCATTCCGAATTCCAAATTTACCTTATCGCGTCCTTCATCGACTTAACGTATTCGTAGATGTGGTCGGGAGCGTCGCTGCCGTACTGTGCGACGAGTTTTACTATAGCGCTTCCGACGATAACGCCATCGGAGAGGTCAGCCATCTTCTTAGCCTGCTCAGGCTTGCTGATCCCGAATCCGACCGCCGCAGGAACCTTCGCGTACTTCTTCACGGCTTCCATGATGTGGCCTATATCGGTCTTTATCTCGCTGCGAACTCCGGTAACGCCCATTGACGAAACGATGTAGATGAATCCCTCCGCCTCGCTTGCGATCATCTTGATACGATCCTCGCTGGTGGGCGCGATGAGCGAGATAACGGAAACGCCGTACTTCTGAGCCACGTCAGCGGCTTCGTGCTTCTCCTCGTATGGCATATCCGGGCAGATGAGACCGTCAACGCCTATCTTCTGGCAGCGCTCGAAGAATCTGTCGTAGCCGTACTTGAATACAGGGTTCAGGTAGGTCATAAAGCATATCGGGATATCGGTGTTCTGGCGAACCTTCTCGGCAAGCTCGAACGCACGGTCGGTGGTCATGCCGTTCCTGAGCGCGCGGATATTTGCGTCCTGGATCACGGGACCTTCCGCGATGGGGTCGCTGAACGGAATGCCTATTTCAATGAGGTCTGCGCCGCCCTTTACCATTGCCATGATGTTGTTGAAGCTGTCCTCAAATGTCGGATCTCCGGCGGTGAGGAAGCCGATAAATGCTTTTTTATTCTCAAATGCGTTATGTATCTTATTCATGAAGATCTATCCCCCTGTATCTTGCAATAGCTGCAACGTCCTTGTCGCCGCGTCCGGAAAGACAGCAGATGATGATGTCGTCCCTGCTCATGGCCGGAGCTATCTTCATCAGGTGTGCGACTGCGTGGGCGCTCTCAATGGCGCAGATGATACCCTCGGTGCGGGCGATGTACTCAAATGCGTTTACCGCTTCGTCGTCGGTGACGGGAACGTATTCCGCCCTGCCTATCTCGTGAAGGTGAGCGTGCTCCGGACCGATACCGGGGTAGTCAAGACCTGCTGAGATTGAGTAAACCGGCGCGATCTGACCGTATTCGTTCTGGCAGAACAGGGACTTCATGCCGTGGAAGATACCGAGCGTTCCGGTGGCGATGGTAGCCGCAGTCTCGCCGGTGTTGACGCCGCGTCCAGCAGCTTCGCAGCCGATAAGGCGGACGTCCTTGTCGTTGATGAAGTTGTAGAACATTCCCATAGCGTTTGAGCCGCCGCCCACGCACGCCATTACAGCCGTCGGGAGCTTTCCTTCCTTCTCGAGGATCTGCTCGCGGGCTTCCTTGGAAATAACGCTCTGGAAATCGCGTACGATCATCGGGAACGGGTGCGGGCCCATTACCGAGCCGAGTACGTACAGCGTGTCGTCAACGCGTGTGGTCCAGTCGCGCATTGCTTCGTTTACCGCGTCCTTGAGGGTCATGGTGCCGGAGGTCACAGGGTTTACCTTTGCTCCGAGGAGTTCCATGCGGTATACGTTCAGAGCCTGGCGGACAGTGTCCTCCTTGCCCATGAATATCTCACACTCCAGCCCGAGCAGAGCCGCCGCAGTCTTTAGCAGAAGGCGCAACGGATCATGCTCCGGTCTCCGCGATTATGCGGGTCTTGCCCATCTTCTTCGCAAGGAGAGCCTGACCGAGTACGTTGTTTATCTTGTGCGAACCGGTGTGGTTCAGATCCTCGCGCTTGAAGTAGATCTTTGCGCCGCCGAGATCCTTTGTCATCTTCTCAGCGTAGTAGAGCAGGGAAGGTCTGCCGGCGTACTCGCGCAGCAGGGTGTTCAGCTCGTCGTTGAACTGCTTTTCGTTCTTGTAGAATTCGTAAGCGTCCTCAAGCTTGTGTATTTCATTCATGAGCGTTTCGGGGATATACTGTCCGCCGAAATCGCCGTAGCGTCCCTTTGCCATATCATTTATCCTTTCAAATTTATAGTTCCCGTATCACTCTGACCGCTTCCAGCATTTTTTCGCGGTTCTTGAGCCTGTCAGTTTCAACTCCGCTGGAAAGATCCACGCAGTACGGACGTACGCTTTCCGCCGCCTGCCGCAGATTCTCCGGGGTAAGCCCCCCCGCGAGGAAAAACGGCTGGCGTATCTCTGCGCCGTCCAGCAGGGAATGATCGAACATCTCGCCGGTGCCCGTGCCGTTGTCAAGCAGGACGTAATCCGCGCCGAGCGCCTGAACCCTTCCGACATCCTCCGGGGTGCGTATCTTCGCCGCCTTGATTATCGGAGCGCCGGTGAGTTCACGCAGTCTTCGGATAAAATCCGCGTCCTCGTCCCCATGGAGCTGAATCACATCTATTATACCACAATTTGCGTACTCGGCGCAAGTGGTTTCCGGAGAATTCACGAAAACCCCTACGGCTTTTATTCCCGTATCGAGCCGGGAGCGCAGCCGCCGCGCCGTTTCAGCGTCGATGTTCCGGTGGCTTTTGGGGAAGCCGAGAATGAACCCGACGTAGTCCGGCTTGGCTTCGTTGGCGTAGTTGATATCGCAGTCGCGGAACATTCCGCAGAGCTTTATTTTCATATCGCGTGACCTCTCAGCTCGTCCAGAGCAGCTTTCTTGTCAGGGCTGCGCATGAGCGTTTCGCCGATGAGAACGGCGTTAGTTCCGTTGCTGCGGAGCGCCTCGATGTCCGCGGCGGTCTTTATGCCGCTCTCCGAAACGAACAGCACCTCCGGCGGAACCAGCTTCCTTAGCCGCGCCGAGTTGTTGATGTCCACGGTGAAGGTGCGGAGGTCGCGGTTGTTCACGCCGATTATTCCCGCGCCGACTGAAAGAGCGGTGCGCACCTCGTCCTCATCGTGGGCTTCCACCAGAGCGGAAAGCCCGAGGGAATGTGCGATGCCGAGGTACTCCGAAAGCTGCTCCTTCGAGAGGATAGAGCATATCAGCAGCACCGCGGAAGCTCCGAGGGTCTTTGCCTGGTAGATCATGTATTCGTCAACTGTGAAATCCTTGCGGAGAACCGGGATCTTCACCGCGTTTGAAATTTCAGCGAGGTACTCGTCCCTGCCCTTGAACCAGAACGGCTCGGTAAGGCAGGAAATCGCCGAAGCGCCCGCCCTTTCGTAATCCCTCGCGATATCGAGGTAAGGGAAATCCGGCGCTATCAGCCCCTTGGACGGGGAAGCGCGCTTGACCTCGCAGATGAACGATATCTCATCGCCGGAGAGCGCTTTCCTGAACGGAAATCCTGTGTTCGCGTCCAACGCTTCGGCGCGTTTTTTCATTTCAGAGAGCGGGACCGCCGCTTTCTCCTCCGCGACCCGCTGTACTGTGCGTGCTGCAATTTCCTCTAATATCATGCCTTGACCTCGTTGGAAACCTTGATGTACTTTTCAAGAGTTTTCATTGCCGCGCCGCTGTCGATGGTATCGGCGGCGAGCTGTATCCCGTCCTCAATGGTGATCCCCTTTAAGATGTGGAGCGCCGCGCCTGCGTTCAGCAGAACCGCGTCCCTTCCGGCGCCCTTTTCGCCGTAGAGAATGCAGCGTGCTGCTTCGGCGTTTTCAGCGGGGGTGCCGCCTGCAAGCTCGGATTTGTCGTGCCGCTTCATGCCGAACTGCTCGGGGGTTATCTCATACTCCTCGAAATTGCCGTCCGAGAACTCCACCACCTTAGTGGGAGCGCTGACGGATATCTCGTCGAGCTTATCGGTTCCGTAGACCGCCATACCGCGCTTTACGCCGAGCTTGGTCAGCGCCTTTGCCATGGGCATGAGCAGCTCCGGCTTGTAAACTCCGAGGAGCTGCACATTTGCGTGAGCCGGGTTTGTGAGCGGCCCGAGGATATTGAACACGGTCGGAATTCCTATTTCCTTGCGGACGGGGCCTACGTACTTCATTGCGCTGTGGTACTTCTGCGCGAACAGGAAGCACATTCCCACCTCGTCGAGGAGCTTCACGCTGCCAGCCGGGTCGGTGGAGATATTCACCCCGAGGGCCTCGAGGCAGTCGGCGGTGCCGCACTTGCTGGAGGCTGCGCGGTTGCCGTGCTTAGCGACCTTAGCGCCAGCCGCTGCGCATACCAGAGCGGAGATAGTGGAAACGTTGATGGAGTTGGAGCCGTCGCCGCCGGTGCCTACAATTTCGAGCACGTCGCCGGGGTAGTTCACACGGTCTGCGCAGTCGCGCATTACATATGCGGAAGCGGATATCTCGTCGGTGGTCTCGCCCTTGATGTGGAGCGCGGTCAGATACGCCGCGGTCTGCGCCGGAGTCGTGCTTCCGGTCATTATCTCGCGGGTTACTTCCGCAGCCTCGTCGTAGGTAAGGTCAATGCCCTCGGCAGCCTTCTTTATCATTTCCTTTATCATAATGTTACCTCCAGAAAGTTCTCGGCCATTTTTCTTCCGTCAGTTGTAAGTATTGATTCCGGGTGGAACTGAACTCCGAAAATCGGATAGTCCCTGTGCTCCACCGCCATTATCTCGCCGTCGTCGGTGCGCGCGGTGACTTTCAGGCACTCCGGGAAGCCCTCCTCGGAAGCCGCCAGCGAGTGGTAGCGCGCTACCTCGCACTTTTCAGGAAGCCCGCGGAACAGCCTGCTGGACGTATCCAGCGTTGTAACCGACTTCTTTCCGTGCATGAGCTTCTTTGCGTAGGTTATCTCGGCGCCGAAGGTCTCGCAAATCGCCTGATGACCCAGGCACACGCCGAGTATCGGTATCTTTCCGGCGGCGGTCTTTATTACTTCTTCGCACACGCCTGCGTCGCATGGTCTGCCGGGGCCGGGGCTTACAATGATGTGAGAGGGCTTCAGAGCCATTATCTCGTCGGCGGTCATTTCGTCGTTGCGAATGACCCTGATGTCGGGGTTTATGCCGCCGATGAGCTGGTAGAGGTTGTATGAAAAGCTGTCGTAGTTATCTATCAGAAGTATCATATGTCTTCCTCCTGCGCGATGGTGAGCGCGTTCATGACTGCCTTCGCCTTGTTGATGCACTCGTTGTATTCGTTGACCGGAACGCTGTCTGCTACGATTCCCGCGCCGCTTCTGACGAACACTCTGCCGTTCTTCTTGAACGCAAGGCGTATCGCAATGCAGGTATCTAGGTTTCCGCGGAAGTCGATGTAGCCGACCGCGCCGCCGTAAACTCCTCGCTTGTTGTTTTCAAGTTCATTGATTATTTCGCACGCCCTGAGCTTCGGAGCGCCGGAGAGAGTACCCGCCGGGAGCACCGCGTCCACGGCGTCCAGCGCGGATTTGCTGTCGAGAATCTCGCCGCGCACCGTGGAGCCGATGTGCATTACATGAGAATAGCGCTCGATGCACATGTACTTTTCGACCTCCACGGAGCCGAACTTGCTGACTTTTCCGATGTCGTTTCGTCCGAGGTCGACGAGCATGTTGTGCTCGGAAAGCTCCTTTTCATCGTGGAGCAGCTCGGTCTCGAGGCGCTTGTCCTCCTCGTCCGTAGCGCCCCTCGGGCGGGTCCCGGCGAGGGGGAAGGTGTGGAGCGTTCCGTTTTCGAGCTTCACGAGGGTCTCGGGGGAGGCTCCGGCGATCTCCATATCATCGCTGGAGAAGAAGAACATGTAAGGGGAGGGGTTGGTAGCCCTCAGAACGCGGTACGCGTCCAGCAGGCTTCCATCGAAGTCCGCGTCAAGGCGGTTTGAGAGCACCACCTGGAATATGTCGCCCTCGTAGATGTAGTGCTTCGCCTTCTCGACCATTGCGCAGTACTGCTCCTCGCTGAACAGCCTGCGGAACTCCGAGCGGAGCTTTCCGTGCGGGATATCGGCGGGCTTGCCGTTCCTGATGAGCTGCTCCATTTCGGCGAGGTCTGCTTCTGCCTTTGCGTACTCGTTTTCGAGGTCGCTTGTGGAGATGTTGGTTATCAGGACTATCTTCTGGTGTATGTTGTCGAAGGCGATTACCTTGTCGAACAGCATGAGGTCAACGTCCTTGAACCGCTCCTCGTCCTTCGCGTCAAGGTTCAGAGTGGGTTCGCTGTACTTTATGTAGTCGTAGGAGAAGTACCCCACCAGACCTCCGGTGAACGACGGGAAGCCTTCCAGCTTCGGGCTGGTGTACTTCTTCATGAGTTCCTTGATGTACGCCGCCGGGTGCGCCTGGTGAGAGGTCTCGGTCTTTCCGGTAACGACGTCCTTAACGGTGAGTTCGCCGTTGGTGCAGGTAAGCTCCAGCTTGGGGTTGTAGCCGAGGAAGGTGTAGCGTCCCCATTTTTCCTGGTTCTCGACGCTTTCAAGTATGTAAACATGGCGGCTGACTCTGCGGAGCTTTTTCAGTACCTCGATCGGGGTCGTGAAGTCGGAGAGTATCTCGCGGCAGACCGGGATAACGCTGTATCCGGTGAGTTCCTTTGCCTTTTCAAGAGTAGGTTTCAGCATGATAATGTTCCTTTCCTGCAAAACAAAAACTCCGCCCTTAAACGCAGAGAACCTCTGCTTCTAAGGACGGAGTATACACTACACCGCGGTACCACCTTAATTTGCGGCCTCGAAGCCGCACACTCGCCGGATACTAACATATCCCTGCAATTAACGCTTGCAACACGTCGCAGAATACTCGGCAGGTTTTGGACACCGCCTTTGACTGCGCCCTCTGTGGTCCATTTAATATGCTCTGCGTTCTGCGGTATTCTCAGCAGCGACCGCTCTCTGGGAGTGCACAAGCATTTTTATCTCCACGTCTTTGGTTTGTAAGGGCGTATTGAATTGTAAGACCTTACCGGTTTGGACGCCGGCAGGCTCTTTTGTTGTGATTATGATACCACAAATTTCCCGCCTTGTCAAGGGCTTTTTGAAATTTTTTTCTTGCTTTCCTGCAAAGTTAAATCCGCTTAACATTGAGCATTTTTTAACTAAAATATTTGCTGAACCGCTTGAAAAATAATACGGGATATGCTATACTATAGCTATCCGAAATCGGAAAATCCACACCAGAGAGGTAATGAAATGCCGATAATCTACGACGAAAAGAAGCGGGTGTTCAAGCTTGACACTCCGAATACCACCTACGCCTTCCACGTAACGAATTCCAACCACCTGCTGCACCTTTACTATGGCGCTTCCATTCCCGAGACGGACATCACGCATATGCTGCGTATCCCGAACGACGAGCCGTTCGTACCCTCGACACACGACGGAATGGGACCGCACTCCTTCGACTGTGCTGCCATCGAGTTCCCGACAAGCGGCGTAGCTGATTTCCGCGAGCCGTGCATGCAGCTCATGGACAAGTACGGCATGAGCGCCTGCGAGTGCTACTATGACAGCTGCGCCATCTATAAGGGCAAGAAGAAGCTGGAGGGTCTCCCCGCGACCTACGCCAACACCGACGACGAAGTTACCAGCCTTGAGGTATACTGCAAGGACCCGCACAACGGGCTTGAGATCACGCTCCAGTACAGCGTGTTCGAGAAGCTGGACGTTATCACCCGCTCCGTAAAGGTGAAGAACGGCGGCGCCGACCCCATCGAGCTGCGCAGACTGCTCTCTGCCTGCGTTGAGCTTGACAGCAAGGATTACGACATGATCACCCTCTACGGCACCTGGGCGAGGGAGCGCCACGTACAGCGCAATCCGCTGCACTTCGGAAAGCAGCTCGTAGATAGCTGCCGCGGAGCCACCAGCCACGCTCACAACAACTTCATCGCGATAGTCGACCACAAGGCTACCGAGGACTACGGCGACTGCTACGGCTTTGCGCTGTGCTACTCGGGAATGCATTGAGATCATCGAA
>OLWA01001232.1_pt1 | contig 27191 bp, 19 predicted proteins | sample 1673251 | NCBI WGS metagenome assembly OLWA01 (sample SAMEA3178937, study PRJEB25190) | human gut metagenome | biome: human gut; feature: human-associated habitat; material: faeces | place: Austria | collected 2013 | reverse complement strand
CACGCCCCGCAGTTTGCCGCGGGGCGTTTGATTATGCAGAAATATATCTGCCGGAATGCGATGTATGTATACCGTATAATAGTGTATATAAGTCCTCTCGCTTTACAGGATGACAATGCTGGCACAGGAAAGATCCTCTGCTAAATCATATATCCTGCCACTCTGCAGACCGACAACGGTTGGACGAAGCACAGATAAAGTACTGTTTTTGACGACCCGTGCCTTTTCTCCGTTGCTGAGTTCTACGATGGAATCTACTGGGTAGAGGATTACGCTGGCAAGGAAGCTTCGCATGGCAGTGATATCCAGTTCTTCGGACATGGACATGACCATTTCCACGGCAGTGCGCTGGGAAAAGGGTTTTTTGTACGGTCGTTCTGTCACGAGAGCATCGTAAACATCCACAACAGACAGAATCTTGGCGTATGGTACGATCTTGTCACAGGTAACCCCCATAGGATAGCCGGAGCCGTTCATTTTTTCGTGATGCTGCAGCACGGCAAAACAGATTGAATCGTTGAATTCGTTTTTTTCTTTAATGATCCGGTAACCCAGAATAGAGTGCTGTTTGATGACAGAGAATTCTTCGTCGGTGAGTCGTCCCGGTTTGTTCAGGATCTCCAGAGGTATTTTGGACTTTCCCATATCATGAAGGAGACCTGCAATTCCGATATTGTATATGTCCTGCTGTGGCATATTCATGTTTTTGGCTACGATCATCGACATAGTAGCTACATCCACACTATGCTTGAAGGTATATTCATCACTTGTCTTTAATGCACTGATATCTACAGCCACGGCGGCATTATCATCGATGGCACGCATAAGATCGCTGGTGATAGTGGTAGTTGTCCTGGTAAAGTGGGGATTATTGGTATCGCTGTACAAATGCTGGATTCCCTCTGAAATGCGTTTCTTGACGCTGACAGACAGGCTCACCTTGGCGGGATCGGCTTCACGGTATTTGGCAATATTATTTTTGGCAATGGCAGATACAGGCTCAGCAGAAACAGAAGGTGTATCCTCGTCCTCACCCTCTCTGATATACACACCATTGATATTCAGTTTTTTTAATGCTTCAATCTGGTAGTCATCCAGATAGGAGCCCTGCACGATCAGGGAATGACCATGACGGTTTTCTATTTTCTGATCGATCCGCATTCCTTTCCGGAGATCGCGGGTTCTGACAAAATATCGTTTTACCAATGTTTTTTACCGCCTTTTTATAATATAGTATAGCGTATTTTGGACAATAGATAAAGTGTTTCATAAAACAAAATAAAAAACTATCGCTTTTTTTTGTAAAATCAGATATACTTGATAGAAGTAGTTTTTTTGAACATGATATTGAGAACAGGAAGGTGATTTTGATGGAGATATGTCGGAAGAAGCAGTACAAAAAGTGCAGAACCGGTATCCTGGTGGCAGCAGGCATTCTGCTGGGAGTGATGCTGGGGGTCGGAACAACAGCTCAGGCAGCTGTTTCGCAGGACGGAAAGTATAATTATGAACTGGATGCGGAAGGAAAAGCAGTTCTGACCGCCTATCTTGGACAGGATACGGAGGTGGCGGTGCCGGCAACGATGGATGGAATTACCGTGGCTTCCCTGTCAGGGACATTCCGGAACCACGATAAGATCACAAAAGTAAAGATTCCGGCAGGAATCGTATCCGTAAATGAGACAGCGTTTGCCGGATGTTATGGTATCAGCAGCTTTGAAGTTGACCCGGCCAATCAGAATCTTTGTAATGATGGTGACGGGGTTCTTCTGAGCAAGGATGGCACTTTATGCGTCCGGTATCCTGTCGGGAAACATCAGAGTTCCGGTACATACCGGATTCCGTCCGGTGTTGTCAATATTGGCGGATATGCGTTTGAGGGCTTTAATACACCCAATATTGAAATTCCCGCCAATGTCCGTGTGATCGGAGATTATGCTTTTGCTAATACACGAAATTTTAACGGGGTCAGTGTCTGGGAGGAAGGAACGCAGACGATAGGCACTTATGCTTTTTACAAATGCACCAATCTGAAATTGCTGGACAAAGGGGCATTGCCGGCGTCGGTGACAAAACTCGGTGTTTATGCTTTTGCAGAATGTTCCAATATACAGATTGATATTTCCAAAACAAATATTACGGAGATTCCGGATTATCTGTTTTACAATTGCGACAATCTGCATGATCTGACACTGCCACAGACAGTGGCAACCGTGGGAGCATATGCGTTTTCAGATTGCAATAACCTGAATGAGGTTGTCTTTGATGCTGCAGTGACCCGGATCGGGGAAGGTGCTTTTGCAAAATGTGGAAACCTGCATACCGTGAATATTCCAGAGGGTGTTACTGCCATAGAAAATAATACTTTCGACGGTTGTCAGAATCTAAATACCGTGGTGCTTCCGGATACATTGACCACCATTGGCGATAATGCGTTTGCCGGATGTCGGAACATTCATTCTATTAATATTCCGGAGGGTGTCACATACATATCCAATACAAGCTTTGAAGGCGTTGACACATCTGCGATCGCACTGAATATCAAGGTGACAGGAACAAAGATCAGATCTGTCAAAAGGAAAGGGAAAAAGATCATCGTGCAGTGGAAAAAAATACCGGATGCACAGGGATATGCAGTGTACCGCTCGAAAAAGAAAAATGGCGGTTATAAAAAAGTAAAAGCATGTAAAGCAACTGTCTGCAAATTCAGCCAGAAGGCCAAAAAGCAGAAAAAGAACAAAAAATATTATTATAAGGTGAAGACTTATAAAGTTGTTCTTGGAAAGAAATATTTCAGTAGTTTCAGTAAAGTCAAAGCAGTGCGGTAACAGAGAGAAAATTATATTTACTGTGCTTTATAACAACAGAAAGATGAGGCGGAAGTATTATGGATGAAAACTTGTTTTCTTTAGGAGAAGAGGAAGAAAAGGTTTTAAAGGCACAGGAGAAGGAAGATAAAAAGAAATTGGCAGAGAAAGAATTTTCCCTGGGAGATGATGAACCGGGAGGTTTTGGAGAGTTTTTGGATGATGTAGAAGAAGCTTTATGGTAATGAAAGACTGCTTTCTTGTGATCATAACAGGAGAGCAGTTTTTTGTGTCATAGGAAAATGCTGGTTTTGCCCTTTTTTATTAGGCTGTTATGATATCACACGGGGTTTTTCTTGACAAATTCAGCATGGGCAGATAATATATAAATAAAGTTATATATACTACTTATTTTAATAGGAGGTATGTCTGTTATGCCACCCAAGATACAGATTCCCAAAGAAAAAATATTAGAAACCGGATTACAGCTTGTGATTCGTGAAGGCTATGAAGTGATAAATATCAAGCGGCTTGCGAAGGAGCTGGGATGTTCTACCCAGCCAATTTCCTGGTCGTTTGGTAATATGGAGACTTTTCGTGAGGCTCTTTTTTGTTATGCACTAAATTATATGAATTCCAGAATGAGACCCGATGGGAAGAATCCGGTTGCGGCACTGTTTTCCGTAGGTGAAACATACGTAAATATGGCTTTTGACGAACCGAATCTGATCCGTTATCTCCGGAAGGACTCCAGAGGTCTTGTCAATCTGGGGGGGATTGGTGCTGTTTTTGATGAGGTAAAGAATAAAAATCTCCGGGAGGCTCTGAGTCGTGTTGTGGGATTCAGTGAGGAAAAGGCCGGGGAATTTATGAATACTGTTGTGATATATACCCAGGGGCTGGTAACTTTCATTATTGATCAGACCATTGTGATAAGCCGGGAGAAAGCGATCAGAATGCTGGAAAATGTCGGGGTGATGCATATGGTATATGCGGGGGTTCCGTTTGAAAAAGCAGAGGTATTATTGAAAGAATCACACTGAAAAGAGAAACCTGTATGTTTCTGATGGAGCATACAGGTTTTTTGTGTGGTTTCAAAAAATTGCAACATATTATTCACGATTTATTTATTGTATTTCCGATAACCGTTTTGTATAATAATCTGGCTTTTTGAAAGATTGCAATGGAGGGAAAGGAAATGTTGGCAAAAAAAAGTAAAATGAAAAACCTTACAGAAGGTTCTCCGGCAAAGCTGATCATCGGTTTTGCGATCCCCATGTTTTTGGGAATGCTGTTTCAGCAATTTTACAGCATGGTGGATACCATGATTGTGGGAAAATTTTTGGGATTAAAACCATTGGCAGGCGTGGGGTCTACAGGATCTTTAAACTTTATGGTCATCGGTTTTTGTATCGGTGTATGCAATGGCTTTGCAATACCGGTTGCACAGAAATTTGGTGCGAAGGATGAAAGTGCTCTGCGCCGTTTTGTAGCAAATGCTACATGGCTCTGCGTGGGATTTTCCGTTATCATGACACTGGTATCATCTGTTTTCTGCAGAAACATTCTGCTTTTCTTGCGGACACCGGAGGATGTATTCCAGTATGCTTACTGGTATATGCTGATCATCTTTCTGGGGATTCCATGTACCTTTTTGTATAATTTTCTGGCGGCACTGATCCGTTCGCTAGGGGACAGCAGGACGCCGGTTGTTTTTCTGGCTATTTCATCTGTCCTAAATATTGGACTTGATTTAATGTTTATTTTATTGTTCCGCTGGGGAGTGATCGGTGCGGCACTTGCCACTGTTTTATCCCAGGGGATTTCCGGTGTGTGCTGTCTGTGGTATGTGGGTAAGATGTTTCCGATCCTTCATGGCAGCCGGAGTGAGTGGAAGGCACAGCCGAAATATATGGCACGTCTTTGTACGATTGGAATTCCTATGGGGCTGCAGTATTCTATCACAGCTATTGGTACTCTTGTGATCCAGGCTGCAGTCAATGGATTTGGAGCCACGGTTATGGCAGGTGTGACGGCGGCGGGACGTCTTGGTAATTTTCTTTCCTGTCCGATCGAAGCACTGGGACAGACCATGGCACCTTATGTGGGTCAGAATGTGGGAGCCGGAAAACTGGACCGGGTAGGAAAGGGGTTAAAGGCGGCTTCATTAATGGGATTTGTTGTGTCAGCAGTGCTTCTGGTGATCGTTGTTCTTTTTGGACGAAGGATGTCGGTTTTGTTTCTGGATGCCGATGAGATTGAGGCAATGGGATATGCCTATCAGTATATGACAGTTACCGCTGCCGGATATTGTCTGCTGACTCTCGTCAATACAGTACGTTTCACGATTCAGGGGATGGGATTTTCCGGAATTGCTATTCTTGCGGGAGTGTTCGAAATGGCAGCAAGAACACTGGCTGGTACATTACTTGTTGCAGTCAGCGGATATTTTGGGATCTGCATGGCTAATACATTGGCGTGGATCTTTGCGGATGCCTTTCTGATCCCGGCATTTTTCCTTTGCCGCAGGAAGCTGGCAAAGCAGTAGAAAATAGGATCAAAAGACCACTAGGAACCGGTACTGTTTATAACCGGTTTCTGGTGGTCTTTTTGTACTTTTTTTTGCAGATAAATTTTCTGAGCCACATACCTGAGCTTGAGGTATTTATTCTTCTTCTGTTTCTTTCTTTGCTGCTTGTTTGTGAGCTTTAATTTTTGCAAATTCTATCATTTCTTTCTTATCTTCTTCGGACATTTTCTGAAAATAAAAAAGAAACTCCTTTTCCAGAGTCGAGGTAAACATATATTTTTTGCGATTTTCCGGGATGTTATAAAATTCAAGATATTCGGAAAGTTCGGAACTGGAGGAAGTGGGTTTTGGGGCGTCGTATGAGACATCCCGGTCAATCTGAAGTGTCATATGCATTAGATCATCAACAGATATGTTATATAATCCTGCCAGCTTATATAGGGATTCGGCATCCGGCATCCGTTTTCCTGTTTCGTAGTGACTGTATGTCTGCCGGACAATTCCGAGTGCTTCCGCAACGTAATCTTGTGTGTAATTATGCATTTTTCTCAATTCTTTTAGCTTCTGTGGAAGTAAACTTTTTTTCATATCAAATACCGCCTTCTTTTTATTTAGTGTATTTTTCCCTATCAACGCGGATGTTATCAATTGTAGCAAATGCACAATATGAGGTTAAAAAATGGTGAATAATTAACAAAAAGTGATACAGAATGTTGCGGAAAATAGGATTTCAATAAAAAAATTGAAGAAGGTGTTTGTATAATATGCATAAAAAATAGTGGATCCAGATATGCATAATAAACAAAATGCTACAACCTGTAGCGAAATACGAGAAAATATGTTAAGTTAAATTAACATCAAGACGATATAAAAGATACAAAACGTAGCAAAAAGGAATTGTTTAATACACATGGAGGTGCGCCGCATTATGACGGCAGGCACTCAGATTGGAGACTGCATGCTGAAATTATCATTGAAACAGGGACAATACATCAATATTGGCGACAACATCCGCGTCGTATATGTAGGCGGAAGCGGCGGTCACGGCCGTTTGATGATCGATGCCCCCAAGGAGATTCCGATTGTCCGGAGCAACATTGAGGAGAATCCGGAACGTCGCAGAGAAACTTACTATCCGGAAGAGAAGATTTCTGCAGAAGCCCAGAAAAAAATTCAACGGATTCTGTGGGAAGAGCGTCATAAGGGTGAGGCGGAAAATTAGAAATCCAATATGGTAATAGGCGGAAACACACCCGGGACTTCTGCTTGTTATAGATCACTTCCTCGGGAAACGGATTTCCAGAGGGCAACCAATCATAAACCACGATATGTGGAACAAGGAGGATAATATTATGATAGTACAACACAACATTACAGCGATGAACGCAAACAGAATGCTGGGACTGACAACCGGTTCCCTTTCTAAGTCAACAGAGAAGCTTTCTTCCGGTTACAGAATCAACCGTGCAGCAGATGACGCAGCAGGTCTTACAATTTCCGAGAAGATGAGAAAGCAGATCCGTGGTCTGGATCAGGCTTCTACCAACGCAGAGGACGGTGTTTCTGCAGTACAGACAGCCGAGGGTGCTTTGACAGAGGTTCACAGCATGCTCCAGAGAATGAATGAGCTCGCTACACAGGCTTCCAATGGTACAAACAGCGAGTCTGACCGTCAGGCGATTCAGGACGAGATTTCACAGCTGACTACAGAGATCGATCGTGTTGCAGAGACAACAAAGTTCAATGAGATTTACCTTTTGAAGGGTGACAAGTCAGGTGCAACCCAGACAAATACTCTGGCTGCACATGATGCAGGTCTGAATGGAAAGCTTGGAGCCTCTGTTGAAGGTAAAACCACATTTACTGCTGATAAGGTAGAGGTAGGAAGCAAAGTAACAATTGGTGGAACAGAGTACAATATTGTGGATTCCTCTAAGACAAGTGATTATACATCTATTGAAGAATATACAGCAGCGGCTGGAGATAAGCTGGTTCAGGAGGGAAAAACATATACATATGTTGCAGCTAATGCAACAACACCAGGTGGAGCAACCGCTGCCGCTGCTGGTTGGTTTGCCGATGATAATACAGGCACTGCTGCAGATATGACAGCGAAAACTGCTCTTAAAGAGGGTTCTACCTTAACAACAAAGGCAGATGGAAAAACAACGACACTTGTTGGAAAATCTGGTACTGCCTTAGCAACAGCAACCACAGCTGGCGCAGATCCTGGAACTTGGGCTGTTGGTGATGTTGTTGAGCATGATGGTAAAACATATACAGTAACGAAAGCCGGGGCAACCGGAACCAGTGAGTGGAAGGATGAAGAGGGCACTGTAGGAAAGACAGTTGCTTTGGTTGCCGGTGATAAATTTACAACAAAGGCAGACGGCAAAACAAAACAGGTAGATAATACAGGTATTTCTACCGTTGAGAATATTCAGGATCAGATTAAAGACTTAGCAGACGGTAAAACAGTTAAAATCCAGAAGAACGCATCCGACACAGGTAAGTCATATACTGTTGGTGTAACAACGAAGGAAGATGGAACTAAGTATACGGCAGATGATATTGCAGCACTTGTGAAAGGTGGCATGTATGTAAATGATGGAACCAGTACATATTATGCGGTTCCTAAGGAGTCTGGCAAGGCAAATGATATCACTGTTCAGGACGCTTATTCCAAGATGGCGGAGGAGCTTAAGAAGGCAAGCTCTATTGGTGCAGACAAGGAGGCAGTTGTAAAGAATAATGGTGATGGCACATTTGAAATCACACAGGGAACTGTAGAGACAAAAACAGGTCTTTCTTTCAGTCTTCATGTAGGTGCTGACGCTGATATGACAAATAAGATCAATGTAAACATCGATACAATGTCAGCAACAGGTCTTGGTATCAAGGGTATTAGTGTTGCTGGTGACGATGGCTCTGCTGCAACTTACGCTATTGATGCGATTAATGACGCAATCTCTAAGGTATCTTCTCAGCGTTCCGCTCTTGGTGCTGTTCAGAACCGTTTGGAGCACACCATTGCAAACCTGGACAACGTTGTTGAGAATACCACTTCCGCTGAGTCTCGTATCCGTGATACAGATATGGCTGAAGAAATGGTTAACTACTCAAAGAACAGTATCCTTCAGCAGGCTGGTCAGTCTATGCTTGCACAGGCTAATCAGGCAAATCAGGGTGTACTGTCACTCCTTCAGTAATTTGAAGATAGTGTTTGAGCATGTGGCGTAGAAAGTTCAGTTACAAGTAAAAATGTGAAAAAGAAAGACCATCGCGAATTGGTACGGATTGTAACCGACTCGTGGTGGTCTTTTGATTATTGTTGATCATCCGTTCTGTGTCGGTGCAAGTAATTCTTTCTCGGTGGTTTCCGGTTCGGTTTCAGAGTGATCCATGTCCAAATATTTCTGAAATTCGTCGTTGGAAGTGTTTAACTGATCTGCGGCAATCTTCACAGAGATATTTCCGGATCTGCAGAGAGATACTAATGTTTTAATTTGCCCCTCGGCCAGTCCCTCGGCCAGTCCCTCAGCCAGCCCTTCATTGCGTCCCTCGGCTAATCCTCTGGCGTGGCCTTCATTGATCACCCTTGTAAGAGCATCATCCATCGTTTTCACCTCCCCTTTCTGTTCCGGATCGGCAAGGATCAGCTCGTATCTGTGATCACCGCTCATCACAGCGAGAAGCTTGAGGACGGCGTCCACGTGGTTGAGAATAGTCTTGTCGTGGGGAACATAATCTTTATTTTTGCGCTTTTGGGAAAAGTACCTTGCTATAATGCGAAGCAGCACTAAATTTAATCGGAAACGGCAGCGTCATTGTCCAGATATTTCTGAAATTCGTCGGTGGAAATATTCATTTGAGCAGCGGCGATGTCAATGGAAATGTGACCGGATTTACATAAGGATACCAGCAACTCAATACGCTCTTCGGCATGTCCTTTGGCCAACCCTTCATTGCGTCCCTCAGCTAATCCCCTGGCGTGTCCCTCGTTGATCACCCTTGTAAGAGCATCATCCATCGTCTTCACCTTCCCTTTCTGTTCCGGATCGGCAAGAATAGTCTCGTATCTGTGATCACCGCTCATCACAGCGAGAAGCTTGAGGACGGCGTCGATGTGTCTGAGAATGGTCTTGTCATGGGGAACATAGTCTTTATTTTTGCGTTTTTCGGAAAAGTACTTTGCCACAACACGAAAATCACTCTGGAACATGTTGATCTGCTCATCAGCCAGCCATGCGATTTCAAAGACATGGATCCAATAGTCGTTGACATAAGACTCCAGACCGTCCGGAATATCCATCAGTGCCTTGAGATTTTGTGGATACTGCCATCGTTTCTCTGTACCAAAGTACAATATTAATGTGATCACCGGAGTGATCTGCGTTGACTTGTACTGGCTGCGGTAGTTGGCACCTTCATAGCCAATGACGCGTACTGCCATCTGCTTCTCCGGTTCTGTCTGATGCTCCAGCCCCAGTAAAGCGATCTGGATCCTGCCGTCTGTCCATGCCTTGAGGATGTCGCGTTCTTGCTCATGGAGTCTGGAGTCATCCGCCTTATAATGAGATACAGTTTTGGTGGATCGCAGGGAGTCCGGATGTACCCGCCTCTCGCCGTGAAATAGCAAAACGTTTACAATATCAGCAAATACGTCCTCGTAATCTGCAAGCAGCTTTTCTGAAATGTCTTTCTCTCCCAAATAGTGCTCCTTTCTGTAGAAAACAGCATATCCGGGGAATGTTGGAAATCAGAATGGAGTGTGATGAAAATGTTGTACAGAACAAGTTAATTTTCGTATATTTTCCCTATTATATGCCGTTTTCGGTTAAAATTCAATAACAGAATATATGGTGTTTTGTTAAAGGTGTTTTTTGGTGAAAAAATATATTGATTGTAAGAACTCCGAATGTCAGAGTATGCATAAGAACATGACTGGACTCTTAGAGGAATCACTTTGCACACAATTAAATGGAAAGAGAGTGTGCAAAGCAGAAAAATCAGGCTTTCTGGGAATCTGCAGTATCATTGTCCAGATATTTCCGAAATTCGTCCGTTGAAATTTTTAATTGATCTGCGGCAATCTCGACAGAGATATTTCCGGATCTGCAGAGAGATACTAAGATTTTGACTTGCCCTTTAATCAGTCCCTCAGCCAGTCCCTCAGCCAGCCCTTCATTGCGTCCCTCAGCTAATCCTCTGGCATGTCCCTCGTTGATCACCCTTGTAAGAGCATCATCCATCGTCTTCACCTTCCCTTTCTGTTCCGGATCGGCAAGAATAGTCTCGTATCTGTGATCACCGCTCATCACAGCGAGAAGCTTGAGGACGGCGTCGATGTGTCTGAGAATGGTCTTGTCATGGGGAACATAGTCTTTATTTTTGCGTTTTTCGGAAAAGTACTTTGCCACAACACGAAAATCACTCTGGAACATGTTGATCTGCTCATCAGCCAGCCATGCGATTTCAAAGACATGGATCCAATAGTCGTTGACATAAGACTCCAGACCGTCCGGAATATCCATCAGTGCCTTGAGATTTTGTGGATACTGCCATCGTTTCTCTGTACCAAAGTACAATATTAATGTGATCACCGGAGTGATCTGCGTTGACTTGTACTGGCTGCGGTAGTTGGCACCTTCATAGCCAATGACGCGTACTGCCATCTGCTTCTCCGGTTCTGTCTGATGCTCCAGCCCCAGTAAAGCGATCTGGATCCTGCCGTCTGTCCATGCCTTGAGGATGTCGCGTTCTTGCTCATGGAGTCTGGAGTCATCCGCCTTATAATGAGATACAGTTTTGGTGGATCGCAGGGAGTCCGGATGTACCCGCCTCTCGCCGTGAAATAGCAAAACGTTTACAATATCAGCAAATACGTCCTCGTAATCTGCAAGCAGCTTTTCTGAAATGTCTTTCTCTCCCAAATAGTGCTCCTTTCTGTAGAAAACAGCATATCCGGGGAATGTCGGAAATCAGAATGGAGTGCAATGAAAATGTTGTGCAGAACAAGTTACTTCTCGTATATTTTCCCTATTATATGCCGCTTTTCGTTGAATTTCAATAACAGAATCTAAGATGTTTTGTTCATTGAAAATAAAATGAAATTTTGAAAGGTCAGATGAAAGCTTATGGATCAATGCAAATTTCAAAGCTTTCCTATCAGACTTTGTTTCTGAGAATGTACGATCGTTTTCTGACTTGCAATGATTGTAACACCCTGTTATGGAAATGTCGAGAGGAAATGCTGTTTTTTCTTGATTTCGTCATTGTATATGATTTAATGGGGAAAATAGAGACAAATATTAGTTGAAAACAGAGAATTTGCCGTTTCAGACACGGCAGAGTCATAAAAATGCCGTGTCTGGGGCGGCATGTGCTTGCTACGGGAAAGAGTATATAATATACTAATGATGTTGGGACCGAAAGATATTTTATCCCAAACTGATGTAAAGAGAGTCTGATGGAAATGTTTATAGTGACCGGAGGGGAAACGTGCAGATTACAGATAAGTTAATGAAACCATTGACAGAGGTAAAGTATCTAAATGCAGATAATGTGAGCAGATACCGCTGCATTATGCGCATTTTTTTTGATAATTACGAAAAGCTCCGTTATTGGCTATATCAGGAGGATGTGTTTGAAGAATTAAAAAAAGATCCGCATTTTGAGGATTACCGGATGGAGCAATGCCAGCAGGATCTGGCAATGCTGACAGAGTGGAAGAATTTAAATACGATTCAGGATACCAGAAAAGTGGCATCCATTGAGGAATTTAAAAACAAAAAATTCCGTTATCAGATGTCAGAATATAGTGTTGAGATTGAGCGTCTGGTGGTTCGTCTGGAGAATCTGTTTGTGGAGGGAGCCTCGCTGGAGCCGACACTTTTGGAACGTATCCGGCGGCATGTGGAACGATTCCCGGCAATGGCAGAGAAGGATACGGGAGAGGTATATACCTGGTGGATGGATCTGAATAATGATTTTGTGCGGTTAAATCAGAATTATCAGGATTATATCCGTGATCTTAACAGTGTCAAGGCAGAGAAGATGATGCAGACAAAGGAGTTCCTGGTATTTAAGGATCATCTGATTGATTATCTGAGAAATTTTATTAAAGGTTTACAGCGAAATGTAGGAGCCATTGACGAAGAACTGCGTCTGCTTCCGGATGAGATAAAACAACAGATTTTTGATAAAATAGTAGATTATGAACTTTCGATCCCACGCATGGATGTTGAGATTTCCCGTGAAAAAATATTAGAAAAAACAATAGGACGTTATCAGAGTATTTATGATTGGTTTGTCCAGGAAAACGGACAGGAGAATGAGGCGGCCAAATTATTTGATGCAACCAATGATATTATACGAAGGATCACCCGGTATGCCGCACAGATCAGTGAAAAGAATGCTATGGGAGCGAACCGGCGGGAGGAGTATCGTAAAGTGGCAGAATTGTTTATGAAATGTGAAGATATCGGAGAGGCACATAAAATGTCTGCGATGGTCTTTGGACTGGAACAGCCGTTTCATATGAAAGGGGATCTGATCCGGGAGACCGACAGCATGAATCAAAGCGTGTATGAGGAAACACCTCTCGATATCAAACTGAAACCGAGAGTGCGAACTTATCGGGAAAAGACAAACCGCAGTGCGATCCGGGAGAGTACGGAGGATAAGAAAGAGGCAAGAAAACGAATTCTGGAGAAGCAGAGAGAGGAAACAGAAAAATTACGGGCATTAGAACAGGATGGAGGGATTGATTTCGCCGGTCTGCCGGTGATCGAACCAAGGATTCGTGAAATATTACTGAAATGGCTTTCCAATGCAATGGAGGACAGTTCGTTGATGGCAAGGACAGAAAGCGGCAGGCGGTATGTTCTGGATCGAAGTAAGGAGCAGGAAAAATGTGTACTTCATTGTGAAGATGGAAATCTGACGATGCCTCATTTCCGAATTGTGTTTCAGGAGGAGATAGAATAATGGAAGGTTTGGAGACACTTTTGAGAAAACGCTGGATCTTGAAAAGCGAAGAGAAAGAATTATATTATAAAGTACGGGATGAACTGGGGGAAATCCGTCAGTTTGCATCAGAAAAAATGGGATGCCAGATTGTTGAAAATGCACTTCTGGTAAAAATGGAAAAAATTCCGCCCGTTGCGGAGACTTTTATGGGGATTCAGGATTTTTCCTCCCGGGAGGAATATGCGTTTCTTTGTATTCTTCTTATGTTTCTGGAAGATAAGGACGCACAGGATCAGTTTATTCTGTCGCAGCTTACAGAGTATATTGCGTCCAATATGCCGGGAGGATCGGTTGACTGGACATTATATACAAGCCGCAGACGCCTGATCAGGGTTCTTCGTTATGCGGTGGATCAGGGAATACTGCGGATCACGGATGGCAGAGAGGATTCATTTGCGGAGAATGCCCAGGGAGAAGTTTTGTATGAAAATACAGGAGCATCCCGCTATTTTATGAGAAGCTTTTCCAAAGATATCATGCAATATACCAAACCGGAGAATTTTCAGGAGAGTGACTGGTTTGATATGGATGAAGAACGAGGAATTGCGAGGAGACACAGAGTTTATAAAAGACTTTTGTTTTCGCCGGGGATATATCTTGAAAAGGGAGCACAGGAAGATTTTGAATATTTAAAATATTATGGACGCAGGCTTTCTGATGATCTGGAACGGATGTTTGACTGCTATGTACATATTCACCGGGGGAGTGCCTATCTTCTTGTTGGCGGGGAATGCCGGATCGGAAAGGAATTTCCGGGCAACAATGTGCTTTCTGATATTATGCTTCTCTGTTTTTCGGTGATCCGGGAGAGGATTTCAGAGGGAAAGTGGAAGGTTCATGCGGATGAAATCTGTACTGTGGATCAACCGGATTTTGAACGAATGCTCAAGGAAGTCAAGCAGAGATTCGGAAGCGGATTTACAAAAAATTACCGGGAAATGCCGGGGGGAGAATTTGTCCGGATTGTATCAGAGGCGATGGAAACGTGGATGTTTATTGAGCGGAAACCATCGAGAGAAATAATGATCTATCCGGCAGCGGGCAAGATACAGGGACATTATCCAAAGGATTACATGGGAGGACAGGCAGATGAACAGCAGATGGCAGGCAAATAAAATTGGTCTTGTTAATTTTTGGTATTATGATGAGCAGGAATTTCCTTTTGCAAGGGGAAGAATGCTGCTGAGAGGTTCTAACGGATCCGGCAAATCTGTTACGATGCAGAGTGTTGTGCCGCTTTTGCTGGATGGTAATGCCAGTCCGGAACGACTGGATCCCTTTGGTACGAGAGACCGGAAAATGAGTAATTATCTTTTGGAAGAGGATGATGACCGGGAGGAACGAACCGGTTACCTGTATCTTGAGTTTTGTCGTCAGGCGAGTGAAACGTATCTGACTATAGGTATGGGAATGCGTGCAAGACGAGGCAAACCTCTGGATAAATGGTATTTTGCTATTACGGATAATCGAAGGATTGGAAAGGACTTTCTGCTTTATAAGCAGACGGGAGAAAAGATCACGTTATCGAAAAAAGAATTGGAAAATCGTATTGCAGAGGGTGGCAGGATCTTTGAACGCCAGCTTGAGTATATGGATTTTGTAAACCGGCAGGTATTTGGTTTCGATACCCTGGATGAATATAAGGAAATGATCGACCTGCTGATCCAGCTTCGAACACCAAAGCTGTCTAAGGATTTTAAACCATCTGTGATCAATGAAATACTCAGCGATTCCCTGCAGCCTCTGTCGGACGAGGATCTGCGTCCGATGTCGGAAGCGATTGAAAACATGGACACCATGAATATGAACTTAAAGACGAGAGAAGAGGCAAAACAGGCAGCGGAAAAGATCAACAGGGTGTTTGAGAAATATAATAAATTTACACTGTACCAAAAAACGGACAAGCTATGGCAAAAAATGAATAAAGAGCAGTCTCTGAAAAATGAGGAGGAAGAGAAACAGGTTCAGCTGGAACAATGCCATAAAAAAGTGACAGAATTAGAGGAAAAGCTTGACAGGATGGCTGCAAAAAATGTTTCCATGCAGAAGGAACAGGAAACATTGAACAGCAGTGATGCACTGAACCTGAAAAAAAGAGAATCTGTACTGGAACAGGAGATTGCAGATTATCACAATACCGTTAAGGAGAAAGAACAATTTCTGGAAACGAAAAAACAGAGATACATTGAAATAGAGGAGCAAAGAAAAGAAGAAGAGGACCGGAAATATGAAAAAAGCCGGGAAATGAATCGGCTGCTGGAGGAAATGCAGTCAGAAGCAGAGGATATGGCATTTGAAGAACATGGTTTTTTTCAAGATGAATTTATGCAGCAATTAGAAAAGAAATATCAATTTGACTCCCTGCAGAAACAGTTTTGTGATACGAAGGAAAAGATTGAAAAAGCATTCCATATATTAGAACAGACCAATTTATTGGACAGACAGGCAGATGAGCTGACCATGAGATGGGAACAGAAAGGAAGGAAAGTGGATGCCTGCTGGAAGAAGCAGAATGAAGTGGAAACACTGCTGGTACAGGCAGAAAATGAGTGGAAGGAAGAGTTGTACCAATGGAGTGACAGCAATCAGGAGTTTCATTTGTCCAAAGAATTTGTAAATGAAATAAGCCGGTTTGCGGACTCTTATAACGGGGATTCTGATTTTGCAGCGATCCGCGAAAAAGTCAGTGACCAATATCTTGGACAGCAGATGGCTTTGGAAAAAGAACTGGATGGAAAGAGGCAGCAGCAGGAAGAAAAGAAAACTGCTTATGAGGAACTGGAAAAGCAGCTGCAGGAATGGGAGGATAAAAAAGAGCCGGAACCGGTTCGCAGTGAAGCTGTATTAAAGAACAGGCAGCGTTTGGAAGAGATGGGAATTCCTTATCAGGAATTTTATAAGGTGATCGAGTTTGGAACCGATATGAGTGAGGAAGCACAGAACCGTCTGGAGGAGGCATTACTGCAGATGGGGATCCTGGATGCGGTCATTGTAGATGAGCAGTACCGTGACCGTGTGATGGCTTTTGCGGAGGGATGTGAGGACCGGTATCTGTTTGCCGGTGGAGCAAGAGCGGATCAAAGTCTTTTGGATGTGCTGGAGTTAAATGAGGAACTTAATGATATCTTTTTTAATCAGCGTATCACCGGAATATTAAGTCATGTGGCATATGAAGGAGATACAGATGTCCGGAAAATGGGACAGGACGTTGTGGCAGTACTGCCCGATGGTTCCTATCGGATGGGTGTGATCGCAGGTACGGTATCCGGAAATTATACGGCTCAGTTTATGGGAGCCAGAGCCAGAGAAAAAGCACGTCTTGACCGCATGGAAGAATGCAGACGGAACATGGAGATGCTCCGGAATGAAATAAATGAAATCGGAGAATGTGCACATTTACTGGAGATGCGGCTTCAGAAGCTGAAGGAAGAATATGAAAAACTGCCGGCTGACACAGATATGAGAGCGGCTTGGAAACTATTCGATGAGGCAGTGAGAGAATATGACCGGGCAAAACAGGAGGAAAAGCGTCTGGAGGAGGAGCTGCAGAACCTAAAGGAACAGATCCGGACAATGAAGGAAGAGGCTTTTATTCTCGCAAAAGCACTTTATCTGGACTGTACCTTTGCTGTGTTCAAACAGGCGAATGATGCGGCGGGTGAATATAAAGACCATTTGATCCAGTTAAATGCGGCGCATGAAATTTATCTTCACCGGGTATATAGCATAGGCAGTCTGGGAGATCAGATGGAGCAGCTTGATGGAGACATGGATCAGATCCGTTATGACATTACAACGGCTCAAAGGGAATTAAACAAACGGCAGGAGGAGTATGATTCTGTGCAGAAGCAGCTTTTACTGACGGATTATGAGCAGATTAAAGAAAGATTGAATGAATGTGTGAAGTGGATCAATGAGTATCCGTCGATGGTTCAGAAATGTGCAGAACAAAAGACAGAAAACCGCGAACAGGAAAAGCTGCTTCAAACGCAGTTGATGAAATGCCGGGAACAGTTGGAGCAGTGCATCCGGCAGAAGGAATGGCTGAAAAGGTGCTGGGAGGCAGAGTGGAAACTGGGCTATGTACTGATACCGGAGGAAATCGGATCGGATATCGAAAAAATGCATATGTATCTGGAGACCGATGCGAAGGACTGGGATCGTGACAGTATTATAAGCCGGCTGAATCAGGTATATTTTGAAAACAGAGCATTTCTGAATGATTATCAGCTGACGCAGCTTGAATTATTTGCAGAGCTGGATGAGGAAAGAACAGTAACAGATATTGCGGCAAAAAGACAGGATATTCAGGCACGGTATAAAGGAGTTAAAATACCGTTTGTCCAGCTTTTGGGACACTTGGAAGAGGATATTGAGGAATTGAAAAATCTCATTAAACAAGGAGACAGGGAGCTTTTTGAAGATATTCTGGCCAATACCGTCAGCCGTAAGATCCGCAGCCGGATCAATGCGTCTACGTCCTGGGTATCCAAAATGAATGATCTGATGGGAGGAATGAATACCTCCAGCGGATTGAAACTGAGTCTGCGCTGGAGAAGTAAAGTGGCAGAGAGTGAGGATCAGCTGGATACCAGAGAGCTTGTGAATCTGTTAAAAAAGGATTACCGTTTGATGAGTGAGGAGGAAGCCTCCAGATTATCTCTCCATTTTCGTTCCAAGGTGGACGAAGCCAGAAGGCATGCAAGAGAAAGTGGTGGTATGGTTTCTTTTTATCAGGTGATGAAAGAAACCCTGGATTACCGGAAATGGTTTGAGTTTCAGCTGTATTCCCAGAAAACAGGAGAGAAACAGAAAGAGCTTACCAACAGTGTTTTTGGCACCTTTAGTGGTGGAGAGAAAGCGATGTCGATGTATGTTCCGCTGTTTTCTGCGGTTGTGGCAAAATATGAGGGTGGCAGATCGGATGCTCCAAGACTGATCTCGCTAGATGAAGCATTTGCGGGGGTAGATAACCGTAATATCCGCGATATGTTCCGGTTAATGACAGAATTTTCCTTTAATTTTATTATCAATTCCCAGGTGCTTTGGGGAGACTGTGATACATTGGATGCACTGGCGATCTATCAGCTGGAACGGCCGGAAAATGCAAAGTTTGTCACCGTGATGCCTTATTTATGGAACGGTCATTATAAGGAAAATCTGGAGGATGAGGAGTCCGTGGAGAGGAGAAGTACAGAGCTTGGATAGGGAAAAACAATGTCTTGGATATTTTCGTGGAAATCCCGTATGGGAGAAGGTTTTTCGGGGATTTTGGAAAAAGTACTATTCTTATGGAAGATTTTCCGGCACAGTAAAACTGAGCCACTTGACGATGCCGGAAATAGAAGAATTAGAGGGTTTTTTTCGGAAAAACTATCATGGACAGAAAAGTGTGTCTGTATCTTCGGACAGATTTTGTAAGGCGTTGTCGGAAAGCCGTTATTCCTTTATGACACCGGAGCATTTGCTGGAGCTTTATTTTGGTGCGAAACCTGTTGGAAAAAGTGAACAGGAAGAAAGGCGGCACAAACAGATCCGGGAAGTGTTCGAGATGCTTCGGATGCAATATGAGAATACGCCCGTATACCATATATTCGAGTCTTTGATGGAACGGTTTCGGATTTCTGAAAAAGAGGACATAGATCATTGGAAACGGAAGCTGATTTTGGCGGCGGATATTTATAATGGTTTACCGTACCGCAGTGGCAGAACCAGATATCTGGCCGTTTTTGCGACGGAAATGACAGGAGATCCTCATGCCTTTGATGCCGGAAGCGACGGGGGCAAAATATTGCGTGAGATGGTAAAAATGGATCTTGGGAATCGGGGTATTATACCGGAGGAAAATAATATCTTTCCGGCATATAAAAAACAGAAAGGCTTTTTGTCTGTGGGAATTCTGATCGATGAAGTTTCAAATTATGTCATGCTTTCCGGGGTAAACATACGTAAGAGTAATGGAGAGCTTCATGCGGGAATGCATGGATTCTGTGTGGAGCAGGATATGGTGCAGATTCCGTTGGCATCTATGGTAGAGTGGAAGAAAATTTTATGTCCACACAATAAGCTGTTCATTGTGGAAAACCCATCGGTATTTGCAATGCTTTGTGAAATTAACGCAGGAAATCATGCTTTTATGTGTATGAATGGCCAGCCCAGACTGGCAGGGCTGAATGTATTGGAAGTTTGCGGTGCATCCGGTGTGGAAGTTTATTATGCCGGAGATTTTGATCCGGAGGGCTTGCTGATCGCACAGAAGCTGCATGATTTTTACAAGGGAGTATTTCACTACTGGCATTTATCGGTAGAGGATTATATGGAATGCAGATCGGATCGGCAGATCAGTGCAAAAAGATTGAAAGCACTGGACAAAATTGTTGATCCAGTGCTTCAATCGGTGGCTGCCAGAGTAAAGGATCTGCAGACAGCCGGCTATCAGGAGGGATTAGTTAAGCGATATCAGGAGGATGTTTTACAGCTCTGTTGATATCAGCTCAAAAGAGATGCTGTGCATCGTCAAACCACCTTGTGCAAAGAAGAGACGCAGGTTGGTATATTTGGAGAACAGAGGAATCTCTGTTTCATAGGAAACAGGCAGACCGTTTGTGCCATTCCATGTAAATGTTCCATATGCCGTTCCCAGACTAAAGAGGGTGACAGGGATCTGGGCCACCTCGCTCTGTGTAGAGCTGGCAGTCAGCGTCATCTTATAACGTCCCATGGTTTTGATATCAAGACCAAAGCTGTGGTTTGTCCCTTTATTGGTACAGATATCCGTCAGATCAATGGTAAGTTTTCTGTCGAGCTCATAGAATTTCACGGAGGACTCGTCAACATCAGATTCATCTGCCGGACGGTTGATAATATCAATTTTTGTTTCGGTGCCTTCCAGACGTGCCATGGCCTGTGTATTCATGAGGAAACGGCAGATATTCGCAGCATTTCTCTGAAGCTCACTGCGCTGCAGAGTACCATTTTCCAAAGAGGCAAGAATATTGTCATCATTTTCTGCACCAATGGCACATACCATATATACATCATTTTGGGCGATCGCCATAGCGGCAAAATCTGACTTATCCACTGCCTGACCGCGGCGGTTGATGTTGGCCCACCAGTCTGTCATGGTAAAGCCGGTAAAGCCCCAGTCATTTCGCAGGATCTGTGTTGTGAGATCAAAGTTTCCGGCCGTCCAGACTCCGTTAATTGGTCCATAGGTGGTCATAACAGAATCGGCATGTCCTTCTTTGACAGCGATCTCAAAGCCCTTCAGATAAATCTCTCTCAGGGCACGCTCAGAGATGACGCCGTTGGTATCATGACGGTTTGTTTCCTGATTATTGCCGCAGAAGTGCTTGATGGTGCCGGTGACGCCGGACTGATGGAGTCCACGAAGCTGAGCCGATGCAATGGTTCCGGTCAGATAAGGATCTTCTGAAAAATATTCAAAGTTTCTGCCGTTTAACGGATGACGGTGAATATTCATTCCCGGTCCCAAGAGGCAGTCCACCTTATTTGCGATCATTTCAAGACCGGTCTGGGCAAAAAGCTCTGTGAGCAGTGTCCGATTAAAGGTACATGCCATCATTGTGCCGTTTGGCAGACTGAATGCTTTGGTGCCGCAGTCAAGGCGCATGCCGGAAGGACCATCATCGCAGCAGCCGCAGGGAACGCCAAGGGATTCCAGCTCCGGGGAAACACCGCCGAATGCGGAAGCAGTACCGGCAGTGACTCTTGGGCTGTTCATGCCCTCTCCGCGGATCATACAGGCGAGATCGTAATCGGTCATCTGGGCAATAAATTCTTCCATGGTGTGGGTGTCTTTTCGGACATCCCGGAGGCGGATCCCTTGATCACCGGTAAATGGGATTTCCTTCGGAAGATTTTCAAGACGGCGTTGTACTTCGTCCACTTCAGAAAGAGGCACGGCTTCCATCTGTGGCTCGTATCCGTCTACTGTCTGTACCGGCTTGATGCGTTCAAATGCTTCTACAGGAGCGAGAGCCTGTTGGTGGCTGGAAATCACAAGTGTACCATTTTGTGTACAGGTATATGTTTTCTTGGCATGTCGGACGTCCGATCCTACATAAAAATGATAGTCCCCATCCTCCAGAATAAAGCAGTGAGCATGGCCGGAAATACCGGAGTCATCATAGGATGCGATCTGTGCTTTGCTGACAGAGATGGTCAAAGTCTGGGATTCGCCCGGTGTCAGAGTTTTCGTCTTTTCGTAGCCACACAATGCACGCACCGGTTTGCCAAGTTTACCTTGAGGTGCTTCACAGTAGATCTGTACCACTTCTTTGCCGGAGCAGCTTCCGGTATTGGTGACGGTTATAGTAAAGTCCCATTTGTCGGACAGTTCTTTGACATCGTCTGTCTCAAGCCGGAAAGTGGTATAAGAGAGTCCGAAACCGAAAGGATACAGTACCTTATCCGGGGCAAATGTTTCAAAATAGCGGTATCCCACATAGATATCCTCGGAATAGAAATTTCGCACAGGATCTCCGAAGTAAGGAGCGGATGGATAATCTTTGACATGCTTTGCAATGGTATCTGTCAGCTTGCCACAGGGACTGACACGACCGGTCAGAACATCCGCTGTGCCGGTACCGCCTGTCATTCCACCTTGCCATACATATAAGATCGCATCCGGAGCGATTTCCAGAAGCTCATTCATATCAATAATGTTTCCCACATTTAACAGGACGATCATTTTTGGAAAATGACGGCGAACGGTGGAGAGCATCTGCTTCTCGTCAGAGGATAAAAGGTAGGAACCCTCTGTAAGGGAATTGTCCTGCTCCTCCCCGGCAGTACGGCCGATCACTGCAATGGCAGTCTGACAGTGATCAGCAACGTGAGCAGCCAGGGAGTCCTCCAATGGCATTTCCCTTTGGGACCAGGGTTCCTTGCCCCAGCCGTCTCCGAGGTCGAATGGATTTTCACTGTCCCATTTCCGGTACACGTCCAAGAGCTCCTGATTTAATTTCACACCGCTTTCCTGCAGACCATCGACGATGTTTGTCACCTTGGAGACATTAACCATACCGCCGGAGCCGGTACCGCTTTTATAATAATGAAACTGTATCCGGCCAAATAATGCAATCTCCTCACCGGGCTTCAAAGGAAGAGCCTGATGTTCATTTTTCAGCATCACAATTCCTTCGGAAACCACCCGGGCAGCCGTTTTCAGATATTTATCCCAGTCAAGCGTTTTTGTTGTCTGTATCATAAAATAACCTTACCTTTCTTTGTTATATTTCCGCAGTATTGCAGATGCACGATAGCATTTGCAATATAATCTCATATCATCTTATCTGCAACCCTCCGTAAGGTCAAGAAAAATTAAAGGAATTCATTGAAAATTAACATATTACCGGTATCTGCGTTAATATTTTTTCGAGTTTTATTCATATATTGTATTTGTGCCGGTTTTACGGTATGATTTTGTCTATATATGCCGCAGAAATGGGAAAATGATTACAGATCATATCTTGATTTCGTGGCATGGGACATCGTGTATGAATGGAAGAAGAAGGAGGAATGTATGACAAATTACATATTGATCGTTACGGTGATCATTTTATTGTGTCTGTTTTTAAATAAGCTGTCATCAAAAATCGGTATTCCTGTTTTATTGGCGTTTATTATACTTGGAATGCTTTTTGGAACCGATGGCCTGTTAAAGATTTCTTTTGATAATTACAGGATTGCGGAGGAGATCTGCACGGTTTCTTTGATATTTATTATGTTTTACGGTGGATTTGGTACCAACTGGAAACAAGCGAAACCCGTAGCAGGAAAGGCGGTGCTGCTTTCGACGGTGGGAGTGCTTCTGACGGCAGTGACAACCGGATTTTTCTGCTATGGCGTTCTTCATTTCCGGTTTTGGGAAAGTATGCTGATCGGTGCGGTTTTAAGCTCTACGGATGCCGCTTCGGTGTTTTCGATTCTTCGTTCCAGACAGCTCAATTTAAAGGACAATACCGCGTCTATGCTGGAGATGGAGAGTGGCAGTAATGATCCGTGTTCTTATATGCTGACCGTGATCATTCTGGCAGTGATGAAGGGAGGCTTTACCGGAGGAAGCCTGTTACGTCTGATAGTACTGCAGCTGGTATTTGGTATTCTGATCGGAGTGATCGTAGCGGCATTTGGGGCATGGGTACTGTCACAGATGAAAAATACCGGTGATGGTGTGGATACGATCTTTGTGTTCAGCATGGCACTGCTTGCGTATGCCGGGGCAGCTGTACTGGGGGGCAATGGATATCTTTCCACATATCTGGCAGGATTGATCTTGGGGAATCGTCCCCTCCATAATAAGAAGTCATTGGTGCATTTTTTTGATGGACTCACCGGACTGATGCAGATGCTGATCTTTTTTCTGCTGGGACTTCTGGCATTTCCGTCCGCTCTGCCGGGAATCATTCCGGTAGCGTTTGCCATTGCATTATTCCTGACATTTGTGGCAAGACCGGTTTCCGTATTTGCTATTCTGACACCGTTTCGCTGCCCGGTGCGTCAGCAGCTTCTGGTCGCATGGTCGGGGCTTCGGGGGGCTGCATCCATTGTATTTGCCATTCTGGCAACTGTGGATCCGGCATACACCAAAAATGATCTCTTTCATATCGTAATATTTATCGTGCTGTTTTCCATCAGTATTCAGGGTTCCCTGTTGGGATTTATGGCACGCAAGCTGGATATGATCGATGACAGGAATAATGTCATGAAGACCTTCAGTGATTATTCGGAGGAAGTGCCGGTGGAGTTTGTGAAGATTGCGGTAAAAAAGAATCATCCATGGAGCGGCAAAAAGATCAGGGATATTGTTTCGCTGCCGGATCTGCTGCTGGTATTGATCCTGCGGGGAGAGGAGCGTATCGTGCCGAATGGTGACACGGTGATCCGGGAAGGTGACCGTATCGTGCTGAGCGCATTGTCGCCGGAGGAGCATTTAGGACTGTACTTGTCAGAAATTTCGATTGATAAAGAAAGTCCCTGGATCGGTCTGCCTCTTTCCAGAGTGAAGCTGGAGGAAGGGAGTCTGGTGCTTGTCCTGATGCGGGAGGATCAGGTGAAAATACCAAATGGAAATACGGTGATCCGTGAAAATGATATTCTTGTGGTGAGTCAGGTGTGAGCGGACTGTATCTACGGGAAGCGGATAAATTTTGCTATATTGATCAATACAAGGCCTCTTATTGATAATGTTTTTCGATAAGAGGTTTTTTCTTGATTTCTCTGAAATGAGAGTGTATAAAAAAAGTTAAACCCATCAAAGAGTATTTATTCAGAATAGGAGGCAAAATTTATGTTAGATTGTTTGAAGAAGATTGATAAGGCAAAGACCGGCATTTTTGCAGCCGGTGTATTGTTTGGTACAGCTGGTGTTAAGCTCCTTGCAAGTGATGATGCAAAGAAGCTTTACACAAACTGCACTGCAGCAGTTCTGCGTGCGAAGGAGTGTGTATTAAAGACTGCCACCACTGTTCAGGAAAATGCAGAGGACATTTATGCAGAGGCAAAGCAGATCAATGAGGATCGTGCAGCGCAGGCAGAGGAGTTTGAAGACGAGGCTTCTGAGGAGGAGTCTTTTGAGGAAGTAACAGAAGAGTAATGGATGAAACGGGGAATTTAAATGAAATTTCAAATCAAACATGAAATTAAGGGAAGGATCCGTATTCATGCCGCACAGACAAGAATGACCTTTGCCCAGGCAGATACGCTTCAATATTATCTGACGGGTTATGATTTTATTCAGAATGTAAAGATTCAGGAGAGAACCTGTGATGTAACCATCTGCTTTTCGGGAGACAGAGAAGATGTGATACACGCATTACGTCGGTTCTCCTATGAGCGCATTGAGGTACCAGAGGATTTTATTAAAAATTCCGGGCGGGAAATGAACCGTTTTTATTGGGACAAATTAATGGATCAGGTGATCTTACATTACGGAACCAAAATTTTTCTGCCAATGTCCATACGGGCCGGGATCGCAACCGTGAAGTCGGTGAAGTATATCTGGGAAGGGTTATGTACTCTGGCCAAGGGAAAGATTGAGGTGCCGGTTCTGGATGGCACGGCGATCGGTGTATCTGTTTTCCGTGGAGATCATACCACAGCAAGCTCAGTGATGTTCCTTTTGAGCATTGGAGAGATTCTGGAGGAATGGACTCACAAGAAGTCTGTCGGAGATCTGGCGCGCAGCATGTCCTTAAATATCAGCAAGGTCTGGGTACTGCGGGATGGCAGAGAAGAGCTGGAGGAGGTTACCTCTGTACAGGCGGGAGACCAGGTTGTGATCCATATGGGCAATGTGATTCCGTTTGATGGTGATGTGGTCGCTGGAGAGGCTATGGTCAATCAGGCATCCATGACCGGAGAATCGAATCCGGTACGCAAAGCAGAGGGCGGCTACGCCTATGCAGGTACTGTTGTGGAGGAAGGCGGGATTACCATCCGGGTCAGGGAGGCAAACGGATCCAGCAAGTATGAAAAGATCATGACTATGATCGAGAAATCTGAAAAGCTGAAATCCTCCCTGGAGGGTAAGGCGGCGCATCTGGCGGATCGTCTGGTGCCGTACACCTTTGCAGGTACAGGTCTTGTCTGGCTGCTCACGCGCAATACCACTAAGGCATTGTCTGTCCTGATGGTAGATTTTTCCTGTGCATTAAAGCTTGCTATGCCGCTGACGGTATTATCAGCGATCCGCGAGGCAAGTACATATGATATTACCGTTAAGGGCGGAAAATATCTGGAGGCAATGGCAGAGGCGGATACGATCGTGTTTGACAAAACAGGCACACTGACAAAGGCACAGCCTACCGTCGTGGATGTGATCTCCTTCAACGGACAGACATCTGATGAGCTTCTTCGGATCGCAGCCTGTCTGGAAGAGCATTTTCCTCATTCCATGGCAAAGGCGGTTGTGAATAAGGCAATAGAACGCAATCTGGTTCATGAGGAGCTTCATTCCAAAGTGGAATATATTGTTGCCCACGGCATTTATTCGACACTGGAGAGCAGGAAGGTCATCATCGGCAGTTACCATTTTGTCTTTGAGGATGAAAATGCAAAGATCCCGGAGGACAAAAAGCAGCTTTTTGAGGAGCTTCCGGAGCAGTATTCTCATTTGTATATGGCGATTGACGGACTGCTTGCGGCAGTCATCTGTATTGAGGATCCGCTTCGCAAGGAGGCACCGGAGGTGATCCACCGGTTGAAGCAGTACGGTATCTCTAAGGTGGTTATGATGACCGGAGACAGTGACCGGATCGCATCAACGATCGCCGATAAGGTGGGCGTGGATGCGTATTATTCCGAGGTGCTGCCGGAGGATAAGGCAAAGTTTGTGGAAAAGGAAAAGAATGCCGGACGAAAGGTTATTATGATCGGAGACGGCATCAATGATTCTCCTGCGTTGTCCGAGGCAAGCGTTGGCATTGCCATTAGTGACGGAGCAGAGATTGCCAGAGAGATTGCTGATGTCACCATCAGTGCCGATGATCTCTATGAGATTGCGACATTGAAGCAGCTCAGTGATGCGATGGTGCGCAGGATCAACAAGAATTATCGTCTGATCGTCGGCATCAACACATGCCTGATCGTACTTGGCATTGCCGGAATATTCCAGCCGACCATGTCAGCACTGTTCCATAACACCTCTACGATCCTGATCAGTCTGAAGAGTATGAATAATCTGCTGGATCAGGAAGAGACACAGACAATACACTAAAACTTCCAACACCAAATAATGGTATGCGCCCATAATATTTCTTATGTCCGCAGTGTAAATATGATTTTTGCCTTGGATTTTT
>OLWA01001231.1_pt1 | contig 27193 bp, 29 predicted proteins | sample 1673251 | NCBI WGS metagenome assembly OLWA01 (sample SAMEA3178937, study PRJEB25190) | human gut metagenome | biome: human gut; feature: human-associated habitat; material: faeces | place: Austria | collected 2013 | reverse complement strand
CAGGTAGGTGATGCCGCAGCTCGAACCCGTCGCCGCCACCACGCAGCCGCACAGGGCCGACAACCGACCCAGACTCTGCTTGATATAGATGACGGTCAGATGGCTCAGCGTCAGCGCCCGAATCGTCTGCTCCTCCGTGGCACCGATCTCCTCGGCGTAGACCGCCACGGGCATCGTAGCCGCAATACCCTGGTTGCCGCTGCCCGAATTGCTCATCACGGGAATCATCGCTCCGGCCATCCGCGCGTCGCAGGCCGCCGACGTGTACGACAGAATCCGTGTGAAGATGCTGTCGCCCATCACCCGCCGTTCGCGGTCGCAACGCAGCGTACGGCCCACACAGTGGCCATATTCGCCGGTAAAGGACTTCTCGGCGGCCGCCCAGTTCAGACGCCGCGATTCGAGGATGAAGCGGATTTCGTCGAGCGGTGTGGTCATCGCAAAGTCCCATACCCGGCGCAGTGTCAGTTCGACGCCCTCCTCCTCGGACTCGGAAGCCCCGCCGCCGCGTTTGTCCAGCAGCACCTCGCCGTCACGATCGACATAGACGAACGTCGTATGTCCGCCTGCAATAACGGCCGTTGCCTGGTGGCCGGCCGCCTCGACCTCCGTCTCGATATAGAGTTTTTCCGAAATCCCCTCCTTCAGCGCGATGGTGATACGTTTCTCGTCGATCATCTTCCGGCCACGCTCCACGGCCTCGGGCGTCACATCGCGAAGCACCTCCAACTGGTACTCCGAACGGCCGATCAGCGCTCCGAGCGCCACGGCAATCGGCAGTCCGATCATCCCCGTACCGGGGATGCCTACTCCCATGGCATTCTTCAGGATATTGGCACTCAGTCTCACGGCAATCCGTTCGGGCTCGGTGCCCAGCGTCTCCGTTGCGCGCGCCACACACAAGGCCACGGCAATCGGCTCGGTACACCCGATGGCCGGGATCACCTCGCGATGGATCAAATCGATGATTTGCTTGCGTTCAGATTCAGGTAGCATACTTTATTTGGGTTTAAGCGAAAACAAAGATACTATTTTTTCCCTATTTTCGCAGTATGAAAGACCCCGAAGATCGCAAATGGAAGGTACTCTCGAGCGAGTATCTTTTCCGACGGCCGTGGCTCACCGTGCGGCATGAGAGCCTCGAACTGCCCGACGGACGCCGTGTGCCCGACTACTACATCCTCGAATACCCCGACTGGATCAACATCACGGCCATCACGCGCGACGGTCACTTTGTGCTCATCGACCAGTATCGTCCCGGATTGGGCGAGACCTCGTATGAGATTCCGGCCGGCGTTTCCGAGCCGACCGACGCCTCGATGCTGGCTGCCGCGCAGCGCGAACTGGCCGAAGAGACCGGTTACGGAGGCGGCCAATGGCAGCTGCTGACGGTCGTGGCGCCCAATCCCGCCACGCAGAACAACCTCACCCACTGTTTCCTGGCCACCGGTGTCGAACGCCTCGGCGACCAGCATCTCGACCCCACCGAAGATCTGCGGGTCCACCTGATGACACGCCGCGAGGTGCTCGAACTGCTCCGCACGAACCGCATCCGCCAGGCGCTGATGGCCGCACCGCTGTGGCGTTACTTCGCCGAGCACCCCGCGCCGGAGGATGCACCGGTCTGCGGCAAGGAACCCGGCAACGAATCATCCGACGGATCCGCAATCCGCTGACCAACGACAAAAACACCTCGACATGAGCGAATTCACATCCATCCAGACCCTCTTCTTCTCGCCGACCGGCACCACGAAAAAGATTGCCCGGGCCATTGCCCGGGGAGTGGCGGCCCCAACCCGCGAAACTTCCGAAAGCTCCGTCCGGGAGATCGACCTCACCCACGAGGAAAACCCCGCGGCACGAATCGACGGCCGCACCGTCACGATCCTGGCCGCACCGGTCTACGGCGGACATGTGGCTCCGACGGCCTCACGACGGATGGAGGGCATACACGGCGCGGGAGGTCCGGCCGTTGTGGTGGTCGTCTACGGCAACCGCGCCTTCGAACACGCCGCCGGAGAGCTGGCCGAACTGGCCCGCCGGCAGGGCTTCAACCCGATTGCGGCGGCGGCCTTCGTCGGCGAACACTCCTACTCGACACCGTCGACGCCGATAGCCGCCGGACGCCCCGACGCGGCGGATCTGGCGGCGGCCGAGGCCTTCGGACAAAGCGTCCGCCGGAAAATCGACCGGGGCACACCCGCACCGGTCGACGCCTCGCGGCTCAAGGAGCGTCCCACGCCACTCGTACCGATGCTGCGGTTCATCGCCTTCGCCATCCGCTACATGATCCGCCAACGGCGCCATCCGGGCATCACAGTGCCCGAAGGCGACCCGGCGTCATGCACCCATTGCGGACGCTGTGCGGCGATCTGCCCCGTGCAGGCCATTCCGCGCGGTGACGAAACCCGCACCGATCCGTCACGCTGCATCCGCTGTTGCGCCTGCGTCAAGGGGTGCCCGGTCGGTGCGCGCACGTTCCATACCCCCTTCGCCGATGCGCTGGCCCGCAACTTCTCGCGCCGCAAGGAGCCCGTCACCCTCCTGTAAAGGCCCGGCCGCCCAAACAAAGAAAGGCCCGGATACCCCTTTGCAGGAGTATCCGGGCCTTTCAGCTCTTCGCACCGGCCGTCAGCGCAGCACCACCGTCACCGACATCGGCCCATGGGCGCCGAAGACCAGCGCCTGCTCGATGTCGGCCGTCTTCGAGGGTCCCGACACGAAACATCCGTAACCGAAGTCGTCCACCTCGGGGCGTACCACGGCCTCGTGCATCGTATCGACAATCGCCTCGCGCGGGATGACGATCATCAGCGCCGTAGCGCCGAAATAGAGCGCCTTGTGGCGAATCTCCTGGGCGATCCACACCGCACCGTTCTCCGCCACGCCGAACGACCCGCGCACCACGCCCAGATCCACGTCGACCAGTTGGCGGGGATCCTCGACCCGGTCGGGATTGATCGTCGCCGAGGTCACCTCGTCCATCGTCGAGGCAATGCTCTTCGCCTCGGGGTAGAGACGCCGGATCACCTCGTCAAGCGTCTCGCCGGCCTCCATCCGCACGGCACAGCCGCCGCCCGCCTCGAGCCGTTCGACGAAGGTCTGCTCGCGATCGGCAAAACGCTGCGGCACAAAGTCCATCTCGGGACGCGGCCGAGGCTCCATTCCGTCCCCGGCCAGCCGTTTCAATATCTTCTCCTTGCTGTTCATCTTACCTTTTCATCTCTTTTTTCCACCATGCGTTGAAACTCCGCGGCGCAAAGGGCGGCATGGCCCGTCCCGGAGCGCTCCAGGGGTTCAACCCGTTCTCGAGCACCGCACGCGGCAATTTTTCGGCCAAACGCCCCATTGCGATGCCTCCATAGAAGCGGCGGCGTCCGCCCATCACGAAATCCATTCCCTTGACGGCCGCCTTCTTCATCGGGTCGGCCAGCCCCAGCGTGTCGAGCCGCTGACGCCATTCGTAGATCTGTTCGCCGAGGTCGATCATCGCCGGGCAGACATTCGAACACGAATAGCACAGCGAGCAGGCCGAGACGTTGCCGTGATACCGTTTCGGCGAACGCAGCATGCCGAGGTTGATGCCCAGCGGTCCGGGGATGAAATAGGAGTAGGAGTACCCGCCCGAACGCCGGTAGACGGGGCAGGTGTTCATGCAGGCGCCGCAGCGCAGACACTTGAGCATGTTGCGGTGCGCCTCGTCGGCCAGCCACTCCGAACGGCCGTTGTCGACCAGAATCACGTGGATCTCGCACCCCGGGGCCGGACGCCGGTAGAGCGACGTGTAGGTAGTGACGGGCTGCCCCGTGCCCGACCGTGCCAGCAGCCGCGTGAAGACCCCCAGCGCCTCCATGTCGGGAATCACCTTCTCGATGCCCATGATGGCGATGTGCAGATTGGCGAACGACGTGCCCAGATCGGCATTGCCCTCGTTCGTGCAGACGGCAAGCGCCCCGGTCGAGGCCACGGCAAAGTTGACGCCCGTCATCGAGACATCCGCCTCGAGGAATTTCGGCCGCAGGGCCCGGCGCGCGGCATGGGTCAGATAGGTCGGGTCGCTGTTGCCCGGCTCGGTACCCATCTCGCGTTCGAACAGGGCTCCGACCTCCTCCCGACGCACGGCAATGGCCGGCAGCACAATGTGGCTCGGCGGCATGTGCAGCAGCTGCATGATCCGCTCGCCGAGGTCGCTCTCGACAGTCTCGACACCCCGCGCCTCGAGGTAGGGCGTCATGCCGCACTCCTCGGCCAGCATCGACTTGCTCTTGACGAGCCGGCGGCCGCCGTGACGGCGGATCAGTTCCCAGACCGTTTCGTTCATCTCGGCGGCATCCGCGGCCCAGTGGACCTGCATGCCGTTGGCCGTGGCGTTGCGCTCGAATTCGCAGAGGTAGTCGCCCAGACGGCTCAGCGTGTGCAGCTTGATCTCCGACGCCATCCGGCGCAGATCCTCCCATTCGGGGACGGTCGCCATCATGCGGTCGCGCTTCTCCCGCACGGCATACAGCGCGCGGTCGTGCCATGCCAGCCGTTCGGCATCGGCAACGAATCGTTTTGCGGCTTTGGAATGCGTACTCATGACCTCGAATTCAGAATTTCAACCATATGAATCGTCCGGATCGGAAGCTTCTCCCGCGTGATGATCCCCTGCATGTGCATCAGACACGACGAATCGGCTCCGGTGATGTACTCCGCACCGGTGTCCATGTGACGGCCGACCTTCGCCCGGCCCATGGCCACCGACACGGCATTCTCCTCGACGGAGAACATCCCGCCGAATCCGCAGCATTCGTCTCTGCGTTCGGGCTCCACCACGTCGATCCCCTCGACCAGCGAGAGCAGATCGCGCAGTTTCGACTGATAGGGAATCTGCCGCTCGCTGGGCGACGAAAGCCCCATGTGGCGCACGCCGTGGCAGGAGTTGTGCAGGCTCACGCGATGCGGGAAGCGGGCGTCGAGCCGCGCGGGCCGCACCACGTCGTGGAGGAATTCGCAGATCTCCCAGATCCGCGCATCGACGCACGCATGCTCCCGGTAATCGGGCAGCAGACGCGGGTACCCCTCGCGTACGAAGACCACACAGCTGGCCGACGGCCCCACCACATAATCATATCGCGCGAAGAGTTCGTTCATGTGTTCGGCCAGGGCCCGGGCATCCTTCTCGAAGCCCGCATTGGCCATCGGCTGGCCGCAGCAGGTCTGATCCAGCGGGTAGTCCACCTCGCATCCGACACGCTGCAACAGCTCGTACGAGGCGCGTCCCACCTCGGGGTAGACCGCATTGATATAACAGGGAATGAACAATCCGACTTTCATTCGTTTTCCGTACTCTTTACGTTTTTGTTGGGTGTATTTTCTGGCGTCCCGGCACACGCAGGCGTGTCGGGACACCCGGCAAAGATAGCCGTTTTTTCGGTTCGCTGTTCCCCGGAGCGGCTCTTTTCGAGCGAGCGGGCGCATGCGCGCCGGGACGGCCCGCAACAACAAAAAAAAGAGAGCCCCGCTCTCGCGGGGCCCTCAAAGGCCGGTTGCCGACCGATTATTTGATTTCGATCTGACGAGCCACTGCGGACGCTTCCGTCTCCTTCTTCTTAGGAATGTCGATACTCATCACACCATTTTCCACTTTCGCGGAAATCTTCTCGCGCTCGACATTGTCCGGAAGCAACAGGTTCTGCTGGAACTGCGTGTAGGAGAATTCCCGACGCAGATAGGTTCCCTTATGCTTCTTGTCCTCCTCCTTCTCTTCGCTGTGTTTCTCCATCGAGATGACCAGCTCGTTGTCCTCGTTGATATGAACCTTGAAGTCCTCCTTGGTCATACCAGGTGCGGCAACTTCGATTTTATATTCGTCGTCGTTCTCGATGATGTTCACAGCCGGAGCAGTCGTGTTGCGGCGATCCATCAACCAATCGTTGTTCAAAAAATCGTTGAAAATACTCGGCAACCAGTTTTGATTACGTCTTACAGGTACCATAATTGTGTCCTCCTTGGTTTATTTAGTTTAACATTTTTTTCATTCGTCCCCGCCTCTTTCGAAGCGGTTTCACCCTCTATCCGATCAAATCCTGTGCCATGAACCAAAAATCAAAAAATTGTCACTTCTTGTCACAAACTGTCCGATTTTGTGACAAAGAGTGACAAAAAGTCAGCAATCGGAGGCTGACAGAACGGCATCATCTTCCTGCAAAACGCCCAACGAAGAGCTCATTTGCCAATCTTTGCGTATCTTTGCGGACAGGCGGTGCGACACGGGAGTACTCCGCCCGTCACCGGCCGTGCCAACGGCCCGACACCCACTCCCGTCTGCACCCAAGAAGTCCATGAAAAACCGCTGCTTCCGTACGGCTACACCAGCCGATATGCCCCGCATTCTCGAGATCATTCGCCAGGCCCAGCGCCGCATGGCGGCGGCCGGCAGCCTGCAATGGCAGGACGGCTACCCCGCTCCCGCCAACATCGCCTCCGACCTGGCGCACGGTTACGGTCATGTGATCTGCCGCTCCGGGCAGGACACCCCGAAGCGAGGCCAGGATGAGGCCGCGAAGCTTGTACCGGCCAATGCGACAGCCGGAAAGGATTCGCCGGACGAACGATATCCAGACGCAAACGGCAACCCGGACCCGGCCGTCGAAACCATCCTCGCATACGGCGCGATCGTCTTCGACGGCGAACCCGCCTACGAAGCTCTCGACGGCACATGGCTCACCGACAGCCCCTACGTCGTCGTCCACCGGCTGGCCGTCGCCGACGAAGCCCTGGGCCTCGGTCTCGGAACCGAATTTCTGAACCGCACCGAACAGCTCGCCCGTCGGCGCGGCATCGGTTCGTTCCGGATCGATACCAATTTCGACAACCTCCGCATGCTGCACATCCTCTCCAAAAATGGATTTACCCGTTGCGGCAAGGTTGTCTACCGCAGCGGAGAACGCGAAGCCTTCGAGAAACGGATCGATTCCGGAGAATAAACCACATCCAACCCAACCCGTTCCGGAACTGCCCGGCCCCAAAAACGGCATCCGGCCTGCCTTTAGCAAGCCGGATGCCGACATGTGTTTCAAAAAGACCTATTTGCGCGTCACGATGTCCCTGAAGAAATCCTCAAGCGAGACATCGTAATAGTCGCATAAATCGGCCAAAGTGGTCAATGAAATACTGTGCCGTCCGCTTTCTATGCGTCCGATATTCAGATCGGTATCAAAACGGACGTTTTCCTGGGTCAAACCATGGGCGCGACGGATCGATTTCAAACGCTCCACCACCTGCTCCACCAAGATATCATTTCGTCGCTGTCGTTTCATGCCACAAAGAAGCGGATTTCTATTCTCAAAAGTTACTACACACTTGTATGGAATTAATAAACAGAAAAACCCGTTCCAGACCAACCGGCCGAGGATTCGACAGATTTCGATGGAGCAATACGAAGCAAAAAGCGCTCACTCGGCGACAATGTCGGCAGCACCTTCGGCAGGAAGAGCCGCCACAGGCTGTTTGGCCACGATGCTGTCAACGATGAATTTGGTGAATCCGCGCCAGGGCAAGGCGCCGAAATACTCCTTGTAATGCAGTTCGACGGTGCGTCCGCCCAGCAGCATGAGTTCGCGGGCCAGCGCCTCGTTCTCGACCGAAAATTCGAATTCGTACGACTGGATGGCGCCGGCCGTTTTGGAGCGGATTCCCGCCTGGATGAGCTTGCCCTCGTAGGTCTTGAAGAGAACGCCCTTGTAGACGACATAGTTCAACTCGCCGCTCTTGACCCCTTCACCGAAGACGAAATAAAAACGGAAATAGAAAAACAAGGCCAGCGCCACGATGACCACCGAGGCCGTAATGATCCAAAATTTCTTCATGTTTGCTTTCATGTTCACGCATTCAGAGAGACAAAGTTAACAAATTTAGCGCCCCGCGAACGCCGTGCGGAAGAAATAATTCGAGATTTCGACCTCGAGGGATCGGGCGGGAGGTTGTCGGAGAGCGGGGACATGGATCGAAAATTTCCGGGAAAGCATCTCTGCATGGGGCCTTCGGGGATGAAATCGGAGGGTTGGAATGAAAAAAATCGACATTTTTCACCGGAAGATTTGCAGAATGATTTTTTTTGTTTACCTTTGCACCACGATAAAACCAAAAGGTCTATCGCAGGATGGTGCCATAGCTCAGTTGGTAGAGCAAAGGACTGAAAATCCTTGTGTCCCCGGTTCGATTCCTGGTGGTACCACTTAAAAATCAACGACTTGCAGAAATGCAGGTCGTTTTTCTTTTCCAGTCGGCGCTCACCGCTACTCTGCGGGAGTCGAACGGGGCTGGATTTGCAGCGCATACGGTGCACATTCGGAAGACGGGGGCGATCCGAAGACCGGGTTGTGAAAACTGTGACGAACGGTCTCCGGCATCAGCTTTTTCGCCGCTGTTCCGGTTGTTTTCGCTGCTTTATACAACAATTTTTTTATTTTTGCATATTTCAAAAAGGCCGAAAAGTGGCTTGAATGGATTTGTATTCGTTATGCTTCCGGCAACTACACGCTTGAAGGTGTCGTTTTAGTCGCTGTGCTACAAGTGTGTAGTAAAAATTGAGTGCATAATTGCGGAAATTTGCATTATGAAACGGCAGCGGCGTAATGAGATTCTGGTGAAACAAGTAGTGGATCGGCTGAAAACAGTCCGCCGGGAGAGAGGCCTTACTCAAGAAAATGTCCGGTTCGACACCGACCTGAACATCGGGCGGATCGAAAGCGGAAGGCATAGCATTTCACTGACGACGCTGGCTGATTTGTGCGATTATTACAATGTTCCTCTGGAGGATTTCTTCAAGAAGATAGTGACGCGCTGAACAGTGAAATGAAAGAACCCGGGGAGTGGAGCCTCGGGTTCTGTTTTTTGTGTCGGAGTGTTTTCAGATTCGTTTTTCGTAAGCCAGCCGTTCGCCGCTCCGGTAGACGACTTTCCCGCAATAGGTGAATCCCGTGCGTTCGAGCAGCCGCAGCATGGTCTGGTTGTCGAAGTTGGTGTCGATGCGGAAGGCTTTGACGCCGCGTTCCTGTGCGAGTGTCTCCACACGGTGCAGGAATTCCGCCGCCACGCCGCGGCCCCGTTCCCCGTCGACGACCGCTATGCGGTGCACCAGCACGTACGGCTCGTCGGTGAGCCATTGTCCGTCGATGGCGTCGTAGGCCGGTTCGCCGTCGAACACCACCGCGCCGTAGGCGATCACTGAAAGCGGGCCTTCCACGCCGGGTTTGCACAATACATAGCCGCGGTTGCGGCCGATGTCTGCCGAGATATGTCCCGGGGCGGGATAGCCGTCCTGCCACTGGCGGCTGCCTGCCGCGTGCATCCGGGCCTGTGCCTGGCGGATGATCTGCATGATGCGGTCCGTTTCGCAGGACTGTGCCTGCCGGAAAATCAATTCGTTGTCCATGTTGCAAAAATAGGAAAATATTTAAGACGCCATACTGTCAGGACATTTTTTCTGTCTTTTCGGCAATTTTGTGCCGCGTTTGTGCCAATTTATGACATTTTTTCAGTTTCTCCGAACTGGCATAGGATTTGACCGTATCGGATACGAAAGCGCTTCATAAGAGGCGCAGAGATGAAACGAAATGTTAAACCAAATAAAACCAAGGAGGACAAAACTATGGTACCTGTAAGACGTAATCAGAACTGGCTGCCGAGCATTTTCAACGATTTTCTGGGCAACGACTGGCTTGCCGAACGCCACAACACCACGGCTCCGGCCGTCAACATCATCGAGGATGAGAACGAATACAAGGTGGAAGTCGCCGCCCCAGGTATGACCAAGGAGGATTTCAAGGTGCATATCAACGAGGATAACGAGCTGATCGTCACGATGGAGAAAAAGGCCGAGCAGAAGGAGGAGGACAAGAAGAAGGGCACGTATCTGCGCCGCGAGTTTTCCTACACGAAATTCCAGCAGAGCCTGCTGTTGCCCGACAACGTCGTGCGCGAGAAGATCGCGGCCAAGGTCGAGAACGGCGTGATGACCATCGAGATTCCCAAGAAGAAAGAGACGGAAGCCGCCGTTGCGGCCCGCCAGATCGAGGTCAGATAGCCTGCGGCCATTCTATAATGGGGAGGGAGAATCCGTTGAACGGGTTCTCCTTTTTTTGCGACGGCCGCAGTGGGCGACGGGCCGCTGGCGGTCAGCGGGTATGCGGAACGGGCGGAACGGGCGGCCGAGAGGCGGCCCGTCGTTTGTCAGCGTTCGAGGTGGAGAATGGGGTAGGGACGACCCGACGGGTCCAGGGCGTCGCGCGAGACGATGCGGAAACCCATCCGTGCGTAGAATCCCGCGGCCTGCGCGTTCTGTTCGTTCACATCCACGCGTCGCACTCCGCAATGGACCGCGACGTGCTCCACGAGTTCGCGCCCCAGGCCTTTTCCGCGCGCGGAGGGCGCGACAAACAGCATTTCGAGCCGGTCGGCTCCGATGCCCGCAAAGGCTGCGAATCCGTTTCCGGAATCCCTTATGACATAGATTTCCGCAGCCGGAAGCGCCTCCTGGCGCACCATGCGGCGGAAAAAGGGGATGTCCTCCGGAGCCAGAAAATCGTGCGTGACGCGTACCGACCTCTCCCACAGATCGGTAAGTGCGTCGAGTTCGTGCGCAGCCGGAGATGCGAGACGCTCGACCATGATTATAAGATCGTTACGGGTTGTTTGCGCCGGGTGAAGCTGCGTGCGAGGGCTGCGGCGAAGGGGGTGTGGAAACTCCGTGCTCCGACCGGACATCCCTTGACGCAGGCGCAGCAGCGGATACAGCGCGCAGGGTCGGTGTGCGCCTCGTCGCCCCGCGCGATGGCCTGCGTCGGGCAGATCGCGGCGCAGCGGCCGCAATGGGTGCAGCGGTCGGCATCGCATGCGGGCAGGTAGACGACCGGGTTTTTCTTCTGCCGGCGGCGGTAGCCCACGACGAAACGGATGAAGCGAAGCATCGGCACGAGCGGCGTGTGCACGTCCTTCAGTTTTGCGGCGTCGACCGGGGCAGGCGTTCCCGCCGCGAGTTTTTTGCGCACCGCGGCGCCGAACTCCGCGGCCCGGGCGAGGTCCTGCGCGTCGGGGCGTCCTGCGGCGACGGGGGTTTCGGGGGTGCTGTACGAGTGCTCGCCGACGAATGCTGCTGCGGCCACGGGGACGAATCCCTGCCGGGCGGCGAGCGCGGCCAGCTCCGCGGCGGCCTTTTCGAAGGCCCGGTTGCCGTAGACCGCGATCACCACGGCGGGCGTTCCCGAGCCGCGGAGCGTTTCCAGTCTTTTTGCGGCCGTCGGGGCCACATGTCCCCCGTAGACGGGGGCGGCGATAACCGCCACGGCGCCGGCCGACAGTGCGGCGGAGTGTGCCGCGGCGTGCGTCAGGTCGATGGTTTTCAGGGCGGCGGCTTCGGTCCCGGCGTCGGAGGCGATGCTCCGGGCTACGGTCTCGGCGATTTTTTTCGAAGTGCCCGTCGGCGAGAAGACGACGGTGCAGACGGTTTCCGGTTTCATGGCGTTGGGTGTTGACTTACGGGCAAAGATAATCAAAAATCCCGTGCCTCGGACCTTTTGTTGCAGATTACGGCTCTTTGGCTTATATTTGCCCCGCAACTTTAAACGACAGATTATGAGGATCAAAACTTTTGAAATCCGCGTCGACCCGGCTTTCCGGGAACACGACGAGCGGACGGTGAACGAATTCCTTTCGGCCGTCCGCGTGCCGCGTCTGCACTGCGGATGCCTGCGCAGCCGCAGTGCGTGGATGCTGCTTGTCATTTTCAACGAGAAGACCGCCGACGAACCCGCGATGCGCGCCGCGCTGGCCGGCAGGCACCTCCCCGCGGGGGCGGAACTCACGCCCGGGGAGTGCGAACGCTTCGAGGCGCTCCGCGTGTGGCGCGACCGGCGTGCGGCCGAAATGGGCTGCAAGCCCTTTGTCATCGCCTCGAACCGCGACCTGCTCAACGTGGCCCGGAGCGGAGCCGCCTCGCCTGCCGACCTGCTTTCGATCGCGGGATTCGGTTCCCGCAGAGCCGAACGCTACGGCGAGGAGATCGTTGCCGTGCTCGGTTCGGTCGCAGAGGCGGATTTCGACTGAATGTCCGGAAGTGAGTTCGTGCCGGAAAAACGGGTGCGGACCGGAATTTTTTTCTATATTCGCTGCGATACAACTAAATTTTGGGAAAGATGAAAACGAAACTGATTGCCTGTGCGGCGCTGCTGATGGCGGCATGCTGCGGAAGTCCGTCGGCCCGCAAGGCCGCGGCGACGAAAACCGAAGTGAAACACGGCCCGGAGATCGTTCTCGCGGCCCCCGACACCGTGGGTGGGACGAGTGTGAACGAGGCGCTGGCCAACCGCCGCTCGTGGCGCGAATATGCGGCCGCGCCGCTGACGCTCGAAGAGCTTTCGGGCGTGGTGTGGGCCGCCGCCGGCATCAACCGCCCCGGTACGGACCGCCTGACGGCTCCTTCGGCGCTGGCGCTCTATCCGGTGCGTGTCTATGCGTTTTTCGCCGAGGGCGTCTATCGCTACGACGCCCGGACGCATAAGCTGGTGCGCGTGCTGGAGGGCGACCGCCGCAAACTGACCGGGATGCAGGACTTCGTCTTCGCCGCGCCGCTGAATCTGGTTTATCTGGCGGACCGGACGGTATACGAGGGCCGGAATATCCCGGCGGAGCACGTCCGCTACCTCTGCGGGCAGGATGCCGCGGGCTATGCCGAGAATGTCAACCTCTACACGGCGGGGCACGGCCTGCGCTCGATCACGCGCGGCAGCGTCCTCGAGGCGGAACTGCTGGCGGCCCTCGGGCTGGATCCGGCGCGCTGGTTCGTGGCGTTGGCGCAGACCGTCGGCAAATAGGCCTTCCGGCCGGCGGGAAGGGCGACCCTGCGAAAGGGCCGCCCTTTTTCGTGTCGCCGATGGACCGGCCGGGACTTGTCTCCGCGCTTCGGACGTCGACCGCCTGAAGGCCGGCTATCCGATGCGTCGGGCGCGGCCCGACGCCCGAATCCGGGGCTGGCGGCTACTCGTTGCCTTCTCCGAAATAACGCCACAGCGGCGCGGCCATCAGGGCCTGCCGGATACGGTCGGTGCGGAGCAGCTCCAGCACCTCTTCGCGCGTCAAGAGGTGCACGCGCAGGTCCTCCGTCGGGTCGAGACGCTGTTCGCCGAGCGGTTCGACGCCCGTGGCGAGGTAGCAGTAGGTGAGGTTGTTCTGTGTGGCGGGGTTGGCCGAGAGGGTCGTCAGCAGACGCCACTGGCCGCCGCCGTAGCCCGTCTCTTCCATCAGTTCGCGCTGCGCGGCGTCGAGCGGCGAGGCGTCCGACGGCTCGGTGACGCCGGCCGGAATTTCATACGAGGTTTCGCCCAGCCCGTGGCGGTACTGGTCGATCAGCACGAACCGTCCGTCGCGGGTGACGGCCGTGACGTTGATCCAGTCGGGATATTCGAACACATAGTAATCCGGAATGCGGCGTCCGTCGGGCAGTTCGAGGCTTTCGTGGCGCACGGTGAACCACGGTTTGCGGGCGAGATATTCGCTCGTGAGGACTTTCCATTTGCGGTTTTTCGGATTTTCCATCATTGTAATGCTTTCGGATAGGGCAAAAATAGTGTTTTTTTGTTATATTTGCGATTCAAGAAATTTGCCGATCATGCTATCTCAAGCCGAACGCAACCAAATCATAGACCTCATCAACCGGGAGGTGGTCCCCGCCATCGGGTGCACCGAACCGATCGCCGTGGCATTGTGCACGGCCCGTGCCGCCGAAACGCTGGGCGGGGAACCCGAAAAAATCACGGTGCGCCTGAGCGCCAATATCCTCAAGAACGCCATGGGTGTCGGAATCCCCGGTACGGGGATGATCGGACTGCCGATCGCCGTAGCCCTCGGGGCGCTGGTGGGGCGTTCGGAATATCAGCTGGAGGTGCTGCGCGACGTGACGCCCGAAGCCGTCGAACGCGGTCGCCGCATGATCGACGGGCGGCGCATCGCGATCTGCCTGAAAGAGGACGTCGATGAAAAACTCTATATCGAGGCGGAGGCCGAAGCCGCCGGCCACAGGGCCGTGGCGGTCATCGCCGGGGGACATACCTCCTTCGTCTTCGTCAGCCGCGACGGCGAGACGCTGCTCGACAGGCGGACCCCGGCGGCGGGCGGCGGGGAGGAGGAGGACGTGCCCCTGACCCTCGCGCGCATATGGGATTTCGCCATGACCTCGCCGCTGGACGAACTGCGCTTCATCCTCGAAACCAGCCGCCTGAACAAGGCCGCCGCCGAACGCTCCTTCGCGGGCGAGTTCGGTCACTGCGTGGGCCGCACGCTGTGCTGCGACCGCGAGCGGAAGGTGATGGGCGACAGCATCTTCACACGGATACTATCCTACACCTCCGCCGCCTGCGACGCCCGCATGGCCGGGGCGATGATCCCCGTGATGAGCAACTCGGGAAGCGGCAACCAGGGCATCGCCGCGACGCTGCCCGTGGTGGTCTACGCCGAGGAGACGCACGCCTCGGAGGAGCAGATGATCCGGGCGCTGACGTTGAGCCACCTCACGGTCATCTACATCAAGCAGAGCCTGGGACGTCTGTCGGCGCTGTGCGGCTGCGTGGTGGCGGCCACGGGATCGAGCTGCGGCATCACCTACCTGATGGGCGGCGGCTACGGCCAGGCGGCCGCGGCCGTGAAGAACATGATCGCCAACCTGACGGGCATGATCTGCGACGGAGCCAAGCCCAGTTGTGCGATGAAGCTCACGAGCGGCGTCTCGACGGCCGTGCTGTCGGCCATGATGGCCATGGACGGACGTTGCGTCAGTCCCGTGGAGGGAATCATCGAGGAGGATGTCGACCGCTGTATTCACAATCTGACGGCGATCGGCCGCGACGGCATGAACGAGACCGACAGCCTCGTACTCCGGATTATGACCAATAAATGCTGACTATGAAATATCTTACACTGAAAACCCGTCTGCTGGCCCTGCTGCTGCTGGCCGCGACCTGCGCCGCTGCGCAGCCCACCCCTGCCCAACTGGCCTCCCGTCCCGAACTCACCGCGAGCATCTACCACTCCTACGAGTACCTGCCCGGTCCTGCCGCTCCGGTTCCCGACGGCTACGAGCCGTTCTACATCAGCCACTACGGCCGTCACGGAAGCCGCTACCACTCGAAAGAGGAGGCTTATGCCGAGCCGCTCGCCGCGCTGCGCAAAGCCGACAAGGCCGGGGCGTTGACCCCCAAGGGCCGCGAGGTGCTGGCCAAGGTCGAGACGCTGGCCGCCGATGCCTGCAAACGCTACGGCGACCTTTCGCCCCGCGGCGTACAGGAACACCGCGGCATCGCCGAGCGGATGTTCGCCGCCTATCCCGGGGTTTTCTCGACCGACGGGGGCCGCGTGTGCCGTATCGAGAGCCGCTCGACGCAGGTTCCGCGCTGTATCTTGAGCATGGCGGCTTTCAACGAACGTCTCAAGGAGCTGAATCCCGCGATCCGCGCCACGCGCGATGCGAGCGCCCGCGATCTTTGTTATCTGGCCAACGGACCCTCGCTCAAGGCAAGCCGCGGGGCCGCTTCGGCGGTTGCGGACAGCCTGACCCGCGTGCGTGTGAACCCCGACCGGTTCGTGAAGTCGCTCGTCACCGACCCCGGGTGCATCGACGAGCCGCTGGATCTGATGGAGGATCTTTTCATGCTGGCCGCCATCACGCAGGACGTCAGCCATCTGGGCATCGAGCCGTTCTATGAAATCTTCACCAGAGAGGAACTCTATGCGCTCTGGGAGTGCGAGAACGTCCGCCGTTACCTGATCATGGGACCTTCGGCCCGCTTCGGCGATCCGCTCGTCGCCGATGCCAGGCCGTTGCTGCGCAATATCGTCGAGACGGCCGACCGCGTCGTTGCGGGGGAATCGGACCTTTCGGCCTCGCTGCGTTTCGGTCACGACACCTATGTGGTTCCGCTGCTGGCCCTGCTGCGCGCCGAGGGAGCCTATGCCCGCGTGGAGTCGCTCGACGATGTAGCTGCGGCGTGGAACGCCCATACGGTGACGCCGATGGGAACCAACGTCCAGTTCATCTTCTTCCGCAATCCCGAAACGGGGGACGTGCGCGTCCGCGTGCTGCATAATGAGCGCGACGCCAATCTGCCCCTCGCCGGAGGCCCTTACTATCCGTGGAAAGAGCTGAAGAGATACTGTGAAGCGTTGTATGGAGCGGAAAACTGAAAAAGACGACGAATTGATTTGGTTTTTGGGCGGAAATGTATATCTTTAAGCGATCAAACGTTTGAACCATGTACATTTCCAGACTGGCATTCGTGCTCGCGGCATTGTCGGCCGCGTCGTGTATCGACAAGGATGTTGACAATACCGAATTTTATGAAAAGTATGCCAGGGGGTTCGACAACCGGACGACCGTGGCGGTGAATATCGCTTCCGAGGTTGCCGGCGAGTATTATGCGGTCTATTTCGGGAATCCCTACGACGGGGAGTCGCTTGTGAAACAGCCTGCATTGACGGGTTTTACGCCTGTTTCGACTACGCTCGACGTGCCGAAGGACGTTGAAAGGCTGTATGTCGTGGCGCAGGGCGAGATGAAAAGTTACGAGGTGGGGAACCTGTCGATCTCGGCCGCTGCCCGGCCCGGCCCGCAGACCCGCGCCGCCGATGTGAATCCGGTCAGCGCCCGGGTTATGACGGCCGTCAACAGCATCTATTTTCCCGAAAAGACCAATAACGTCCGGGGCGACGACCTTTTCAAGTGCACCGACCTGGTGATCGACCGGACGCCGAGTTCGGGCGATTTCGACGAGGCGGAGATCTGGCTCACGTTTCTCGGCGACGGCGGCTGCCGCCAGAGCCAGCTTTTCGGCAAACTCTGGTTCTACACCTATCCCTCTTCGAAACAGGATGGGCTGACGCTCGGCGACTGCACCTTTTACGGGGTGAAGGACGGCGAAGTGGTCGCGATTCCCTATTCCGAGGTCCGGGCGCAGCGCAGCTGGGTTTTCTACACCCGGGAGGAGTTCTCGTCGAATATCGCCTCCTACAAGCGTTACAAACTGGGCGTATTCCCCAAGGGGCTGAACCTCGGATTCGTTTACATCGGCAACAGCACGGTGAGCAACGGCGGATTCCGTTTCACCACGCCCCGGCTCAACGAGCGCGTGCAGGATTATACGCTGACGTACCAGGACGACAAGAAGACGTTCCGGATCGTCGACCGGCATCTGGCCAACGGTTATATCTGCCACGTCACGGAGGGTGATTTTCAGGGCAACATCCTCGGCATGGAGAATCGCGTGGTGACCGAGAGCGCGAAATACGACGGCGACTACAACGACATTCTCTGCATGATCGAGAGCAACCCGAGGACCATCGCCCCCGGCGAGGAGGTCGAGATCGGCAACAGCGGCAACAAGGACCCCGAGGAGATCGCCTGCAAGACCTCCGTCGGGCTTTACCTGTTCGAGGACAATTATCCGTACCGCGGCGATTTCGACTTCAACGATGCGGTGGTTCAATATGAGATCAGGGATTACTACCAGTCGAAAAACCGGGCCAAGCAGATCACCGTGCAGCTGATGGCGACCGGATCGCATATGTCCAACAGTTTCGGATTCCGGGATTCGAAGGGTTTCCAGCCGTTCCTTTCCGGCCTGAAGGGCTATCGGAACGTCTATGCGGCGCAGGCTTTCGAACCCGTCGGCGAGCCTGTCGTGCAAACGCTTTACGGCGACGTGGTCCCCTGTCTGAAAAACGAATCGGAGTATTATATCTATCCGTCGAGCTTCAATACGGCGGAGTATCCCAGCGTGCTGGACATTCCGGTTTCGGACCCCGACGACGCCTCGTGGAAGTTCGAATGGCCGCAGGAGATGCAGAGCATCGACGACTGCTACTGGTTCCTCAAAAGCGCTTCGGGCGGTTCCCGTGAAAAGGACTGGTACAAGCGTCCGAAGGATGCGACCCTGCTGTTCGGGCGTTGACGTTCCCGGTTTGTGAGCGGCTTTCCGCACAAACTGTTAAACGGGGCGGATGGACTGTGCGTGACGTACGTTCCATCCGCCCCGTTTTTTTCGGTGCGCGAATCTCCTCATTTGAATTTGGGACCAGGCGGAGGCTCTCCCGCATATTTGCCGCTTGCGGCATGAAGGGCTTTCCGGAAAGCCGGGATGCCCGGTTTACGGGGCTGTCCGCCGCTTTGGCGGCGACCGTGTGATGCGACTGCTGTGGCGGCCCGTTGTTCGCGCGCAGCCTCCGACCGCTGTTGTAACGACGGCGGGAAGGGGGCGGAAATGCCTCCGGTCCGGTTCGGAACGCGAGGGCCTGCCGGCTATTTAGTGGAAAATCGTTTTGACGATGATGCCTGTGGCTCCCTGGTGGCGGGTGGTGTAATCCTTGGCGATGCGGCTGGTTTTCTGCAGGAACTCCTCGTTGTCGCGCAGGGGCACGAACCACGTGCGCAACTGCTCGTAGCCGGTCACCGACCGGGCGGCGCCGAGCGTCACCAGATCGCGGGCCTCCTTGAATTTTTCGTAGTTGGGACCGAAGGCCACCGGAAGTCCGAACGTCGCGGCTTCGAGCGTGTTGTGGATGCCGACGCCGAACCCGCCGCCGATATAGCTCCAGGTGGCGTAGCCGTAGACCGAGGCGAGAATCCCCACCGTGTCGAGGATCAGCAGCTGCCGCGAACCGTAGGTCGTGCGGGGCGTGCATTGCGTGTAGCGCAGCGCGCCGCCTTTGGTTTCGGCCATCAGCCGTGCGATACGCGACTCGTCCATTTCGTGGGGTGCGACGACGAATTTCACGTCGGGATTGTCGTTTATCAGCCGGATCAGCAGCTCTTCATCCGGCTCCCATGTCGATCCGGCCACGAACAGGCGGTTATCGCCCTTGAAGCGGTCGATGACGTCGATGCGTCTGGCCGCGCGGGCGATCTCCGCCACGCGGTCGAAGCGCGTGTCCCCGGCCACCAGCACGTTGTCGAAGCCCAGCGTCGCCAGCAGTTTTTTCGACTCCTCGTTCTGCACGAACATCACGTCGAACGACTCCAGCGCCTGTCGCCACATGCCGCCGTAGGGGCGGAAAAAGACCGAATTGCGGCGGAAGATGGCCGACACGACGTAGGTGCGGATTTTCCGGCGGCGCAGTTCGCGGAGCAGGTTGAGCCAGTACTCGTATTTGACGAAGATGGCGATTTCGGGGTGCGCGGCGTCGAGGAAGCGGCGGGCGTTGCGCGGCGTGTCGATCGGGAGGTAGAAGATGTAGTCGACGCCCTTGTAGTTCTTGCGGATTTCGTAGCCCGAAGGCGAGAAGAAGGTCAGGAGAATCTTGTATTCGGGGTGCGTCTTGCGAAGCTGTTCGATGATGGGGCGGCCCTGTTCGAACTCTCCGAGCGACGCGACGTGTATCCAGATGATCCTGTCCGTGGGGGCGATTGCCTCCCGCATGCGGCGGAAGAGGTCTTTGCGGCCTTCGATCCAAAGGCGGGCCTTCGGATGGCGCGGCGCCACGAGACGGATGGCCCAAACGTAGAGAATCAGACCGAAATTATAGAACCACATCGGTATTTACGGTGTTGAGTTTTCAGTTTCTAACGCCCGCGCCCGGTGACCCGACGTCAGGCTGTTCTTTTTCAGTCCGGCAAAGATAGTACAATTTGTCGGAACTGCAAAATTACCAATTGTATTCCAGCGCGTTTTCGATCAGTTCGACGCGGACGCTGCCGTCGGCGGCGGCTTCGGCGGCCGCCAGATCGAACTGCACTTCGCCCTCCCAGCCCACGGTGCGCAGGTAGCAGGCGGCGGCGCGCGACAAGGCCCGGAACTTGCGCTGCGTGACGGCTGCCTCGGGAGGCGTGAGCGACCCGGAGCGCCGGGTCTTGACCTCCACGAAATGCAGCACGCCTTCCCGGCAGGCCACGATGTCCAGCTCGTAACGGCCCTGCCGCCAGTTGAGCGCGCAGATTTCGTACCCCGCACGTCGGAGGTATTCCGTCGCGGCGCGTTCGCCGGCCCGGCCCGTTTCGGCTGCCGCGGTCATCAGTGGATGATGCGTTGGATGGTGTTGGCGCGCTCCATGGCGTTTTTCAGCCCCTCGGCGTCGTCGCGTTCGAGCATCCGGCGCATGATTTGCAACTGGTGTATGTGTTCGCGCAGCACGTCCAGCACGTTGTATTTGTTGCGCAGCAGGATCGGGACCCACGTTGCCGCCGAACTCTTGGCCAGGCGCACCGTGCTCTCGAAACCGCCGCCCGCCAGGTCGAAGATGTGGCGCTCCTCGCGCTCCTTTTCGAGCACCGTGAGCGCCAGCGCGAACGAGGTGACGTGCGAGATGTGCGAGACATAGGCCGCGTGCAGGTCGTGCTCTTCGGGGTCCATGTAGACGGCCGGACTGCCCAGCGTGCGGAAGATGCCTTCGACCGTGGCCAGGGCGTCCTTGTCGCTCCGCACCGTGTCGCACAGCACGACGCTGCGGCCCGTGAACGCGCCCCGCTGGGCGGCTTTCGGACCGCTGTACTCCGTACCCCACATCGGGTGCGCGGCGACGAAGCGTCCGCGGCGGGCGTGCATCGAGATCACCTCGCACAACTCGCCCTTGATCGAACCCATGTCCATTACCACCTGCCTGCCGCCCGCGCGGTTGAGCGCCTTGACAGCCATCAGCGGGATGGTGTCGACCGGGGTGGCCAGCACCACGAGATCGGCTTCCGGAACACCCTCCTCGAAACTCACGATCCGGTCCGCAAGGCCCAGCTGCAACGCCTCGGCGGCGTGTTCTTCGGAGCTTTCGACCCCGAGTATCTCCTCTGCGATGCCGTGGTCGCGAAGGGCCAGGGCGAACGAGCCTCCGATAAGGCCCAGACCCGCAATCAGTACTTTCATAAAACGATATACCTATTTATAATAAAAAAGACAGGTCGCCGCCCGGTTCGACCTCGAAGGTTTCGACTCCTTTGCGGAACATCCGCATCGGGCGTCGGCCGATCAGCTCCAGTTTCCCGTCCTCGCAGCGCAGCATGCAGCCTTCGCGCAGTCCGGCCACCCAACGGCGCGGATTGGCCTCGATATACTCCAGGATGCGCTGTTCGCGGGTCTCCCCGGCGTGCCCCGCGGGGTTGGCGTCGAGGTAGTGGGGGTTGATCTGGAATTTGACCGCTCCGATGGCTTTGAACGACTCCGGTTCCACGATGGGCATGTCGTTTGTTGTCGAGATCGTCGGGCAGCAGACGTTGCTGCCTGCCGACCAGCCCACGTAGGGCGTTCCGGCCTTGATTTTGCGGAGGATGGCCGTCATAAGCCCCTGCTGCTGCATCTTTTTGGCCAGGGCGAACGTGTTGCCGCCCCCGACGCAGATCGCTTCGGCCCCGCGGACGAGGGCGGCGGGGTCCTTGGCCCGGTGGACCGAACGCACGCGGATGCCCAGTTCGGCGAAACGCGCCTGCACCTTTTTTTCGTAATCGGCGTAGGAGAACGTGACGGCCGCGTAGGGAACGAAGACGATTTCGCGCACCCCGTCGAGAAAACGCCCTATCTCTGGCAGCGGATAGCGCAGGTATTCCTCGCCGGCATTGGTCGAATTCGAGATCAGAAGCAATTTCATAAGGTTGTGGTTTTGAATGTATTAATTAAATTTTTGTGCTAAATGTCGAAAAAGTTGTGAATAAAAAAACAGGCCGTTTTGTCAAAAGTAATAAAAAAAGTGTTACTTTTGCGCAAAATTGCTCTGGAAATGTAAAAGAACTATTTCCAAATAATTGTTTAACTAAAAAATTAAAATTATGTCAGAAGTTCAATCAAAAGTTGTCGAGATCATCGTCGACAAACTGGGTGTCAAGGAGTCGGAGGTAGTCCCCGAAGCAAGCTTCACCAACCACCTGGGCGCAGACTCGCTCGACACTGTAGAGCTGATCATGGAGTTCGAGAAGGCTTTCGATATCCAGATCCCGGATGAGGACGCTGAAAAGATCGCTACCGTCGGCGACGCGATCTCGTATATCGAGGAACACAAGAAATAATTTCCCTTAAACAACGTTTCACGGCTGATAAAGCCTTAAATTTATGACAGGAAGAAGAGTAGTTGTTACGGGCATCGGTACGATAAACCCGCTCGGTAATAGTATAGAGGAGTATTTTTCGAATCTGGAGAAGGGAGTCAGCGGTGCCGCACCCATTACTCATTTCGATGCCGAAAAATTTAAGACCAAGTTCGCTTGTGAAGTAAAGAATTACGATCCGACCCAGTATTTCGACCGTAAGGAGGTGCGTAAGTACGACCTCTTTACACAGTATGCTCTGATCGCGGCCACGCAGGCCGTGGAGGATTCTGCCCTCGATCTCGAGAAGGTCGACAAGGAGCAGGTGGGCGTTATCTGGAGTTCGGGCATCGGAGGAATCAAATCTTTCTTCGATGAGTGTCTGGGCTGGGCCGCCGGGGATGGAACCCCGCGGTTTAGCCCGTTTTTTATTCCCCGCATGATTTCCGATATCGCAGCCGGTTTCATCTCCATGAAGTACGGCTTCATGGGCCCGAACTACTGTACGGTGTCGGCGTGCGCTTCGTCGAACCACGGCATCACGGCCGCCTTCGACGCCATCCGTTACGGCAAGGCCGACGTCATGGTGGCCGGCGGTTCGGAGGCTGCGGTCAACGAGCCTTCGGTCGGCGGATTCAACTCCATGCAGGCGCTTTCGACGCGCAACGACGATCCGCAGCACGCTTCGCGCCCCTTCGATAAGGACCGCGACGGCTTCGTGATCGGCGAGGGCGCCGGTGCGCTGATCCTGGAGGAGTACGAGCATGCCAAGGCGCGCGGCGCGAAGATCTATTGCGAGGTCGTAGGCGGAGGCGCTTCGGCCGACGCTTACCACTTCACGGCTCCCCATCCCGAGGGCAAGGGCGCCATGAAGGCGATGCGCGACGCCATCAAGGACGCGGGCATCGCTCCCGAGGATATCGACTATGTGAACGTGCACGGAACTTCGACCCCCGCGGGCGACATTCCCGAGCTGAAGGCCGTGGCAGGCGTTCTGGGCGACCATGTTTACAACGTCAACATCTCCTCGACCAAATCAATGACGGGACACCTGCTGGGCGCTGCCGGCGCTGTGGAGGCTCTGGCGTGCATTTTCGCGCTGACGCACGGCGTGGTTCCCCCCACGATCAACTGCGAAAACCGCGATCCCGAGATCGACGAAAAACTGAATCTGACGCTTAACGTGGCGCAGAAGCGCGACGTGAAGTGTGCGTTGAGCAATACGTTTGGATTCGGCGGTCACAACTCGACGGTTATTTTCCGCAAACTCTGATCCCTGTAACGTCCGCGCCGTGATTGACTTTTTACTGCGTCCTATCCGACGGAATTTCGGGCGTGACCGGGTATATTACAGAATTGTCGACGATCTGTTCGGATTCATTCCGCACAACGTCGAACTCTACAAGCTGGCTTTGATTCACAAGTCAGCTTCTTTGGTTTTGGAGGACGGCCGCGCGATCAACAACGAACGTCTGGAATATCTGGGCGACGCTGTGATCGAGGCCGTGACTTCGGACTATCTGTTCATCGAATACCCCGACCGCGACGAGGGTTTCATGACCCAGCTGCGGTCGAAGATCGTCTCGCGGCAGTCGCTCAACGCGCTGGCCGTGAACCTCGGTCTGGATGTCCACGTGATTTCGAACGGCGGCACGGGCATTACCCAGAAGCATATCTACGGCGACGCCTTCGAGGCGATGATGGGGGCGGTTTACCTCGATCAGGGGTACGAGTTCGTCAACCGGCTGCTGATCAATAACATTTATTTCCGTTTCCTGAATCTGGAAGAACTGACCGAGTCGGAGAGCGATTTCAAGAGCCGCCTGATCGAGTGGAGCCAGAAGAACCGCCACCAGGTCGAGTTCCGCACGGAGCACGACAAGGAATACGCTTCGAACCATCCGGTTTTCTACTGCACGGTGCTGGTCGACGGCATGGAGGTCGGCCACGGAGCCGGGGATTCGAAGAAGGAGGCCGAACAGCGTGCGGCGTTCTCCGTGTCGCAGTACATGAGCGACGAGCAGTGCGCTTCGCTGCTGGACAAGGTCGACCGTCTGGAAGGCACCCGTTCAGGAAGCGGGTTTTAGAGGGCGGTGGCAATCCGTTGCATTTCCGGTCCTGTTCTGCGCCCGCCCGGCAGATGGGGATTCGGACCCGGTTTCAAACACCCTCCGCAGGCGGCTGTACCGGCTTGCCGGGATGAAAACGGTATGAATTCGTATATAGTCACTTTCTGCTTTTATGAAGAATATCCTCGATAAAATGGCGTCGCGGGGCGTGGAGGCCTTGAGCGACCGCGAGCTGCTTGCCCTGCTCACCGACGACGAACAGTTGGCCGAGGTGGTGCTGTCGGCTTACGACGGTTCGCTGGCGCGTATCGGCGACCAGCCCGAAGCCCGCCTGCGCATGGTCGGGGGACTGGGCCTGAAACGGGCGCGGATGCTGTTGGCCGCGGCGGAATTCGGACGGCGGGCTGTCGCTTCCGGGGGTTCCGGGAGCGATTTCATCAATACGGGCGACGATGTGGTGCGGCTGTTCCGGCCGCAGCTGGAACGCCTCTCCCACGAGGAGTGCTGGGTCGTCTACCTCACCTCGTCGAACCGGGTTATCGAGCGTTACCGCATCAGTCAGGGCGGGGTGACCGGCACGGTCGTCGACCACCGGCTGATCGTCAAACGGGCGTTGGAACTGCTCGCCACGCAGCTGATTCTGGTGCACAACCACCCTTCGGGAACGCCCGAGGCGAGCGGGCAGGACAAGATGCTGACCGAACGTGTGGCGCGCGCCGCGGCGTTGTTCGACATCCGGCTGCTGGACCACATCATCATTGCCCGCGACGGCGATTTCTCGTTCCTGCGCGAGGGGCTGATGGGGCGGTAAGGGTTCCGGCAGGTAAGATGAACGGCGGTCCGACAAGGACCGCCGTTCGGTTTTTGGGAGAAAAGCCCGTCAATAGAAGATCTGGTGCGTTTCGATTTCTGTGTAGCCCCGTTCGGGGATGACTGTCTCCTTGCCGTCTTTTTTCTGGAAACACTCCACCTCCTGAATCCAGATAGCCTCGGTAACCCGTCCGCCGACTTGCTTCCATTCGATCCGCTCGTTCAGGACTCTGAAACTGATAAACGATCCGCCGGGCAACTGCTCGACCACGAACTCGCTCTCGTCCGGGTTCGTGTTCGTCAGATGGGCGCTGCGGTTACCCAGCCGTCCGATTCCGGAGAGTACCGACCCCATGAAGAAATCGGCGTCCTCGATGTCGGGACATACGTCGAACAGGAGCGCGTTGAGGTCGAGGTTGCACAATGCGGGCGTGTTGGGCCGGTCGGCGTGGTATTCGAATTCGTAGCTGAAATCGACTTCCTTGCCCTGGTAGATGTCGAGACCGGTGAGGTCGTTGCCGGTCCAGCGGCAGACCGTGCGCGGGTAGTTGTGATACTCGTCGCCGCTGTATGTGCACTCCTTGCAGCATCCGTTGCCGTCGTAGGCGAAGGTCCAGCGTTCGGGACCGTTGTCGCTGCGTGCGGCGACGGCGCGCCCTGCATCGTCGAGCGTGACGGTGTACGATCCCTTTTCGGGCGATTCCGTCGTTTCGGCGGACAGTTTCAGGGTCTTGGCGTCGGGATAACTGATCCGGAGGACCTCATCCATGGCGTCGGCCGAGTTCTCCGGGGTGTCGTCCCATTCGTAACACGTGAGGCGTCCGGCATCGTCGTATGTGAAGCGGCTGGTCGAAGTCCATCGTTCCGGGTCCGAATCGCCGCTGTTTCGGATTGTCTGCTGGCGGCTGTCGATGCGCATTATCCGGTTGGCCGGTGTCGATTCGATGGGGTCGTCCGCGCCCTCCTGCGTGACGGTGATCTCGATCTTCGACGTGCCGCACGTGATGACGATTGTCGCCGTGCGCGACGCTCCCGACGTGTTGGGTTCGAGGGTGATTTTCAGCGTGTAGCTGCCTGCCGCATCGCCGCGGTCGGGCGAAATCGAAATCCAGGCGGGCGCTTCGGCGCGGGTCTCGGCGATCGTCGAGGTCCATGCCCCTTCGGTGGTGAAGGTCACGCCCCGTGCGCTCTGCGTGTCGTCGGCGGAGACCGTCTGTTCCAACTGGCGCGTGTCCGGAACCTTGATCTGCCCGAAATCGCCCGAGTAATCCTTGTCGTCGCTGCATGACGCGAGCAGCGCGGCGGCGATGAACGCCATGAAGAATTTTGCTGTTTTCATTTCGTTTATTTTGTTTAAAGGGTTGTTCCCGTCCCGGTAAACAAAAGGCGCAGGCAAGATTTCGTATCCACAGGTGAGGTATTGGACGACCCGAACGGTAGGATAGGGAAATATGCCCGCGCTGAAAACAGCGAAGGCATCACCTTTGTTCCTTATCGTTCTGTGAAAGTGTCCAATTTTCACCCGTAAGAAAAAAGCCGATGCGCTTTTTATTGTCGTATGTCGGCGGCCCTCGCAGGCTGCCGATACAAATATAGAAATAAAATCCCGATCGAAGACCCTTGTTGTCATTTATTTTGTATTTTTGTCATTTGGAAAAACAGTAAACAACAGAGAATACGATGACTCAGGAAGAACTTTTCAAAAAGCTGGTAGCGCACTGCAAGGAGTACGGATTCGTGTTTCCTTCGAGCGAAATCTACGACGGTCTGGGAGCCGTGTACGACTACGGTCAGAACGGCGTGGAGTTGAAGAACAACATCAAGCGATATTGGTGGGATTCGATGGTCAAACTGCACGAGAACATCGTCGGCATCGACGCCGCGATCTTCATGCATCCCAAGACGTGGGAGGCCTCGGGCCATGTGTCGGCCTTCAACGACCCGCTGATCGACAACAAGGATTCGAAGAAGCGTTACCGCGCCGACGTGCTGATCGAGGACTGGCTGGCCAAACAGGATGAAAAGATCGAAAAAGAGGTCGAGAAGGCCCGCAAGCGCTTCGGCGAGTCGTTCGACGAGGCCAAATACCGCGAAACGTCGCCGCGCGTGGCGGAGACCGCGGCCAAACGCGACGAGGTGCACAAGCGTTTCGCCGATGCGCTGAACGCCAACGACCTTGCGGAGCTGCGCCAGATCATCGTCGACTGCGAGATCGCCTGCCCGATCTCCGGCACGCGCAACTGGACCGAGGTGCGGCAGTTCAACCTGATGTTCTCGACCCAGATGG
>OLWA01001229.1_pt1 | contig 27212 bp, 14 predicted proteins | sample 1673251 | NCBI WGS metagenome assembly OLWA01 (sample SAMEA3178937, study PRJEB25190) | human gut metagenome | biome: human gut; feature: human-associated habitat; material: faeces | place: Austria | collected 2013 | reverse complement strand
TTTAGTATCTTTCAACCTCTGTATCCGCACTTTCAGTTTCTTAAACAGCCAGATGGTAAGTCTGAAAAGGAAATATTGCCCTACAAGCACCAAGACAAAATACAGGATACGCTTGCCCAACTGCCACAGACCGTGCTCATCTTTCATTTCTTTCAACTTATCGACAATAACTTTACGGTTGTGGGCAGCCAACCGGTCACGGGTACAGTTCTCCCACAATCCGTCCTGGTCGATAAAGGAAGCGATGACTTTATTGTCATACATAAGGTCGGTAACGATATCGCTGCTTTCCATATACAGTGAATCGGGACGCAGATTAAAGCGTTTACCCAATTCCAATATGGCAGCGGCATCCATCTCGGCACGTTGCTGAGGAGTATGGCCGCCACGCTTGGCATAGAGATAGAACAGCGTATCTCCCTCTACCACCACCGGAACGCCGGGAGTCACTTTACGCAGGGAGTCGATGCGCTGTTTCTGCTGCAAGTGTTTTACGGAGTCGGCCGCATAGCTGGCAAGCCTCAGTTGCTCCATTTCCATACGCAGGTTGGCTTCATTCAGCCGGGCTGCTTCCAACTCCTGCTTGATTGCCGACAGTGATACCGCAGAATCCGAGTCTGCCTTTATCGTTGCAACCGGAGCCAAGCTGTCTCCTTCTATGGCACGAAGCACTTTCTCTACCAATTGGGCAGAAACTCCGTCGGCTGTCAGTAACATCAGCATCAGCCACAAGGCGCGAATCCCTCTCATCTCAAAATCTTTTATTGGTTGTTATAATATGGTTACTTTAAATAAAACGTCAAACATACAGAATGTTTTTCATATTTCATAAAAAATGAACCTGTTCATTCCATTCCGCTATCGGTTTAAACAAATTCTTCATTCCCGCAGAAGTAAAACGGACTCCCTCTTAAACTCTCTTAATCGGAATTTTACATTATCTTTGCCCGCAAAAATAGATTCCATGAACATTCTGTTACTCGTAGGAGGACTTCTCCTCATTCTATTAGGTGCCAACGGACTGACGGACGGAGCTGCGTCCGTAGCCCAACGTTTCCGTATACCCAACATCGTTATCGGACTGACAATCGTCGCTTTCGGAACGTCTGCCCCGGAACTGACGGTCAGCGTATCTTCCGCCTTGAAAGGAAGCGCGGATATAGCTATCGGCAATGTCGTAGGAAGCAACATTTTCAATACACTGATGATTGTAGGCTGTACCGCACTGTTCGCCCCGATTGCCGTGACCCGGAATACGCTGCAAAAAGAAATTCCTTTGTGCATCCTCTCTTCCATAGCTTTGCTGGTTTGTGCCAACGACGTATTTCTGAATGGAGACGAAGCCAACATCCTCAGCATTACCGACGGACTGCTGTTACTCTGTTTCTTCGCCATCTTTCTGAGTTACACTTTTGCCATTGCCTCGCGTACCCCCGAAGAAACGGCAGGTAATGACGGGAATATCAAGCAATTGCCGCTCTGGAAATCCACTCTCTACATTTTGGGTGGCCTCGGTGCGCTTATTGCCGGCGGCAGCTTCTTCGTAGACGGCGCAAGCGGCATTGCACGCAGTCTGGGAGTAAACGAGTCCGTTATCGGACTGACGCTTGTGGCCGGCGGAACGTCACTGCCCGAGCTTGCCACATCCATTGTAGCAGCCTTGAAGAAGAACCCGGAAATAGCCATTGGCAACGTAGTGGGCAGCAACCTGTTCAACGTATTCTTCGTATTAGGTTGCAGCGCATCCATCACACCTTTACACCTGACGGGCATTACCAACTCGGACTTATGGGTACTGGTAGGGTCGGGCATTCTGCTTTGGCTCTTCGGACTGTTCTTTGCCAAACGCACCATTACCCGTATCGAGGGAAGCATTATGGTACTTTGCTACATTGCATATACAGCATTCCTCATTTATAGCCTGTAAGGCAGCGTAGTTTAAAGATTTTCATGTATCTTTGCCCACTCATAACAACATACAACTATGGCAATTACAATTAAAAAGGTCTCTACGAAAAAGGAGCTGAAACAGTTTATCCGCTTCAATTACAAACTATACAAAAACAATCCGTATTCAGTACCCGACCTCTACGATGATATGCTCAACACCTTCAACAAGAAGAAAAACGCCGCTTTCGAGTTTTGCGAAGCCGACTATTTTCTTGCTTATAAGGATGATAGAATCGTAGGACGCGTAGCAGCCATTGTCAACAATAAAGCCAATCAGACCTGGAATAAGAAAGAAGTACGTTTCGGCTGGATTGACTTTATCGACGACCCCGAAGTATCGGAAGCCCTTATACGTACCGTCGAAGAGTGGGGTAAAGAGCGGGGTATGACCCACATACAGGGTCCGTTAGGCTTTACCGATTTTGATGCGGAAGGTATGCTTATCGAAGGTTACGACCAGCTCAGCACAATGGCAACCACTTATAACTACCCCTACTACCCGCAACACATGGAACGCATGGGCTTCGAGAAAGACGCCGACTGGGTAGAATACAAGATTTATATTCCGGATGCCATACCCGACAAGCATAAGCGCATTTCAGAACTCATCCAGCGCAAATATAACCTCAAAATCAAAAAGTATTCTTCCGCCAAGAAGATTGCCCGCGACTACGGACAGGCTATTTTTGAACTGATGAATGAAGCATACAGTCCGCTGTATGGCTATTCCGCCTTGTCACAACGCCAGATTGATCAATACGTAAAAATGTATCTGCCTATTCTGGACCTTCGTATGGTGACGCTGGTTACAGATGCCGAAGACAAACTGGTGGCGGTAGGCATCTCCATGCCTTCCCTGTCAGAAGCTTTGCAGAAGTCTCATGGACGTCTGCTGCCCTTCGGTTGGTATCACCTGCTGAAAGCCCTGTTTATGAAACGTCGCGCCAAAATGCTGGATTTGCTGCTGGTAGCCGTGAAGCCCGAGTATCAGAACAAGGGCGTAAACGCATTGCTATTCTCCGATTTAATCCCTGTCTATCAGAAATTAGGCTTCGTGTTTGCGGAAAGCAATCCGGAACTGGAACTGAACGGCAAGGTACAGGCACAATGGGAATACTTCAAGACCGAACAGCATAAGCGTAGAAGAGCGTTTGTCAAAGCTATCAAGTAAGGCGCAACATAGTAAGATAGAGGACAAAATAAGGGAAAGGGTGGATTTTTTATGTAAAATCCACCCTTCTGTTTTTCTTCTGAACGCATTTCATTATTTTTGCTTAAACTTTAAAATAATGACTATGAAGCGGCTTAGCTTTTTCTTCTTCTTTCTGTCAGTCGTGTTATCCGTTGTTTCCCAACCGGTATGCCAAATTAAATACTTTTCAGTCAGTAACGGCCTTGCACAAGGCAACGTGATGAGTATTCTGCAAGACCAAAAAGGGCTTATGTGGTTCAGTACCTGGAATGGGATAAACAAGTTTGACGGTTACACGTTCAAAAACTACAAAATATTCCAAGAAACGACCTACTCTTTCGAAAGTAACCGTATAGGCAACATTGTAGAAAGTAAATACGGCGATATCTGGTGTACTACGTATGACGGACAAGCATGCCTGTTCGATGTCAAAACCGAGAAATTCATAGACGTCCTCCAACCGCTTACCCGGTCTCTCAATCATTCGAACCATGTCATACGTATTCTCTCGCTGAAAAAGGGAATTGCCTGGATACTTTGTAAAGACGGATATACTTACCGTGCCGACGAGCAACAGTGCAAGGACGGAAAAGGCATCTCGCCTTATTCCATCTTCAATGGCAACCTGAAAGGCAATCAAGTCTATACGGTCTTTCAGGACTCCGAAGAAGACGAATGGGTACTGACCGACAAAGGCATCACTATCGTCGGGAAAAAGACATTGGACACAGACTTCCCGTTCCGTCACATCATCCAATGGAAAGAAAACATCTATCTTGCCGCCGAACACGGCAAACTGGCCGGCTATGATTTCAAAACCCGCCAACTGAGATTCATAGATGTCCCCTATCCGTACCGGAACATCGCCAATCTGACAATCATCGGAAAAGATACGCTGGCATTGGCAACAGATAACGGACTCATACTCTATACCCCCGGCAACAACAAGTTCCGTCAAATAAACATCCAAACTCCCACTCAACACTCCAACTACGTAGAATCCGTCTACCAAGACCGGCATGGAGATATCTGGGTATTCTCGAATACGCCGGGCATTATCCGCCTCAACATGGCCGCCAATGAAAAAGAGCATCTGGTTACTCCCCGGGACGAGTTGGTTAAACATGAACGCAAAAGCCGTAAAATAATCTTTGAAGACAACACAAACACCTTATGGATGTTACCCACCGAAGGAAATTTCTCCTATTATGACAGAAAAGAAAAGAAACTCAAACCATTGGTAATAGATATAAATCATCCCAAATCCATCTTCAGCCCGTTAGTCCGAGTTCACACCATCGACAATCAGGGCAATGCCTGGATGGCCAGTGCGCGCGGCGTCTACAAATTAAGTTTCTCACCGCAAAGTTTCCATTTCAATCAAACCGATCATGAAGCCGAAACACGCGCTTTCCTGCGCGACAGCGGCGGGCGGCTCTGGAGCGCATCAAAATCAAACCATGTCCGCATATATGCTCCCGACGGGAACTTGGAAGGCTATCTTTCCAAACAAGGCGATATCATCAAGGAACAGGCGCATTTTTTTGAAGATATCTATGATTTCATGGAAGACCAGGAGCACAACATATGGATGGGAAGCAAAGGTTCCGGTCTCTATTTGCTAAAAAAACAAGATACCGGCAAATACTCCGTTCATCACTATCAGTACAACCCCGAAGAGCCTTACAGCATTAGCGGCAACGACGTTTACACCATTTTCCAGGACACCCGTAAACGTATCTGGGTAGGATGTTTCGGCGGCGGCCTGAACCTGATAAAACAAACCGGAAATGGAGAGATACAATTTATCAACTGCAATAACGAACTGAAAAATTACCCCACAACCTATGGAACAAAAATACGCAACATCGCAGGCGGCCCCGAAGGAGTTATTTTTGTAGGAACCACCAGCGGATTAATTACGTTTGCGAGTGACTTCAAGCGTCCCGAAGAAATCAAATTTTACAGGAACAATCACCGGACGGGTGATACTCACAGTCTGAACGCAAACGATATTATGCAGATTTACACAGACAGGCATAATACGACGTACGTAATGAGCTTTACCGGAGGAGTCAATAAAATCATATCCGGACCACTGCTTGGAGAGGATATCCAATTCAAAGGATATGACAAGAAGGACGGATTGGCTTCGGATTTAATGCTTTCCATGATAGAAGATAACTCCGGTCAGCTATGGTTCGTGTCCGAGATAGCATTGTCCAAGTTCAACCCTGATAAAGAAACGTTCGAGAACTATCAGCTAAATTCAACTTATCAAGACTTCAATTTCTCGGAAGCCTTACCCGTAATAAATGCCCGTCACCAAATTGTTTTAGGAACCGATAAAGGTTTCTTGGAAGTAATGCCCGACAAGATGAAAAAAAGCAGTTATGTACCGCCAATCATCTTTACCAACCTCAGGATACAGGGGCATCCGGTTGAGCAGTCGATTGACAATCTGGCCGAGCTGGAGTTAAAAGCATCGCAAAGAAACGTCACTTTTCAGTTTGCCGCCCTTGATTATGTCGCTCCCGAGCACATTCAATATGCTTATCGTCTGGAAGGATTGGAGAAAGAGTGGAATGAAGCCGGCAACAACCGTTCGGCAAGCTACATCAACCTGCCGGCCGGAGAATACCGTCTCCAGGTCAAATCCACCAATAGCGACGGTGTATGGACGGACAACATATATTCCCTTCCCGTACGAGTACTCCCCACTTTCTGGGAAACTTACTGGGCATGGGTGTTCTATTCCATGCTATTCATCCTTTTCACGGCAACGATTGTTTATGTGCTATTCTACATATACCGCCTGCGTCACCGGGTAGATATGGAAAAACAGCTCACCGACATCAAACTGCGTTTCTTCACCGACATCTCTCATGAGCTGCGCACACCTTTAACCCTAATCAGCAGTCCCGTCGCAGAAGTACTGGAGAATGAACCGCTCTCGCCCACCGCGCGCGAATATCTTACCGTAGTGCATCAAAACACCGAGCACATGCTTCACCTGATGAACCAAATACTGGATTTCCGTAAAATACAAAACCAGAAAATGAAGCTGTTGGTAGAAAAGAAAGACTTGATTTCATTGTTACGGAAATCAATGGACAACTTCAAACTAATCGCCAAAGAGAAAAATATGGATTACCGGCTGGTGACACCTGTACAGTCTGTTTACGGATGGGTAGATAAGGACAAATTTGAAAAAATATTCTTTAATCTGCTATCCAATGCATTCAAATATACGCCTCCCGGCAAAGCGATTACCATAAAGGTTATCCCGAAAGAAGAATCGGTCGATATAGAAGTGAAAGACGAGGGAATAGGCATCGTGCCCGACAAGCAGCGTGTGTTATTCCAACGTTTTGAGTCTTTGGTGAAACAGAACATTCTACAACCCTCTTCCGGTATCGGCCTGTCATTGGCGAAGGAAATGGTGGAAATGCACCACGGAAGCATTCAGGTAAGCAGCCAGCCGGGCGTCGGCAGTACTTTCACCGTAACCTTACCCCTGCAACAGAAAGTGTTCGAAGAAGACATGCAAGCCGAGTTCATATTGGATGACGACAAACAGGAAACCGTTTCCGCAGCCAACGGCTTAGACGGAGAAAACGCATACATGGAAGAAACGGAGATGACTGATTCCGACTGTAATTCCATATTAGTGGTGGAGGATAACAATGAATTAAGGCATTTCCTCAAGAGCAGTCTGTCCGGCAGCTATAATGTGATAACCGCTTCCAATGGAAAAGAAGGATTGCAACGTGCCATCGACAATGTGCCGGATCTCATTATCAGCGACGTTATGATGCCGATAATGGATGGTCTGGAGATGATAGGGCAGATTAAGGCAAACAATAATATCTGCCACATTCCTATCATCGTGTTGTCCGCCAAGGCTTCTTTGGACGACCGTATCGCCGGATTGGAACACGGAGTCGACGATTACATCACTAAACCTTTCAGTTCCACTTACCTGAAAATCCGTATCACCTCTCTTTTACGCCAGCGCAAAGAACTGCAAGAGATGTACATGGCCAAGCTAACCGCAGGCAAGGACGTAGCTTTGGCGGATGACATTCCGGAACCGTCACAGCCGCAAATAACCCCGCACGACAAACTGTTTATGGAAAAAGTTATGGAGTTCATGGAAGAACAGATGGACAATCCGGATCTGACCATCGAACAATTCGCAGAAAAACTCCTGTTGAGCCGAACTATCTTCTATCAGAAGCTAAAATCAATAGTAGGACTGTCGCCTGTGAATTTCATATGCCAGATACGCATCAAACGAGCGGCACAGTTATTCGACAGCGGTGAATATAATATTTCGCAGATTGCTTATATGACGGGATTCAATGACCCGAAATACTTCAGCCGTTGTTTCAAGAAGATTGTAGGGGTAACCCCTTCGGAATACAAAGAAAAGAAGCAGCCATAACCGTGATATCGGACAGGCATTACGAGTGAGATATGATTAAAAGCCTTTTAATGTGATATTATAAGCCTTTTAATATGCAATTAAAAGGCTTATAATAGTAAATCACTGCAGGGAAGAGAGTAGGAACAAGTGTCGGCAAACTATTCAGTGAACCATGTTGTGTCTGCGTAACCACCTAAAACGGTAGAGCGGTCTTTAAAGTATTGATTGTACTCTTCAAGGGTAAGCGTATGTATTCTATCTGCTCCATAAACACCGCTTTCCTGCACAGGCTTCCCATCATCATACGTACAGTCATACATTTTACAACCGTCTTTGATGCCGGTGTCTTCACCGAGTTCTCCAATCTCATCTTTATTCTTGTTATAACGAATAATATTATCATCATAGCCTGCAATAGGAACCATCGACTTATCCTCAGAATTAATACCGCCGCTGAAAAACTCCTTATCAATCGTAGTATTGACAAATGTTATATTATCAACCATTCCGGTGCCATCAGACCCTTCCAACAAACGGCACTTTGTCACTCCCTCCGCAACGGTCAAAATACAATCTGAAAATACATAACCGATATTATTTGCCTTAACACGCGCATTGAAGCCACGCCCACCGGAGGTTATCATTTCGACTTCGCAGCTTTCAAACAGGCATGCGGAGTTTCCTCCCCAGATAAAATCGGTATCACCCTCTACATAGCAATCATAAAACCAGTTATAACCGCCACCCGGCAATAATGTATCCTGCTGACTATAAAATCTGCAGCGTACAAATGCCGTGGCATTATCGCTCTTGTTACGAATGCACAACACTTCCGCCTGCGTCTTCGTAGTATACAGGCAACGCATACTGACATCCTCAAAACGAATTTTATCCGCTTTTCCGGCTATCAATACACCGGCTCTTCCGCCGCCCTGATTACGTCCGTCGACATAGGGAATATCCATTCCCGGTTTCAGAGCATCGGCAAGGCCGCTGTCGCAACCGTCTTTGATACCCGGATTCCAGTTGTTGTTATTGTCCGACTGTATCTCGGTCTTATCCGCTCCGGCTCCCTTAACGGTAAGGTTGCTCAAATTACGGATATTGACAATTTCTTCAAACTTTCCTTCATCAAGCATAATGGTCTTTTCACCTTCTACTGCATTTCTTGTAAAGAAATCCACGGCGCCTTGCAAAGTATAAAAGTCCGCATTCGCATCCGTATGACTTACACTGACCGTAGTTTTCACTTCCGGTTCCGGACGGGTAGTGAAAAACCATTTGGAAGTAGTGATACCTTTGAATCCGTCATGCTGTATCGCTTCCTTGTCTATAAGTACAAAATAGTCGGTACCGAAATCCAATTTACGACTGTGAGGTTTAATAATGACTTCCTTGCCATCCACTTTTACAGCATGGTAGTTCACAATCAGTTTACGATCGCTCGAACCGATAACGTCCATCCAGGTATTAAACTTAGTACCGCCATTTTCCGAAATAGGCTCCTGACGTTCATCCATGCGGATTTCATCTATCGGTTCCGCAGGGTTATCCGCCCGATAAATACGGATAGAACCGCTTGTGCCTAACCGAGGCGTTTCTCCTGTAAACGTAATTTTCAGTTCAGTATCGGCAAAAGCTCCCTTATCGCAGGGATAAAGTTTGTATTGGGAAGCTGTGGCTATTCCGGTGGTCGTCTCATTCTGCCACGGAGTGGAAGAACTGCCGCTCTGTTCCACATCCGCCGCGCCGTCTATTGTACCCGATTCGGTAAGAATTTTCAAAGAAAAGACATACTTATACCCTGCTTCCAGAGAAGTCAATCCGGCAGTATTATCTTTGAACATCCAGCTATAAGCTTTGCCGTCAATCGAGAATTCGGCCACACAGTTATCAGTCAGCTCGCCGGGAAAGACAATCGCTTCGATACTGTTTTCATCTGTATTCAGAAAAGCCTGAATAGGTGCGGTGGCCGTTTGCGCAGAAAGATTTCCACTCTTCAGGTTTAATGTCACATGTGTTTTCATACCCTGAAATATCGGTTCTCCATCCGCTTGCAGCGGTTTTTCCTCTTTATCGGTCAGCTTCAAAATAACCTTCGCCAAACAATGGGAAAAGTTAAGCGGTACCATCGAAGAAGACTCTTCGCGGGTACGAGCGTGTGTGCCGTCCGATACGGCATACATCAAATCATAAGGAGCGGTACCCTGTTGCTGATTATCCAACACCAACGGATAAAGATATTCATTGATGTTTTCTACATAAGGATAATATGCTTTGAAAGAAACTTCCTGCCCATCCGCAGGAAACATCAAAGGTTTATCGGCTTTAAAGGTGGCAAGTTGCTCCTCATTCTGGCAGGTGTACGGAACATTATTGGAGAATGTCATCAAATTCTCCGTCCCTGCAGCGTACATATAAGTACCTATACGGTCTCCCTTAGCCCAGCTTCCGCCATCGGTCGCGATACGGGTTTGGTATTCTCCGATATTAGCGGAGAACACCACGCCGTTGCTGTCCAATGAAGCTACTCCGTTGTTGTCTTCATCAGAACATGCATAGAGGCAAAGAACACCTAAAAGAGTGTATATATAAGATGTAAATTTCATATCAATAACTGCTTGTTGATTTTAGTTATTTCTTCCAACGCGGGTCACCGATGGTAATACCATCAGCAGGGGTAAAGTTCTTACCACCGTCCCCCGCATCTTCATTAGGGAAAATTTCAGCTCTAGACTTTGTATCATCTATTGCTCCATTATTGGTAAAATCAGCAATCTTAATACCGGAACCTGTCGCTGCAATATTATTTTGGATGACAAATGTATAAGCGCTATTATTAGCTCCTTTTACTCCATAGGCAATATGAGCATCTCCTGCCAAAATCGATATATTATTCTCATAATTTGTCAAATAGCCATAGCCGCCTGCTGTCTGAACAAGATTTTTCTTTAAATCGACTAATGTACAGTTCGTAACTTTAATAGGTTCACATTGCTTTATATCGTTAGTATCATTAGACTTACTAGAGAAAAATGCTATTTGTGAGAGGTTATACAGTGTGGAATTATTTAATGTAACAGCAAGTACCACACCATAATCAAAAACACATTCGACATTGTAAATTCGGCTATCATCAATAGTAAAAGAAGACAATCTTGAAAAATCAGTACTATGTTTTTGCGCCAGGTCTTTTCCGCGTCCATAAACTGCTTTCACGCCATGAATATAACAGCCTTTTACTGTTAACTCTGCATCTTCTTTCAGCTCAGCTGCACAGATTGCCGTATTCGCATCAGTACCTTCAATTTCCAAATCTTGGAATGTAAGTTTATTCAACGTTCTTTCCGGCACACTCAGCCCTTTCATTGTAACCTTTGCCTGTCCCTCTTTTCCAATCAATAACAAATCCGTAATGTCTGCAGGTACGGTAATCATATCTGCCGTATAAGTATTTCCAGCAACAAACTTCAAGGCAATAGGACCTTGTTTTCCATTAAGGCAACCGGCCAATGCTTCCGCATCACCAGCAGGTGCTTCTACGACCATATATCCGGGTATTTCCGGTGTCACAGCTTCAGCATTACCGTTCACATCACCACCCGGTTCATACGGAGAGTTACCACCTTCTATCTGGTCTACACTGCCCAATACGGATTCGCCTAAACCGATTTTGATAGTGTATATGTAACCTGCCTTCAATTCAGAAATAGTACCGGAATTGAAAGTATACTCATACGTATTATCCTCTGCTGCATCAGTAGTAATAATCATACTGAGAGCTGTAGCCGGGTTAGTAGGTAAAACCAATGCATTATATTTATTGTCGGCAGTCTTGCAGGGGGTGATATAACCTTTTGCTTCATTAGAAAACTCACCGGTAGCGATATTGAAATCGGCACTTATAGATATTCCCTGAATAGATACGCTCTGTACAGTCTCACCGCTATTAGAAGTAATCTCAATGGCAAGTTTTGCCAACTGATGCTTGAACGTCATAGACAAACTCTTGGCATCCTCACTACTTACATTATCATTCACAGCCCACATTAAATCGTGAGCAGCATAGCCTTCTGCCTGATTTCCCAATGCAACTTTATAAATACCGCCGGTAATATCTCCATTTTGCGGATAATAAGCTGTAAACTTGGCATTCTCACCCGCAATCTGGATACCGGTCTCTGAAGTAAAATCCACAGGGCTTTCTCCGCCCTGTGTAGTAAACAAGACGTTCTCGGCACCATTCAGAATATCAGTATTCCCGGCACCCGCACCATACATATACACACCTATTTTATCAGTACTTTCCCATGTATTAGTCACATCATTGAAACGTGTATACGCTTTCCCGGCTGTCTGCAAAGACATCACTCGGTTATCCGCATTTCGGGAAAGATTCTCAATCTCGTTATTGCAAGCCGTAATCATTGTTCCGGCCGCCATTAAAGTAAATAGTTTAAAAAGTTTCATAGTACTATCCGTTATTTTGATATTAATAAATATTCCGTGTCGTTCATCCGGTACAACCATTACTCGACTACCGTGCCGCCCTCGCGACACTTATCCATAATGTCTTGTACCAAACTGTTCAGATACATTTCCAGATTGGTATATTCACCATTTTCATCAACAGTCTTTAAATTGCCATCGGCAGCATAATCCTTGTTCAATCCGTACTGAGTTTCCCAATAATCGGGAATACCGTCACCGTCGGTATCGGTCAAATCGTTATCCGCCACCTGTACCAATACAGGATAGCCATTTTCATCCACTCCTTCTACAATACCTACCAGCTCACTCGGATGGTTAATATAACCCAACTTATGGTTATTTCCTTGAATATTGCACGTTGCCTTACGCTCAGCTACTTCATCCATGATGAATTTGTCATAAGTGTCCCGATAGTTACAAGCACCTACATACTTCAATACCTGCTCGTAGGCTGCCTCAGCCGTATGGGTGGTAACTCCTTTAACATCTACTACCTGGCTGCCGTTATTGATGACCGATTTACCCTCGGACTCCCAAGTATAATCATTACCGTCATTGTCTTCCTGTTGTGCATAAACACCGTCTGTCCAGTTATCAGCAGTCACATCCGCATTGCCGAACATATAATTGCCGTCAATATAGAATCGTCCCCATATTCCTTTAAAAGGCTCGAATCCCTCACCGTTATCATAATTCTGACCGTAAATGCCAATGCGTGCGATACGATAACATCTTCTGTCTTTTAACAAGTCAGTGGTAGGTCCCGGCTTATAATAATTGTTCACCAGATTGGCATGCTGTGTTTCACCACCGTAACATCCTTCGCCACCCCAGTTGTAGAAAACATTGTTACGTATATCAACCTGTTCGCCCAATTCCAAAGTAGAGGGACGAGGGCCAAGACGCGGTGTACGGCTGTCACAGTGTGCTATCAGATTATGGTGATAAGTGGCATTGTGCCCACCCCAGTTACCGGCAAAGCCATGCGCTTTACCATCCTTTGCCTGTGTGAAGTAAAGAGCCTGCGAAGCAATGCACCACTGTACGGTAGAGTTCTCCATGCCGTAAACCGAAAGAGTCTCATCCGAACTCCAGCTTACAGAACAGTGGTCTACGATGATGTTCTTTTTATCCATACCGCCAAGACCGTCCACATCATCCGCCGGATTACCCGGACGGAAACGCATGAAGCGTATAATAACATTATTAGCGGCAATGGTAAAGGCTTGATCCGCTATACAGATTCCACCCGGTGAGGTCTGTCCGGCAATGGTTATGTTATCAGCTTCTATCTTCAACGCTTTTTTCAAGTGGATAGTACCCGCTACATCGAACACGATAGTACGTGCACCGCTTTGGCGGACCGCCCAGCGGAATGTACCTTGGTCACCGTCACCGCCGTCTTCCAATGACGTTACATGGTAGACTTTACCACCACGTCCGCCTGTAACGTCACGTCCATGTCCTTCAGCTCCGGGAAAAGCACGTAACTCACCGTAATTCAATTGGGTAATGGTACCTTCCGGAATTTCTTCCGGAAGGAGAGGCTTATAATCATTATCCAATTTGGGCTCAATGGAAGTACATGACGCAAACAATGCACTTCCCGCCAAAAGGCTGCAACTCAACAAATATTTTATTTTCATAATTCTATCTTTATTATTTGATTCTGATTTTAATTATTCCAACGCGGGTCACCGAATTTCTTATAATCTTTCGGAGCTACGGTAAAGTCTCCAGCCGCTGCATTCGGGAATAGCTCCGCACTGGTTTTATCAATGTTCATAACTGTGGAAGAAGCAGGCCACCCGTTTTTACCGTAAGTAAAGTCACTGGCGGAATAAACATTCTCGGCTATTACTGTATTTTTATTTCTTATTGCCGAATCAATATTTTGGTTACCACCAAACAACGTATTCGAGATTTTAATAGTCGTAGATTCAGAATTGACATTATCATCGAAGAAAGCCTTGCCATCATTAGGAGCATCGTAGAAAGTACATCCACTAATTGTATACGTACGGTCTGAAGCATGCTTGGCATAAATAACCTTACCAGCCATATTCCAGATAGTAGAGTTCTTTATATTGATATTCTTCAATGTACCACTCTTTTCTTCTGACAGATTAAACAAACTTCCATCTTTTGTAAAATTACCGACTAAACAGTTATTAATTGTCACCGTACCCAGATTTGCCCCGCTTTCTCCATGTTTCACTCTAAACAAGACTTGTCCGTCTAAAATATCACAGGCTTCTATCTTCATTTCCGTGAATGTGTTGGAATCATCCTGAATATTAAATATACGACCATTGGCGTTCTCGACAGTAGTAGTAATCTCCAAATTAAAGAACTCTATCGTATGGAAACTTCCCTTGATTCCCAATGCACTGGCCAACCTCAACACAGCTTTACTATCATCACTTTCCTCACCCCAAACAATTACATTTATACCGGAAGTACTCGGTATCTTTATATCATCTACAGGAAAAATCATTTATGAGCATAACCCCGATGAAATTCTCCACCCTGCCATCATCCTTCATTTTCTTCAATGTAAAATCAGCATTGGAAGCCAGCTTAAATACCGTATTTCGAGTGATACTCTTTGTTACTTCAGTGATAAAGTCATCCTCTGAACCTATCTCAATCACCGCGTACCCGGCAGGAATAGCGCGTTTTGTTGTAAATGTCTTATATCCCATCACAGCCGTACCGTTCAGCAAAGCAAATGTATAAGTAGTATAATCATTGAGACTATTCAGCATAAGGCCGCTGTTGCCATCAAAGGAAATCGGATTGGCAGTAGAATATTCCGTACCTTCCACCAGAGTATATGCATTGGCTCTGACATTGCCAACATAATTCCAGCCAAGAGTAGCGCTGTTTGTTTGGACATTACCGATTGTAATCGGCAACATCTCGCCTTCACCGGTCATTACTTCAATGCTTCCGCGCATTGTCTCTCCATTATAGATTTCAACCGTATAGCGTGTTCCTTGGGTAAGGCCGGAAATAATACACGAACCAAACGCTATATCAGCTTCCGAAAGTTCAATAGTTTCATCATAAGAAGCGTCTTCCGTATAAATGCGGATACGGTCAACTTTGCAAGGTTGCCAAGAGATACGGATGGATTTTTCTTCAATGTCACCGTTATCGGTGGAAGGAGTCACCAATACTTGTTCTTCTTTACAAGTCTTAAAAGTCCCATCTTCCAGATAAACCCAATCGGACTCTTTATCTCCGTTCACCGACTTGATACGTGCATAATATTCCGTATTCGGGCTCAATTCCTTTAGCGTATAAGCAGTCTTCGTTATCTGCTCATCCCCATTACCGAAAACAATACTCCCCTCAGAGGTTCCCGGCTCCACTTCGTCCGTCAAAAGAGCAGTACTGATTTCTATAATATAATTTTTCGTTTCCGGAGTACCTTGCCAAGAAACTTCAGCCTGCGCAATATCTTCCGCGGGAGTAACCGTGAAACTGGACGTCTTCGTACCGAAAAGACGAGCATAAGCCGAATCCGCCTCCCAATCATTACCGTCGGTACAAGAACTCGTACTAAGAACGACCGAGAGCAGCAATGCTCCCAAACCGATAATATATCTAAAATCTCTCATAATGTTTCTCATTGTTATAGGTTCTGCAAATTAGTTGGCGTAGCCATAAGAGTTATACAAATTTCCATTCGATGTAGAAATGGTAGTAGAAGCGATGGGCAATAAATAGCGGTTCTTCACCTCCTTGTTCAAACCGGATGAAATGCTCGGCAGGTTAATCGTCAACTGTTCCTGTCCCTTACTGTCATTCAATTCCTTACCCCAGAAATCCTTACTCTCGAAGCCACTTGTACTCGACGGTTTTTCATACCAATTGATACTATTCATGTCTATCTCCTGGTCGGCATATACAGCAGTGGTTTTGTACTTGTAATATACCTTTGAAGGATAGCCCCCCGCCTGGTCGGCAAGATTTACACATTCCTTATAAGCCTCTTTGAACTCATCGATTTTGTTACTGAGTTCGTTCCAACGAATCAAGTCGAATTTACGTACACCTTCACCGGCAAGCTCCCATGCGTTCTCGTCCATAATGGCACCCATGAAACCTTTATCGGCAATAACCTTCTCAATGAAAGCTTCTCCAACAGCCTTGTCCGCATCGGCATAAGCCCGTTTATGAACAGCTAGCAGGGCATCTTTAGCAGTCATCACACATACATTTCCATCCGCATCCACTCCTTGAGCCGATTCCGTCTTGTAATTTTCATAAACCGCTTCTGCATACATAAGCAAAACATGCGGATAACGCATCTTCACCACATTGATACCCGAACAAATCTTGGCGGACGCATCTCCCGCACGTACGGCTTCCAGCCATGACGTATTACCCGCCATCATGCGGTAATCCCACTTGCCGCAGTAGATAGAGAACGGCTTGTTACCGGAAAGGGTTTCACGAAACGCCTTCGTATCTTTATCCGTAGAAAACTCCGACAGTGCGCAGGTAATATTACGCCGCGTATCTTTTCCACTGTGGTCAAACGACCAGAAATAAGGAGCCGTCAATTTCAGCTTGCCGGAAGAATTACCTTTCAGCCCGAAGTAGCTGCTTGCTCCGCTTACACGGAAACCTACCGTATATCCCAACTCACCGCTTTTATTCAGCATCATCGGGATTTCAAACAAGTTTTCCGGTTGTACGGTCTGCAACTCACACACATTCATTTGTCGCCAATACTCCTCTACCGAAGTGGTCAGGGAATGCTTCATGGAGTTGATGACAGCAGCCAGATGTTGCTCCGCCAACTTGTACATTTTGGCACGCGTCTCGTCGTCACAACGTTGGGTCGGATAGACAGGATCGCTGTTCTCTCCTTCAATATACCCCTCTTTCGCTTTCTCCCGGATAGCAAAGCCGGCACGTGTCAGCGCGATATTGGCCAATAATCCGTGAGCGTATCCGCGTGTAACGTGTTCCGTAGTATATCCGTCCTCACCTGCCCACGGAAGGTCCGGGATAATCTCTTCCAAATCTGTAATCAACGAGTCCATAATCTCATCACGGTCTGTCTTGCCAAGATAAGCATTGCTCAAATCCGATTGAGAACGCTCCATCTTAAAAGGAATATCACCGAACAAACGTATCAAATCGAGATAAACCATTGCACGCAATGTTTTCGCCTCAGCACGATAGCACAACATTGTTTTCTTAAGAGCCCGCGCTTCACTCGTATCTTCCGAGGGATTCAGCAAAGGACTTGCCTCTACGCCTTCAATCACCAAATTGGTATTCTCTATCAGCTTATACATGGCATCCCACACATTTGCCAGTCTCGACCAACCGGGACTGCAATTATAGTTCATACATCCACGCTCATTCGACGTATTGCTTGCATCCACCCCTAAACCGTCCACCAATTCGCAGTCCGTATTCAGTCCGCAAACAATAGGGAGAAAGCTCGAATAGGTCTGGTCCTGTGTCAAATCGCCATACACCTTATTCAAAGCGAGATTAGTATAATACGTATTATTAAACACCGTTTCGTCATTCATCTCTGACGGTGAACTTTGGTCAAGGAAATCGGAGCAAGAAGTAAAATAAATGACTCCCGCCGACAATATCAAGGTTTTATAGATTGCTTTCATATACATTTATATATTTAGAGTTAGAACGTAATATTGATACCACCGACAAACGAACGGCTTTTCGGATAAGCCGCATAATCGACACCTGGTGTCAACGCATTGCGCTTACTGCTGGTATCGACCTCAGGGTCTGCACCGGTATAGTTGGTCCAGCAGAACAAGTTATATCCGGTCAGATATATACGCACATTCTGCAGGAACGCTTTCTTCACCCAAGTTTTGGGGAGTGTATAACCCACGGTAATATTGTTGATACGTAAGAAAGAAGCATCTTCCACAGCATAATCTATCAGCTGCATGGTCGTAACCGCAGCCGGGTGGAAGATTGAAGCGTTACGATTGAGTTGGTTCAAACGCAGTCCGGCCTCAGTCATAGAACCGTACGTTTCGAGTACAGCGCTACTGCTGCTGGCAAGATTCAAACCTGTTTCCGGGTCAATCCACGTGTAACGGTTACCCAATGCAAAGTCGTTATTCAAATTGTAACCTGTCCTTGAGCCGGAACGGAACGAAGAAGCCAACTTTGTACCATTGATAATTACATTTCCCAACGAGTAGTTGAAGAACAGATTGAAATCGAAATTACCGACATTACCGTTAAAGCCAAAACCACCTGTCAAAGGAGCCACAGTATTACCTAACCGTTGTTTGATGGGGTTACCGTTTTCATCGCACTGGAGTTTCAATCCTCCTGGAGAGTAAGCACCGCCGGTAATGGTCTGACTATTATCTTTCAGTCCGTCACGCAATGTCCATTCACCGTCACCCCAAATCAGATCACCATTGGGATTGGAAACTGGGTCGTACACCGTATAATATCCGTTAGTTTTGAATCCCCATACTTCACCTAAACGGCCACCTTCTTCTACACGGAAATCCTCATACTTGGAAATCGTACTTCCCGCCCAGTTGCTACTCTGCCATGGAGTATCCGTAGTCAGTTTATCAATCTTATTGCGGTTATATGCCAGATTGAACGTAAAGTTCAAACCGTATTTCTTCGTATCCAGCAGAACGGCGCTCATCGAAAATTCCACACCCTTATTGGAAGTCTGCCCGAAGTTGCGGTACTGATAGTTGTATCCGGTAGTAGACGGAATTTCCGTTTTCATCAACAAATCTTTGGTAGTATTCCAATAAAGGTCGATAGAACCGGAAATACGATTATTCCAAAAGCCATAGTCGACACCAAGGTTACGGGTTACGGTAGTTTCCCACTTCAAATCAGGATTATATAAATTCGTACCATGTTCCAGCATGGAAGACATGGCATCGCCGAAAGCCGGATAGCGGGCGTCGTTACCCGAAAGGGAATAAGTAGTATTAAGCAATCCGGAATTAATGCGGTTGTTACCTGCCGTACCAAAACTCAAACGGAGTTTTAACGAAGAGAGCCAGTCTTTAGCGCTTTCCATGAACGTCTCATCCGAGATACGCCATGCCAATGCTGCCGATGGAAACAATCCCCATTGATTACCTTTACCAAACTTACTGGAACCATCGCCACGCAGTGTAAAGGTCAGTAAATAACGATCCATCAAAGTATAGTTGGCACGACCGAAGAAAGAGAGCATGTTTTCCTTTGCTCCAAGGGTGGACTGCGTAGGAAGTGCAGTGCCTGTACCCATATTTGCTTTAATTTCCGAGATGTTCATCGTATTCGGAAAAGCAACCGATACATTCTCAACGGACTTCTTGAAACTGCTGCTCACTTCATGACCGATGAGGACATTCAGGCGATCACGTCCATCGAACAAATCCTTGTTTTCATAAGTCAGCGTATTGGCATTACGCCAGCTATTGGTCTTCTCACGCAACAGATAAGCCTGCGGTTTACCGTTATTTCCGTATTTTGAGTTAGAAACGGCATCCACTCCCCAGTATTGCTCCGTATCATCATATTTCCAGCCATAGCCGAACTCCGAACGGAACGTCCAACCCTTAAACGGTTTCCAATTGATACCGACATTATAATTCTGATTAAAAGTACCGCGCTCCTTCTCTGTGGCAAGTAAACGCTCCAACGGAGTCTTCTGAGTTGCCGTAGAGTTCTCCTCGTCATCCGTACTGGTTTGTAAAGGGTCTATCGGACGGAAAATAACCGAATTAGCTACCGTAGAATTAGCCGCATTCGATTCGTTCGTATCTGCACCGCCGCCCAAGCCTTCTACTGCGGTATGGCTCAAACGGGCATTAAAATCCAAAGAAAGCCATTTATTCAGCTCCGATTTAATTTTAGCATTAATGTTGTCCTTCTTAAAACCGGAATTCAACATGATGCTCTTCTCCTCGTTATGCGCATAGCTGACACTGTATTGCAACTCCTTACTACCACCGCTTACATTAATATTATATTGCTGTTGGTTACCGGTACGTCCAAACATCTCATCCTGATAATCGAACCCGTCCACCGAACGCCAAATGTCCATATCGCTGTAATTGCCATGTTTGCCCATATCTATCTCATTCTGATAAGCCACATAATTATAAGGGTCAAGTACTTTGGTAAGGCGGGTTACCTGCTTCACGCCGAACGAAGCTCCAAAATCCACCTGCACTTTTCCCTCTTTACCACTTTTGGTCGTAATGATGATAACTCCGTTGGCGCCACGTGCACCATAAATAGCGGTAGAAGAAGCATCTTTCAACACATCGATGCTCTGAATCTCGGAAGGGGCGATATCGCTGATGCTCGACACAGGAAATCCATCCACAATGTACAAAGGTGAATTATCCTGCGACAACGAACCGCCGCCACGAACACGTATTTTCATTTCCGCATCGGGCGAGCCCTCCGTAGTAGTGATATTCACACCTGCCAACTTTCCGGTCAAGGCCTCTACAGCGCTCGATACCGGAACTGCCGCAATATCCTCCGCTTTGACGGAAGCTACGGAACCGGTAAGGTCACGCTTGTTGACAGTACCGTAACCGATAACCACAACCTCGTCCAGCAATTCGGTATCATCTTTCAGGGTCACATTAACGGAAGGCTGTCCGGTATATTTAACCTCTTCCGTTTTATAACCGATAAAAGTAAAGACAATAACATCTGACTTCTTCACATTAGACAATGTAAAATCACCGTCAATACCCGTGATAGTGCCGTTTGTAGTACCTTTCACAATGACATTGGCTCCAATCACCGGCTCACCTGAAGTATCCTTAACGATACCGGACACCTGTTTCCCTTGAGCTAAAGCAAACAAGCAGACAAAACTTAATAGAACAACCAAGCAAGTCCTCTGGAATTTTTGATTCATAAATGTTTTTATTTTTAGTATTAGTATATTATTTAAATATCAATTCGGTGTGACATCATTTCCAAACACCATAGGAGTACCCCTTGAAATGCTCCATAGTATTAGATTCATATATATAAAATTAATAATGTATTAGATTTAAATACATCGCCTTATTGATATAATAGCGCAACAAAAGTAGCAACACATTATAATACGGATGTGGACTAATTAATGAAAAAGGTTCAAAAACTAACAGCAGCCCATAAAAAGTACCCTTTTCAACCGAACTTTTCCCTATTAAATATCCGGTAAACCGAGAAAAGTTTCAGGACATATATTTGTTTACATAGGTGTTTTATATTGATTTTCTTATTAACTTTGCGAAATATCAGTGCTTACAATACAAGATGTTTTCTATGGAAGATAATAATATGACTTTGCCATTGGAAGGTTCCGCCGATTACGAGGAAAAGACAACCGGTGCAAATACCGGTAACAGTGAGGTTGAATACAATGAAGATAATATTCGCCATTTGGACGACATGGAGCACATTCGTGTCCGTTCTGGTATGTACATAGGCCGTCTTGGCGACGGTTCGCAAAACGATGACGGTATTTACGTATTGCTGAAAGAAGTGATGGACAACAGCATCGATGAATTCAAAATGGGAGCCGGCAAACGTATTGAAGTCAATATAGAAGAAAATCTCCGCGTAAGTGTACGTGACTACGGACGGGGTATTCCGCAAGGAAAGCTGGTGGAAGCTGTCAGCAAGCTGAATACCGGTGGTAAATACGATAGTAAGGCCTTCAAAAAGAGTGTCGGTCTGAACGGTGTCGGCATCAAAGCCGTCAACGCGCTCAGCAGCCGTTTCGAGGTACGCAGCTATCGTGACGGGAAAGTACGTGCGGTAATTTTCGAGAAAGGTGTGCTGCAAAGCGATATCACACAGGACAGTACGGAAGAAAACGGTACTTACATCTTCTTTGAACCGGACAATACCCTCTTCCTCAATTACTCTTTTCAGAACCAGTTTGTAGAAACGCTGCTACGCAATTATACTTATCTTAATACAGGACTGACTTTCATCTACAACGGACAACGAATTATCTCCCGTCATGGTCTGGAGGACCTCCTGAAAGATAATATGACCAGTGAGGGACTTTATGACATCGTCCACCTGAAAGGAGAAGACATCGAAATTGCCTTTACGCATACCAATCAGTATGGAGAAGAATACTATTCTTTCGTAAACGGACAGCACACCACACAGGGCGGTACGCATCAAACGGCTTTAAAGGAGCATATTGCCCGTACCATCAAAGAATTCTTTAATAAGAACCAGGATTATGCCGACATTCGTAACGGATTGGTAGCCGCCATTGCCATTGACGTGGAGGAGCCGATGTTCGAGAGCCAGACCAAAACGAAGTTAGGTTCTAACAATATGTGGCCTGAAGGCCCTACTGTAAACAAATATGTGGGCGACTTCATCAAAACGGAAGTGGACAATTATCTCCACAAAAACCCGTTGGTATCCGAGGTCATGTTGCAAAAGATACAGGATTCCGAAAAAGAGCGTAAGGCTATTGCCGGAGTTACCAAGTTAGCCCGCGAACGAGCTAAGAAGGCCAATCTGCATAACCGCAAGTTACGCGACTGCCGCTTCCACCTGAGTGATGGAAAAGGTAAAGATCAAGAGGCCGAATCATGTATCTTCATCACCGAGGGTGATTCCGCCAGCGGTTCTATCACCAAAAGTCGCGATGTAAACACGCAAGCGGTATTCAGCCTACGCGGTAAACCTCTCAACTCCTACGGACTGACCAAGAAAGTGGTTTATGAAAACGAAGAGTTCAACCTGTTGCAAGCCGCGCTGAACATCGAAGACGGCATCGAAGGATTACGCTACAACAAAGTGATTGTTGCCACCGATGCCGATGTAGACGGTATGCACATCCGCCTACTTATCATCACGTTCTTCCTGCAGTTCTTCCCCGACCTGATAAAGAAAGGACATGTATATATCTTGCAGACCCCGCTATTCCGTGTACGCAACAAAAAGAAAACAAACTATTGCTACACAGAGGACGAACGGGTGAAAGCGATTGAAGAGTTAGGCCCGAATCCTGAAATAACCCGATTCAAAGGTTTGGGAGAGATTTCACCGGATGAGTTCAAACATTTCATCGGTAAAGATATGCGTTTGGAACAGGTATCATTACGTAAAACAGACTTAGTAAAAGAGTTATTGGAGTTTTACATGGGAAAAAACACCATGGAACGGCAAAACTTTATCATCGACAACTTGGTTATAGAAGAAGATTTAGCATCATGAGAAGAGCAATCTTTCCGGGTACATTCGACCCATTTACCATCGGGCACTCCTCGGTAGTGCGCCGCGCGCTGACTTTCATAGACGAAATCGTCATAGGAATAGGTATCAACGAGAATAAGAATACGCATTTCCCTATCGAGAAGCGCGAAAAGATGATACGGGATTACTATCGGGACGAACCGCGCATCAAAGTACAATCATACGACTGCCTGACCATCGACTTCGCCAAGGAAGTGGATGCCAATCTGATTATACGCGGAATACGTACGGTAAAGGACTTCGAGTACGAAGAAACCATTGCCGATATAAATCGTAAACTGACAGGTATTGAAACCATCCTGCTCTTTACGGAGCCGGAGTTGACCTGCGTAAGTTCGACCACCGTACGCGAACTGTTGCAATTCGGAAAAGATATAAGCATGTTCCTGCCGGAAGGAATGGAAATGAGTGATGAAATGATTAGTGATTAGTGGTGAGTGATAAGGATAATGAAGAAAATTTTTACTATTATATTATGTATATGTGCCGTAACGGTACAGGCTCAGAAAATGGGTAACGAGGCTCTTCGTAAGTTGCAAATGGCAGAGTTTGCCATAGCCAACCTCTACGTGGACTCCGTTGATGAGAATAAATTGGTGGAAGAGGCTATCATTAAGATGCTGGCGCAACTCGATCCGCACTCTACCTACAATGATGCCGAAGAAGTAAAGAAAATGAATGAACCTCTGCAAGGTAACTTCGAAGGTATCGGTGTACAGTTCCAAATGATAGAAGATACGCTGCTTGTGGTGCAACCCGTTAGCAACGGCCCTTCGGAGAAAGTGGGTATTCTTGCCGGTGACCGTATTATAGCCGTTAACGATTCCGCTATTGCCGGAGTGAAAATGAACACGGAAGATATTATGAGCCGACTGCGTGGAGCAAAAGGTTCGGAAGTTAAGTTGACAATCGTACGCCGCGGAGTAAATGAGCCTCTGTTCTTCACTGTGAAGCGGGATAAGATACCTATTCTCAGTCTGGATGCCGCATATATGATACAACCCCGGACAGGTTATATCCGTATCAACCGCTTTGGAGCAACTACTGCCGAGGAATTTCTTAAAGCCTTAAAGGAGCTGCAGAAAAAGGGAATGCAAGACCTGATACTTGATTTACAAGGAAATGGCGGTGGTTATCTGAATGCCGCTATTGACCTCGCTAATGAATTCCTGCAACAAAAAGACCTTATTGTCTATACCGAAGGCAGGGCTGCGCGCCGCAGTAACTTCTATGCAAAAGGAAATGGGAAGTTTAAAGACGGCCGCCTCATCGTTTTAGTGGATGAATATTCCGCATCCGCCAGTGAAATCGTAACCGGAGCCATTCAGGATTGGGACAGAGGAGTGATTGTAGGCCGCCGCACTTTCGGCAAAGGATTGGTGCAACGTCCTATCGACCTGCCGGACGGCTCTATGATACGCCTGACCATTGCCCGTTACTATACTCCTTCCGGCCGCTGCATACAAAAGCCTTATGACAAGACTGCCAACTTGGACGGTACACTCAACGGAGAGAACAATCAGGAAAAGTATAATCAGGAATTGATAGACCGCTTTAATCATGGCGAATTAATGCATGCCGACAGCATACATTTCCCCGATTCCCTGAAATATCAGACAAAGAAATTAGCGCGTACCGTTTATGGCGGCGGCGGTATCATGCCCGACTTTTTCGTACCGATAGATACGACTCAATACACTGATTACCACCGGAACCTTGTAGCTAAAGGCGTAGTTATCAAGACAACGATGAAGTTTATAGAAAAGAATCGAAAAGAATTGCAGAACAAATACAAAAAGTTCGAGACATTCAATGATAAGTTCGAAATCAGCGATGAAGTATTGGCAAATATGCGTTCCCTTGCAGACCAGGAAAAGATTAAGTTCGATGAAAAGCAATATCAAAAGTCCCTGCCGCTCATCAAAACCCAATTAAAAGCCCTAATCGCCCGTGACCTATGGGATATGAACGAATACTTCCAAATAATGAATACCACGAACAACAGCGTACTGCAAGCTTTGAAAGTTCTAAATGAAGGAGCGTATGAGAAAGTGGTAAGGTAATCACCTTATCATTTTCCAAACAACCATTGATTCAGCCAGCGGTTTACGTAGATATTCACAATCGCACAACCCGCGCCGATAGCCGCACCGGCCAATACATCCGATGGATAATGTACGCCCTCATTCATACGGGACACTCCGACGGAGCAGGCCCACAAAGCGGAAGGAGCTATCACATACCATTTGGGATATTTTATACATAAAGAAGTGGCTAGAGCGAAAGCCGACGCAGTATGTCCCGATGGGAATGAAGGACTACTTTCATAACTATACGGATGTACCCTATCCGGGTAACGGTCATACGGACGTTCGCGGTCAACAAGATATTTCATGCCATATGTCACTACAAATGCACCCGCCACACTTGTTCCGACATATACAGCATTCTTCAATAAATCCTTATCTTTTTTAGCCCATGCCGTCAGCGCCATCGCTACCGGAACACCAATGGCTACATAGGGCTCCGAACGTGAAATAAATTTATTATAATTACGGACAAATTTATTATCCCAACTATTAACTCGATGTAATGTATTTATATCCCAATTCTGCGCAGAGAGATTTGATACAACAAAGGAAACAAAAAATACAAAAAAAATGGTTCTTTTCATAAAACCTGCCTATTAGTTTGACGCAAAGATAGCCGAAATCCTTAGAGTATTCGCAAAATTATCTTATCTTTGTTGCCACAATTTACATATTAATACAATTCACATATCTATTCATGACGTTAAATAGTTGTTGCTCTCGGCAAATTGATTGTGCGCTATGTCCTAAAACATCTCAAGGAGCATTGATATATAGCCAATATCCCAAGGGACAGCATTTCTCTGCCGAAAAGTGTACGCAAAACTGTATAATATTCATGTTGAAGGGTGAATTGCTTGTGAATAGTGAAGAATATCCCGGCACTACTTTACAAACCCGCCAATGTATTTTACAGGCTATCGGCTCTAAGGTAGAACTACTGGCGCTGACTGATGTTGAATATCTTATCTATTGGTTCACGGAACTTCCTCTCCTTTGCGAAGAACGCTACAAAGAAATACTTGAAACAGCGCATGCCCCACTGACCTATACTCCTTTGACAGTCATTCCCAAATTGGAAAGATTACTTGACGATTTAACAGAATATTTCAAGGAACAACCGGCGACATGCAGCAAGTATCTCGACATTAAATGTCAGGAAATAATTTATATCCTGAGTTGCTACTATCCGATTCAGCAAATCTCCACTTTCTTTTATCCAATCAGTACGTATACGGAAAGTTTCCACTATTTCGTCATGCAAAACTACGATAAAGTAAAAAATGTAGAAGAGTTTGCCCACCTTGGCGGATATACCACAACCACTTTCCGGCGGTTATTCAAGAATATGTATGGTGTACCTGTATACGAATGGATTCTGGATAAGAAACGTGAAGGCATCTTAAACGACCTGCAATATACCAAACAGCGTATTTCTGCAATCAGTACCCGCTATGGATTCGATTCATTATCACACTTCGCCCACTTCTGTAAAGACTCTTTTGGCGACACTCCCCGTGCATTGCGCAAACGTGCCGCCAACGGTGAAACCATCACTATTATCTGTAAAGAACACAACAAAGAGCAAGAGGACGAGTAAAACGGCCTGCTTGCCCGTCAGCTTCATTGTCCACCGATTACGGAATTATTTCTTTAATTCCTTGTTTAATCAAGGTATTTCCTCTATTTTTGCGAGAAATTAGTAAAACTGTATTTAAAAGAATATATTTTCTAACTATTAAATAATTTAAATTCAATCATTTATGTGGTTAAGTAATTCATC
>OLWA01001228.1_pt1 | contig 27217 bp, 26 predicted proteins | sample 1673251 | NCBI WGS metagenome assembly OLWA01 (sample SAMEA3178937, study PRJEB25190) | human gut metagenome | biome: human gut; feature: human-associated habitat; material: faeces | place: Austria | collected 2013 | reverse complement strand
TCATCGTGGATACCTACGGCGGCAGCGCGCCCCACGGCGGCGGCGCCTTCTCCGGTAAGGATCCCACCAAGGTGGATCGCTCCGCCGCCTACGCCGCCCGCTGGGTGGCGAAGAACGTGGTGGCAGCCGGTCTGGCGGAGAAGTGCCAGGTGCAGCTGGCTTACGCCATCGGCGTGGCGCGCCCCGTCAGCGTGCTGGTGGAGACCTTCGGCACCGGCGTCGTCGCCGACGATCAGCTGGAGGCGGCTGTGGAGAAGGTCTTTGACCTGCGCCCCACCGCCATCATCCGCGACCTGGACCTGCGGAAGCCCATCTACCGCCAGCTGGCGGCTTACGGCCACATGGGCCGGGAGGATCTGGGCGTGACGTGGGAAAAGACCGACCGCGTGGACGCGCTCAAGGCGGCCTTGGGCAAGTAAGACCCCGCAAATGTGAAAAAAGAGGACGGCGTTCGCCGTCCTCTTTTCTATACTCATTGGCATTGAAGCCCCAGCTGATAGAACGCCACCGCCGCCGCAGCCGCCACGTTCAGGCTGTCCACCCCGTGGGTCATGGGGATCATCACCGTATGGTCGCACCGGGCGATGGTGTGGTCGGCAAGCCCGTCCCCCTCAGTGCCCAGCACCACCGCCAGCTTCTCCGCCTGCAACAGCCGCCGGTCGTCCAGATGCAGGGAGTCCTCCCGCAACGCCATCGCCACGGTGGTGAAGCCCAGCCGGTGCAGCTCCGCCGTCCAGTCGCCCTCCGGCAGATACGTCCACGGCACGAGGAACACGTTCCCCATGCTCACCCGGGACGCCCTGCGGTACAGGGGGTCGCTGCCCTGCTCCGTCAGCAGCACCGCGTCCATGCCCAGTGCCGCCGCGCACCGGAAGATTGCCCCCACGTTGGTGGGGTTCATCACGTTTTCCAGCACGGCGACACGCCGCGCCCCGGCGCAGACCTCCGCCAGAGAGGGCAGGGGAGGCCGGCGCATGGCGCACAGCATTCCCCGCGTCAGGTGGAAGCCCGTCAGTTGGGTCAGCACGTCCAGCGGCGCCGTATATACCGGAATATCCGCCGGGCACCGCGCCAGCACCTCCGCGCCCCGTCCGGTGACGTGCTGCGCCTCCATCAAAAACGACACCGGCACGCACCCGGCGTCCAACGCCCGCCCGATGACCAGCGGGCTTTCCGCGATAAACAGCGCATTGTCCGGGTCAGCCCGGTTCACCAGCTGGTTCTCCGTGGCGCGGGCGTAAACGTCCAACGCCGGGTCGGAAAAGTTGTGTATCTCAATGACCTGTGCCATAACCGTCTCCCCTTCCATCGTTTTTCCCTCTGCTGTGTCGTATTATAGCAGTATCCCCCCTAAAACACAAGAGACGGACTCTGTCCGTCTCTTGTGTTCTGCTTGTCGATAAATCCCCCGGCGTGTGCAGTCCTTCCGCATTACAGGGGGAGCTCGAGGGGGCAAAGCCCGCCTCGAATCGGATCAAATGCCGCGCTAAGCCTTGCTCTGCAAGGCGTGCGTGGAGCGAAGCGAGTATTTTCGTGCCGCTTTGCGGCACGAAAATAACGGCATTATTGCAGGCTGTCGAGAAAAGCCGACGGCTTTTTCGACAGCCTGACAAGAGACGGACAGAGTCCGTCTCTTGTGTTTTGTATATTGCCGTTTGAGGGGAAAGAACTTACTTAGCCAGCAGTCTGGCAGCGCGCTTCTTGCCGTACACGCAGCAGCCCACCACATAGGCGATGGCGCACACCACACCGATGATGTAGGCGGGCGTCCAGGGGATGTTGAAGCCGATGTGGGCGTTGGCGATGTAGGTCACGCAGATGAAGGTGTAGAAGCAGCCGGGGATCATGGGCATCCAAGCCCACTTGCCCTTGCCGTTCTCGAACATCCACGCGGTGATGCACAGGAAGGCGAACAGGGACAGCGTCTGGTTGGCCCATGCGAAGTAACGCCACAGGATCATGAAGCCCTCGCTGTTGGTCTTGGCGAACACGAGGATGGCGATGACCAGCGCGAAGATGGGCACAGCCAGCTTGATGCGCTTGCCGTTGGTGGACTGGTCGATGTGCAGCGTCTCAGACAGGCTCAGACGCAGGGCGCGCAGTGCCGTATCACCGGAGGTGATGGGCAGCACGATAACGCCGATCAGGGCGATGATGCCGCCGATGTTGCCCAGCAGGTACTTGCAGACCACGCCCACGGTGCCGGTAGCCAGTCCGGCATTGGGCTCCTGCAAAGCCAGGTTGTACACGCCCATGGCACCGGCAGCCCAAACCATGGCGATGAAGCCCTCCAGCACCATCATGTTGTAGAAGGTGTTGCGGCCCTGACGCTCGCTCTTCATGGTGCGGGAGATGATAGCGGTCTGGGTGGAGTGGAAGCCGGACAGAATGCCGCAGGCCACCGTCACGAAGAAGATGGGCAGGAAGTGCTTGGTGGAGAAGTAGTCCGCGTAGGTGAACGTACCCACGGTGCCGTCAGCACCGGTGAGGCTCAGCACGGGAGCAGCCCAGCTGTCCCAGATGTTCAGCAGGGGCATACCGGTGACGAAGATACCGATGAAAATGCCCACGGCGGAGAACAGCAGGATAGCACCAAAGACGGGGTAGATCTTGCCGATGATGGCGTCGATGGGGAACACGGTGGCGACCAGATAGTACAGGAAGATGACACCGTAGATGATCCAGGTGGTGGGGTCGGTGGCCTTGCCGCTGAAGTTAAAGACCTGAGTGGCGGCGATGTCGCCGGGGGTGTAGATGAACACGGCACCCACCAGCAGCAGCAGCACGCACACGAACACGTTGTAGAACTTATAGATCCCCTTGGTGGAGTACCGGCGGATCATCTCAGGCATCTGGGTGCCGCCGTCGCGGAGGCAGATCATGCCGGAGAAATAGTCGTGCATGGCGCCGCCGATGATGTTGCCGATGGGGATGGTCAGGAACGCGATGGGCCCAAACAGGATGCCCTGGATCGGCCCGAGGATAGGACCGGTGCCTGCGATGTTCAGCAGGTTGATGAGGCCATTTTTCCAGCCGCGCATGGGAACGAAGTCAACGCCGTCCTCCTTGGTGTAGGCGGGCGTCTTGCGGTCGTCAGGACCAAAGACCTTTTCGCAGAAGCGGCCGTACAGTGCGGCACCGCCCAGCAAAATAACGAGGCCAATGATGAATGTCGTCACAAAAACACACTCTCCTTTGTGCAGTGAAATTGTTTTTCGAGGTGTCCGGATCGCCTCTTGAAACCATGTACAGATTATACCATCGGTTTAATAAAATGCACGTTAATCTTTTCACGCAATACATAAATTTGTCATAAATATATTGTCGAACGCTGTTAAGACGTGTCAAAAAATGAAACTTGTAAAAACCCTTAACAATGGGGACTTTTCCCGGCGTTTCCCGCCGGGAACCAAAAGCCAAATACCTTGGGGCAAACAAATTTTTTGTTTGCCGGAAGCGTTTTCGGATTTCCGCCGAAAACCGCCCGTCCCCTTGCCCCCCTTTGGCAAATGTGGTATCATATCCACAACGCAAAAACAGGGGAGGAGAATCGCCATGGAGTACAACAAAACCATCCAAGCCATGACCCCCGGCGACGAGGTCGAGGGCTTTTACATCTTGAAGACCGCCACCCCCAAGGTGGCGGCCAACGGCAAACCGTTCCTCACCGGAGCCATCAGTGACCGCACCGGCGCGATGGAGCTGAAGGTCTGGGACTACACCGGCCCCCTCTCCGCCGCCGACGAGGGCACGGTGGTGAAGGTGCGGGGCACCGTGGGGGAATACCGGGGCACGCCCCAGTTCACCGCAGGGCGCATCCGCCCGGCGGCGGAGGACGACCCGGTGGACGTCTCCGCGCTGGTGCCCACCGCGCCCATTGACCGCCGGCGTGTCATGGCGGAGCTGCGGGAGACGGTGAACACCATCGCCGACCCGGACTACCGCGCCGTGGCGGAGGATATGCTCACCGCCCACGGCGACGCGCTGGAAGCCATCCCCGCCGCCAAGAGCGTCCACCACGCCTTTCTGGGCGGGCTGCTGATGCACACCGTCAATATGCTGCGCCTCGCCGATTTTCTCGCCGGGATGTACCCGGAGACCGTGAACCGCAGTCTGCTGCTGGCGGGTACGCTCCTCCACGACATGGCGAAGGAGCAGGAGTTCGTGTTCTCCCAGCTGGGGCTGGCGACAGACTACTCCGTCCGCGGGCAGCTGCTGGGGCATCTGGTCATGGGCGCGCAGGAGACGGCTGCCGCCGCCGCCCGTCTCGGCGTTCCGGAGGAGAAATCCGTCCTGCTCCAGCACCTGATCCTCTCCCACCACGGGGAGCCTGAGTTCGGCGCGGCTGTCCGTCCCCTCTGCGCCGAGGCGGAGCTGCTGAGTCTCATCGACGCCATCGACAGCCGCATGGAGATCTACCGGGAGACGTATGAGACCATGGACGCGGACACCTTCTCTCCCCGCATCTTCGCACTGGAAAAGAAGATTTTCAAGCACAGCTGACAGCGGCAGTAACCTCCACCAAACAAGAAAGACACCCATACGGGTGTCTTTCTTGCTTGGTGGAGCTGAGGGGAGTCGAACCCCTGTCCGAAAGCACTTCGACAGGACTTTCTCCGGGCGCAGTCCGGTTTCAACATTCCCTCCCTGCGTAGACACCGGACAGACTACGCAGTTCAGTAGAGTCATAATGCATGGGCGGGGCAACTCTTACCCGCCGCACGTCCGCCACATTAACGACGCCTTCCCCGGCCTGTGGCCTCTCCGGTTCAGACGGCTGCCTTTAGTTAGGCAGCGACAGCAATACGATTGTTGTCAGTTAATTTTTAAGTTGCCCGTTTTATGGCGGTCAGGCACCGCCGCCCGCTTATCCAGCCTCCACACCCCCGTCGAAACCGGTGCAGCCCCCAATATACGCTGAACGATTCTTTGTGGGTATTTGTTCCAAATACCCGTGTCGAATCGGTGCAGCCCCAAATATACGCTGAACGATCCCTTTATGGGTATTTGTTCCAAATACCCGTGCCGAATCGGTGCAGCCCGCAGGGGACACGGCGGGGAGGGGAAGCTCCCCGCCGGTGTAAATGCTGTGAAATTCGTTTTATCTCCCGAAGGGATCTGCCAGCTTCTCCGGTGCCGGATAGTCCACGCCCTGCGTGTCCACCGTGACCTTCACCATGACCTGATCCTTCTTGGGCTTGTTGGTCATCATGTTCCGGGGCTGGTTGGCGATGCGATCCACCACGTCCATGCCGTCCATCACGCAGCCGAAGGCGGCGTACTGCCCATCCAGATGGGGCGCGTCCTTGTGCATGATGAAAAACTGACTGCCGGCGGAGTCCATCGGCTGCGCCCGCGCCATGCTCAGCACGCCCCGCGTGTGCCGCAGGTCGTTCTGCACGCCGTTGGCGGCGAACTCGCCCTTGATGCAGTAGCCGGGGCCTCCCATGCCGTTGCCGTCGGGGCAGCCGCCCTGGATCATAAAGCCGGGGATGACCCGGTGGAAGATCAGCCCGTCGTAGTACCCGGCGTTCGCCAGCGCGATGAAGTTCCGCACGCTCTCCGGCGCGATGTCAGGGTACAGCTCCGCTACGATCCTGCCGCCGTCCTCCATCTCGAAGGTCACAATAGGATTATTTGCCATAACCGTTTCCTCTTTTCTGTCATTCTGTGTCAGCCGCGGTTTTTCTCCCGCATGGCGCGGTCCATCTCCCGCTTGGCGTCCCGCTTCGCCACGGCGTCCCGCTTGTCGTAGGTCTTTTTACCCTTGCACAGCCCCAGCTCCACCTTCACGCGGGAGTTCCTGAAGTAGACGGACAGGGGGATCAGCGCGTAGCCGTCCTGCTTTTGCAGGTCGTGGAGCTTCCGTATCTCCCGCTTGTGCAGCAGCAGCCGCTTCGGGCGATCCGGGTCGCGGTTGAAGATATTCCCATGGTCGTAGGGGGAGATGTGCAGGCTGTACGCGTACACCTCGCCGTCCTTCGCCACGCAGAAGGAGTCCTTCAGGTTCAGCGTGCCCGCCCGGACGGACTTGACCTCCGTGCCGAACAGCTCGATACCCGCCTCGTAGCGATCCTCCACAAAGTAGTCGTGGTACGCCTTGCGGTTCTGCGCCGCGATCTTCACGCCGGACTTCTCCATGGACGACGCCTCCTTCCTCTGATGTGAGAGGTAGTATACCACATTTTAATGTGCGGCGCAAGGGGTAGAGGGTCTGGCAATTCTGAACTTTCTGTGATATACTGTCTCCAAAAAAGGGAGGTGCCCCTATGGAGCTTACCGAAAAAACTCTCACCAGCCGCGAGGTCTACCGCGGCCGCATCCTCCGCGTCCGGGAGGACACCGTCCGCCTGCCCAACGGCAAGACCGCAGAGCGCGAGGTGGCGGAGCACCCCGGCGGCGTGGGAATTTTGGCACTGGACGGCGGCGACGTGCTGCTGGTGCGCCAGTACCGCTACGCCTTCTCCCGCGTCCTCACGGAGATCCCCGCCGGCAAGCGGGAGCCGGGGGAGAAGCCCTTCGTCACCGCCCAGCGGGAGCTGCGCGAGGAGATCGGAGCCACGGCGGGGAAGTGGACGGAGCTGGGCGCGCTCATCGCCTCCCCCGGCTGCTACGGGGAGGTGCTCTACCTCTACATGGCGCAGGAGCTGACCTTTGGGGACACCCACCCGGACGAGGACGAATTTCTGGACGTGGTGCGTATGCCCTTCGACCGTGCGGTGGAGCTGTGCATGACCGGCGAGCTGACGGACGCCAAAACCGTGGCCGCCGTGCTGAAGGGGAAGCTCCTGCGGTAAATTGCCCCTTGTATTCTGCCCCGTTTTCCGCTACAATCAAACCAACGGGCGCGCCGCGCCCAAGGGAGGAGAGATACCGATGTCCATGCAAACGAAGAAAAACATCTCCATCGCGCTTTTGGCGGCGGCCATGCTGCTGTGGATCCTGCGGAAGATGAACGTGCTGTACATTCCCGGCCTGTCCATGTTCCTGCTGGCTGTCTCCATGCTCATCGTCGCCGTTATGATGTTCCAGCTGAAGCAGAAAAAGAAGGCGGGCGGCACGCTGCTCTTTGCCTTCGGACTGTTCTGCATCGTGGCGGGCATCATGGAGATCAAGGGCTACATGGCGTGACCCGCAAACAAAAAAAGAAGCACCCTCGGGTGCTTCTTTTTCGTTGTCAGTCAACAATATCCACAGACACCTTTGCGCCGGTACGCTGGGCGTAGGAGCGAACGACCGTGCGTATCTCCTTGGCGATACGCCCCTGCCGTCCGATGACCTTGCCCATGTCCTCCGGTGCGACGCGAAGCTGAAGCGTCAGCTCGTCACCGTTCTCCACCTCGGTCACGCTGACCTGCTCCGGGTGCTCCACAAGGTTCTGCGCGATATACAGCAGCAGATCCTTCATGGCGCAGCTCCTGCCTTACAGTACGTCGACCTTCTTCAGCAGGGCGCGAACGGTATCGGTGGGCTGTGCGCCGGTCTTGATCCACTCACGGGCGCGGTCGGCGTCAATGCTGATCTTGGCGGGGGAGACGGTGGGATCGTAAGTGCCGATCTCCTCGATAAAACGACCGTCACGGGGATAGCGGGAGTCCGCCACGACCACGCGATAGTAGGGAGCCTTCTTCGCACCCATTCTTCTCAGACGAATCTTAACCATTGTTGTGTTCCTCCATGTAAAATAATAGTTTTTTTATATCTGTTAAATGCTTCTGCACTCACATACGCATTTACACACTTATTTAAGCCGCTTCTTTCTGCCGAAGCCGTGCATTGCGCCCCGCGCCACCTTGCCGCCGAAGCCGCCCATCATGCCGCCCAGACCGCGCATACCGCCGCCCTTCGTCATGGCGCGTGTCATCTGCTGGAGCATCTCAAAGGATTTCAGCAGCCGGTTCACGTCCACTACCTCCAGCCCGCAGCCTGCGGCGATGCGCTTTTTGCGGCTGGCGTTCAGTATCTGCGGGTTCTCCCGCTCCAGGGGCGTCATGGACTGGATGATCGCCTTGTTGTGCGCCATCTGCTTCTCGTCGATCTGGCTGGCGTCGAAGCCCTTCGCCATGCCGCCGGGCAGCATATCCGCGATCTGGCTCAGATCGCCCATGCTCTGCAGCTGCTCCATCTGGTCGAGATAGTCGGTCAGCGTCAGCCTGTTTTTCCGGAGCTTTTCCTCCAGCTTCTTGGCCTGCTTCTCGTCGTACTGCTGCTCCGCCTTCTCGATGAAGGTCAGCATATCGCCCATGCCCAGAATTCGCCCCGCCATGCGGTCGGGGTGGAATGGCTCGATCATGTCCAGCTTTTCGCCGGTACCCACGAACTTGATGGGCTTGCCCGTCACCGCCCGGATGGACAGTGCCGCGCCGCCTCGTGCGTCGCCGTCCAGCTTCGTCAGCAGCACGCCGTCGATGCCCAGCGCGTCGTCAAACGCCTTGGCGGCGTTCACCGCGTCCTGACCGGTCATGGCGTCCACCACCAGCAATATCTCGTTGGGCTTCACGGCGGCCTTTACCGCCTTCAGCTCGTCCATCAGCGTCTCGTCGATGTGCAGCCGTCCGGCGGTGTCCAGAAACACGATGTCGTTGCCGTGGTCGGCGGCGTACCGCACCGCCTCCTTGGCGATGGTCACCGGGTCGATCTGCCCCATCTCGAACACGGGGATGTCCAGCTGCTGCCCCACCACCTGTAACTGGTTGATGGCGGCGGGACGGTACACGTCGCAGGCGGCCAGCAGGGGGCGTTTCCCGTACTGGCGGCGCATAAGCCCCGCCAGCTTCGCGCCGTTGGTGGTCTTACCGGCACCCTGCAAGCCCACCATCATCACAACGGTGGGGCCCTTGGACGCGGTGCTCAGCCGGGCGTTGGTGCCGCCCATGAGCGCGGTCAGCTCCTGATTGACGACCTTGATGATCTGCTGCGCCGGCGTCAGGCTCTCCAGCACATCCGCGCCCACGCACTTCTCGGTGACGGACGCCACAAAGTCCTTGACCACCTTGTAGCTGACGTCCGCCTCCAGCAGAGCCAGCCGTACCTCCCGCATCCCCTCACGGACGTCGGCTTCGGTCAGCCGTCCCTTGCCCCGCAGACGCTTGAATACGCCGTTCAGTTTTTCACTCAGTCCCTCAAATGCCATGGGTCGTTACTCCTTCAGGGCGGCAGCGGCGGTGAGAATACCGTCCGCCAGCTCCTCCAACCGGTGGTTTTCATATTGCCGGTAGTTGATGGTCTTGATGTCTCTCGCGGCGTCGGCGATGGCGTCCACGTGCTGCTGCATCTGCAAGAAGCGGTGCACCAGCCCCGTCTTGTCCTCCAGCTCCGTCATGGCGTTCTCTGCGCGGACGATCACGTCCCGCACGCCCTGCCGGGAGATGCCGCAGTTCTCCGCGATCTCCGCCAGCGACAGATCCTCATTATAATACAAATCGAACAGCTCCCGCTGCCTCGGGGTCAGAATATCGCCGTAAAAATCGAACAGCATAGTCATGCGGTAGGTCTGGTTTTTCACGGTGCTGCCTCCTTCTGTAAAGTTATACGCCTTTACAACACCGAATATCATACACGATTCCTCCGCAAAAGTCAAGACGAAATCCGCCGCAAGACACAAAAAAACGCGTCCCCCCGGACGCGTTTTTTTGCGTGTCGATAAACCTCTGCCGTGCGTGCAGTCTTTCCTCCTCACAGGGGGAGCTCGAGGGGGCGAAGCCCGCCTCGAATCGGATCAAATGCCGCGCTAAGCCTTGCTCTGCAAGGCGTGCGTGGAGCGAAGCGAATATTTTCGTGCCGCTTCGCGGCACGAAAATAACGGCATTATTTCAGGCTGTCGAGAAAAGCCGACGGCTTTTTCGACAGCCTGAAACGCGTCCGGGAGGACGCGTTTTTTGCTTCAGTGCTTCAGCCGCTTGTCGCATTTCTTGCCCAGCCATGTGCCAAGGCTCTGGAACACCTGCACCAGCAGGATGAGGATGACCACCGCCACCAGCATCACCAGATACTTGTACCGGTAATAGCCGTAGTCAATGGCGATCTTGCCCAAGCCGCCGCCGCCGATGATACCGCTCATGGCGGAGTAGCCCAGAATGGTGGTCAGCGCGATGGTCACGTTCTGAATAAGGGACGGTACGCTCTCCGGGAGCATCACCTTGCAGATGATCTGCATAGGCGTGGCACCCATGCTCTGGGCGGCCTCGATGATGTTGCCGTCCACCTCCCGCAGACTGCTCTCCACCAGACGCGCCACGAAGGGGAACGCCGCCGCCACCAGCGGAACGATGGTGGCAGTGGTACCCACGGCGGTGCCGATGAGCAGCCGGGACAGGGGGAACACCATGATCATCAGGATCAGAAAGGGGATAGAGCGCAGCAGGTTGATGACAACGTTCAGCACCTGCATGAGCCAGCGGGGCAGGGGCAGCACGCCATTTTTCTCGCCCGCCACCAGCAGCACGCCCAGAGGCAGCCCCAGCACCAGCGACAGCGCGGTGCTGACCACCGTGACGTAGAACGTCTCCCAGATGGCGGTGGGCAGGGAGGGCAGCACCGTCATCAGATCCTGCACGGACTGGGCGGAAAACAGATCACTGTACATCTTCGCCCACCTCCTCTACTTGAATGTCGGCGACGTTGTGGATAAAGGCGACGGCCTTCTCAAGCTGCGCGCTGGGGATACCCAGCATCATGCTGCCGTACACCGTCTCGGAGATCTTCTGCGTGCTGGCGGAGATAATGTTGCACAGGATGCCCTCCTCCGATGCCAGCCGGGCGATCAGGGGCAGGCTGGTGGCGGCACTGTCCTTGAACACCAGCCGCACCAGCTTCTCGTCCGCCGGGTTGTACACCTGCGCGTCCGCGCCGCTGGGGAACACCAGCCTGCGCCCCGCCTCGGACTTGGGCGCGGCGAACACCGTGCCCACCCGTCCCGACTCCGCCACGCAGCCGTCGTCTAAGATCGCCACGTGGGAGCAGACCTCCTTCACCACGCTCATCTGGTGGGTGATGATGACCACCGTGATACCCATTTCCCGGTTGATGTCCCGTATCAGCTCCAGGATCTGCCGGGTGGTCTTGGGGTCCAGGGCACTGGTGGCCTCGTCGCACAGCAGCACCTTGGGATCGGTGGCAAGGGCACGGGCGATGGCGACGCGCTGCTGCTGTCCGCCGGAGAGCTGTGCGGGATAGGCGTTCGCCTTGTCGGGCAGCCCCACCAGCTCCAGCAGCTCGCGGCCGCGCTTCTCCGCCTCCGCCCGCTTCACCCCGGACAGCTCCATGGGGAAGCACACGTTCCGCAGGCACGTCCGCTGCATCAGCAGATTGAAGTGCTGGAAGATCATGGTAATGCTCCGCCGCGCCTGCCGCAGCTGGGCGGGCGTCATGGTGTCCAGCCGCTTCCCGTCCACGACGATCTCGCCGCCGGTGGGCCGCTCCAGCAGGTTGATGCACCGCACCAGCGTGCTCTTTCCGGCGCCGGACATACCGATAATGCCGTAGATGTCTCCGTCCTCGATGGTGAGGGACACATCTTTCAGCGCGTCCACCCCTCCGTTAGCCCCGGAGTCGTATTTTTTGCATACGTGTTTCAGTTCTATCACGTCAGTGTCCCTCGATTTCCGTTCGTTTTATGTCCCCCGCTCCGCCGCATTCCCCGCCCTGCGGTGAGGGCGGGGAACGCAGTGAGGGGGTAGGAAGATAGAAAAGGCTTGCTTCGTTTACTGTGCGCGCAGGGCGTCCAGCGTGGTCTGCTTGCCGCCGTACAGACCCATAGGCTCCACGTGGATGGCGGCGACGGAGGCGATGTGGGTGCCGTTCTGGGCGTTGAAGTCCTCCAGATAGGGCAGATGCTGGAAGTAGTTGGCAGTCACGGTGCCGTCATCCACCACGGTGTTGGGCACCACATAGTCGTTGTATACCTGAATGTCCAGCGTGATGTCCTTGGCGGCAAGGATCTCCTTGGCGACCTCCAGGATCTCGGCGTGGGGCGTGGGGGAGGCGGCGACGGAGATGGTCTGTCCCTTCAGAGCGTCGTAGTCCACCTGATCGCTGTACCCGTCGGTGGGATTCTCCACCACGGAGACCACGGAGCCGGCGTACTTCTCGGCGATGAAGTCCGCCACCTGCTTGCTCTCCAGCGCGGCCTTCAGTGCCACCACCTGTGCGGACTCGTTGCCCTCCTTCACCGCCAGAATGTTGGCGTAGGCGGAGGAGCTGCCCTCGATGAGCAGGGAATCATTCACGGGGTTCAGACCGGCGTTGATGGCGTAGTTGCTGTTGATCACGGCGTAGTCCAGATCGGGCAGCATATTGGGCAGCTGGGCGGCCTCCGCCTCCACGATCTCCACGTTGTACGGATTCTCCATGATGTCGTTCTTGGTGGCGGTGATGCCTGCGCCGTCCTTCAGCTTGATAATGCCGTTCTCCTGCAACAGCAGCAGGGCGCGGGCCTCGTTGGTGGTGTCGTTGGGAACGCCGATCTTAATGGCGGTCTTGGTGTCGCCGCCCTTGCTGCCGCAGGCAGCCAGGCTCAGAGCCAGTACCGCGGCGAGAGCCAGAGTGATGAGCTTAGTGAGAGTGTTGTGTTTCATGTTCACAGTCTCCTTTTCAAATTTGTCCTTCGGAAATGTATACTCTTGCTGACGGCGCACCGCGGGATCGTGCACATATCCCGCCGTCCGCCGGAACAAAACAGGGAATAGGGAGGGGCGTCCCCGCCCCTGCCGGAGCCGCGCCCTGGGGCGTGACCTGCCGGCAAAAACAAAAACAGCGGCTGGTCATCACTGACCATCCGCTGCTTGCTCACACACGGGCTTTTTTCAAGCCCTCAAACAGTTTTCGGAAAGCTGACGACCCTTATTGGCGCGACGAAACATGCACATGGACATCATACCCATGCACATCTCGCACATCATCATGGTGGCAAAAACGCTGCGCTTCATGTCGGCTTTCCTCCTTCTGCGGTTTCTCCGGCGGTGTTCCGTCCGGGATGGTGGCATAATAACGCCGTCGGCGGTGAATGTCAACCCCCTTTTCACCTTTCTGCGTTTTTCTCAAAAAACCCTACAGGACAGGTATGCAATTTCGTCAAATTTTCCACAAATAAAACAGAGACGGCTTACGCCGTCTCTGCTTTTCGCAAAAACCGCCGCAGGAACCACACCGCCATCACCGCGCACAATGCCTCGGAGATCACCGGCGCGAACCAGATGCCCGTGCCGCCCACGGCGGCCGCCAACAGCAGCAGCGCACCGGCCTGGAACGCCAGTCCCCGCCCCACGGAGATGGAGATAGCCGCCTTCGGACGCTCCACCGCCGTCAGGAAGCCGCCCATGAGGATGTTGCTTCCCAGCAGCAGGTAGCACAGACCGTACCGCCGCAGCGCGCCTGCCGCGCTGCCCAGCAGCTCCGGCTTCTCCGCGCCGAGGAAGATCCCGGCGATCTGGGGCGCAAAGACCATCACCCCGGCGAAGATCACCGCCGTCATAATGCCCACCGCCGTAAAGCCGTACCGCAGCAGCTTCCTGTAGCCCGCCGCGTCCTCCTTGCCGTAGTGATAGCTCACCAGCGGCTGGCTGCCCTGGGAGATACCCAGCATAGTGTTGATGATCAGCGTGTTCACATAGGCGATAATGGTGTAGCACACCAGTCCGTCGTCGCCGAGGCACCGGAGGATGACCCGGTTGAACAGGAAGATCATCACGCCGTTGCACAGCTCCGTCACGCCGTCGGCAAAGCCCAGCGGTATCAGCCGTTTATAGATCCGCCAGTCCACCTTGAAGCGCACAAAGTGGAACGTATTGTGCCCGCCTAAGAAGTGGCGCAGGTAGATAACGCACGTGAGCAGCTGGGACAGTCCCGTAGCGAACGCCGCGCCCCACACGCCCAGATTCAGCACGAAGATAGCCACGTAGTCCAGCACGCAGTTGGCGAGACAGCCGGTGATGACCGTCAGAATGGCGAGCCGGGGATACCCGTCCGTCTTAATGAGCACCTCCATGTTATAGGAGACGATAAAGCACAGCGCGAAGGGGGCAAGACCCCGGAGATAGTCGATGGTATATTGATACGTCACGCCCTTGGCACCCAGCAGCACGGCGAAGGGCTCCAAAAACACGAACACGAGAATAGAGATGACCAGCCCGATACACGTCAGCAGCACGATGTTCTGGGAGAACAGGCTGTTGGCCTTCTCCCCCTGCCCCTGCCCCAGATAGATGGCGATAATGGTGCTGGTGCCCACGGCGAAAATAACGCCGATGGAGAACAGCACGTTGGTGAAGGGCACCGCCAAATTCACCGCCGCCATGGCGTACTCACCTACGCCCTTTGCCACCATCAGCCCGTCCACGATGGAGTACAGGCTGAAAACCATGAGGGACGCCACCGTAGCGGCTACAAAATGCAGGAATTGTGATAACAGACTTCGCTCATTGAGCATTTTCGATAAATTTCCTTTCCTTATTCAAAGTCCCCTCTCTGTGAGGGTGGCGCGGCATGGTCGCCGCGCCTCTTCTGTGGTTTCTATTCTAACGAAATTTTTCCTGAAAGTCAAATACTATTGCCGTTTTGACCACGACAGTATATAATCATCTTGATTAGAAAAACTTGGAGGTGCAATTCCCTATGGAACTCTACGTCATGGATGCCTTTTCCACCCGCATCTTCGGCGGCAATCAGGCGGGCGTCACCCTGCCGGATCGCCCCCTCTCCGACGATACCATGCGCCGTATCGCCGCGGAGCTGAAGCACTCCGAAACGGCGTTCGTCACCCCGGAGCCTGACGGCTCCGTCTCCCTCCGCTACTTCACCCCGGCGGGGGAGGTGGAGCTGTGCGGCCACGCCACCGTGGCGTCCTTCGCCCTGCTGCGCCTGCTGGTCAGGCTCTCCGACGGCGACCACACCGCCCACACGAGATCCGGCGACCTGAACATCACCGTTCGCGGCAGTGCCGTCTGGATGGACATGGCGCCGCCCCGCCTGCTCTCCGACATTCCGGCGGAGGAGTGGGAGCCTCTCTACGCCGCCTACGGCCTGACCCTTGCGGACGTTCCGGCGACCTATACCCCCCGCATCGTCTCCACCGGCCTTGCCGACATCATGCTGCCCGTCCGGGATCACGACACGCTCCTCCGCGCCGTCCAGAACGCCCCCGCCGTCACGGAGCTGTCCAAAAAGTACGATGTCACCGGCGTCCATATGTTCTGCCCCGGCGACGGTGCCGTCACCGCCTATTGCAGCAACTACGCGCCCCTGTACGACATCCCGGAGGAGTGCGCCACCGGCACCAGCAACGGCGCGCTGACCTACTACCTCTACCTGCGCGGCGACGTGAAGCCGGGGCAGGAGAACGTCTTTTTGCAGGGGGAGCACATGGATCGCCCCAGCGAGATACGCAGCATCCTCTACGAGCGGAACGGCGAGGTCACCGTCCGTATCGGCGGCTCCGCCGTCATGTCCCTCTCCTGCGACCTCAAGCTGTAAGAAAAAAAGAAAGCCCCACGGGGCTTTCTTTTTTTGCCTACCCGCCCCAGCGTCGCTTACACGTACCGCTGGGTCGTCACATCGAACACGCCCCGGGTGGTGATCCGCAGGCTGGGGATCACCGGCAGAGCCATAAAGCTCAGGGTCATGAACGGGTCGATGCCCTCGGACACCCCCAGCGCGTAGGCGGCGGCCTTAGCGTCCTCCAGATCCCGGTTCACGTTCACCAGCGTGTCGTCGGACATGATACCGGCGATGGGCAGCAGCAGCTCGCCGCGCACCTGCCCGTCCTCCACCACGGTGATCCCGCCGTGCTGCCGCACGATGCGGTTGGCGGCGCAGGCCATGTCCTCCTCGTTGGTGCCCACCACAATGATGTTGTGGCTGTCGTGGCTGATGCTGGTGGCGACTGCGCCCTTCTTCAGCCCGTAGCCCCGGATATAGCCCAGACCGATGTGGTGGGTGTTCTTGTGCCGCTCAATGACGGCGATCTTCAGAATGTCATAGTCCACGTCGATGCGGTCGGTGTACCCGCCGTCGGTGGTGGTGATCTCCCCGTCCACCATGCCGATGACGGCGTGGGGCCGCTGGTCGATGAAGTCCTCGGCGCACAGCGTCGCCACGTGGAACGTGTCGTGGGCGTGCTTCACCAGATACGGGTCGATGTCCGGCGCGGGGAACTCCGCCACCTGCCCGTGATCCACCATCAGCTCGCCCTTCTTATACACCTGCTCGATGTTGAAGTGCTCAAAGTCGTCGATGATGACGAAGTCCGCCAGATACCCCGGCGCGATGGCACCCCGGTTATTCAGCAGGAAGTACCGCGCCGCGTTGTGGCAGGCGGCCTTGATGGCGGTGATGGGGTCTGCGCCCAGAGAGATAGCCTTCTTCACGATGTAGTCGATGTGCCCCTTTTCCAGCAGGTCGCTGGGGTGCTTGTCGTCGGTGCAGAACATACACCGCTCCACGTACTTGTCGCACAGCAGGGGGGCGAGAGCCTCCAGATTCCGCGCCGCCGTGCCCTCCCGTATCATAATGAACTGTCCCCGCTCCAGCTTGGCGATGGCGTCCTTCAGATCGTGGCACTCGTGGTCGGAGTACACCCCGGCGGCGATGTAGGCATTCAGATCGTTCCCCACCAGATCGGGGGCATGACCGTCGATCTTCTTGTGGTGCGCCTGACTGGCGACGATCTTCTCCACCACCTGCGGGTCGCCGTTGATGGTGCCCACGAAGTTCATCATCTCCGCCAGCCCCTGTACCCGGGGATGGTCGTAAAAGCTGTCGATGGCGCGGTAATCCAGATTCGCCCCGGACTCGTCCAGCGGCGTGGCGGGCACGCAGGAGGGCAGCATGAAGCGCACGTCCACCGGCAGGTCCTCCGTGGCCTGCAGCATATACTCAATGCCATCGGTGCCCATAACGTTGGCGATCTCGTGGGGGTCGGTGATGACCGTGGTGGTGCCGTGGGGCAGCACCGCCTTGGCGAACTCCACCGGGCTGACCAGCGAGCTTTCCAGATGGATGTGGGCGTCCACGAAACCGGGCAGCACGATCTTGCCGCCCATGTCCACCTCCATGCAGCCGTTGTACTCGCCCATGCCCACGATCAGTCCCTCGGCAACGGCGATGTCGCCCTTGCAAAGCTCGTTGGAGAACACGTTCACATAGGTGGCGTTTTTCAACACCAGATCCGCCGGCTCCCGCCCGGCGGCCACGGCGATGACCCGCAGCTTCTTCGTCAGCTTGCGGTTGATCTTCCCGGCGTAGCTCTCTTTCACAGACATAGTTACCGCTCCTTTCGCACCCAAAAGCATTAGTTCTGTTAATTCTACATATTACCACTACTTATCACAAAAGTCCATCCCCCCAGCCATAAAAAATCTCCCCGCCATTCCGCCCCGCCCCGTATTCTGCTAATAGGTAAAAGCCTCCCTTTGGCTACGCATTGATGCCGCTTGGGAAGATTTATTGTGTGTTTAACAGGGAATATGAAAAGCGAGGGAGAAACCGCTGTGGTTTCTCCCTGCTCATTTGTTATCCCTTTGTAAAAAAGCCAAACTTCTTCGGCTTTTCTTCATTGATACTCAGTTCACTATATATGAAGCCAAGCATCTCTGTCAGAATATTTTCAAAATTCCGAGTGTTATCTTTATAGCCAGAAACATAATGAGCAAGTTCATGCATAAGCACGCCAGCAAAATTTTCTTTAGAGTATAATGCACGCCTCTTGATGATTATAGTATTTAAGCCTGAATCCCACGCACCTTGGGTAATTAGACCAAAGTCATCCATGCGAATGGTTTCGGAAACCTTAATATCCGGGACACTTTTATTGTATTTTTTCATAATTAGCGCGGTAATTGGTGTTATGAGGTCAAACGTCTCCCGCTCTATGGAAGTTAGATTTTCATACTGGATGAAGCTATATTTATATCCCTGCCTATACTCCTCTGCCACGGTCTTGAAAGTATCAACAACACCTGAAATCTTTCCGTATACCGCATCGGTTACCATGATGAGTTCTCTTCCACTTCTTTCCAACACCTCAACTTGGTCATTTGTGAGTTGCGCTCGCTCGTTCGGTGTCATGAAAACCACATTCCCGGATTGGTTTAATGTCTTTGCGGCATATGCGGCAATATCAACCCATCCCGTTTCATCTTTATTGCTTCCCGTCATTATATTTCCTATATCAGAGACAAGTGACCGCATAACTCTGGTGGAATCGCAATTCTTCAAAATGTTTTTGATTGTTTCAGAGTATGCTGTACGACCAACATTTGTCCGTTCGCGATTTAAAGCCTTTTTCATTTGGGCGTTTATACTTGTGATGTTGTAAGTGAATAAAAAATTATCCTCGGAGGCTATTTGAACGCCATTCGCATATATGAAGGAATTGCCGCCGTTTTTAATTTCGTACACTTCGCCGTAATTTGTTGTCTCTAAAAGAGTTAGATTATCATTGAACACCAAAAACATGGATTTTGCTTTTTGCACATCTTCCCGTTCCACACCAGTCAAGATTACGTCTGTTCCTTCCATTGTGGGGTATTGGGGTGAGGAAAAAACTGCATGCAGAGTTTTTACATCAAATCCATCCTTTTCAGCCATCGTAAGTGATATGGTTGAGTATTTAGAATGAATGACAACCCCAACATGATTCCTGTAAAAGACACCGAGCGCATCTTTTAAACCAACACCGAATTTGCCGATTAAGTTTGTTGCATTTAGCTTTTCATTGTTTTCGTTTTGGGTAAAATGTATGTACCGTAGTCCTCGCCCGTAATCTCTTATATGACACACGCCATCAGAGTAAGAAATCTCAATATCTTTTGTCCCTGTCAAGACCTTCTCGTCTAAAGCATTAGCAATTATTTCTCGAATGGCATGCTCAACACCCCAATGCTCCAGAACTTTTTCAATGTTTAAATCGAACAAGCTATCCACGCTATCCCTCCTAATAACACAATACAGAAACCGCTACACGTGTATTATATAGAAGTTTAACGCTTGTTTCAAGTCGCGCGGATTGAATCCTTTGTAATCTGCTTTTTGGTTTTGGGAGCAGGTCAGATATTTTTGATTATCCACATCTAAGATTCTTTGAAATCAAAAAAAAGAAAGCCCCGCCGGGCTTTCTTTTTTTACCTTATTTTACGCTGCCGTCAGCGTTGAACACCGGCAGGGGGGCGAGGAACTGGATGTCCTTGCGCTCCGCCGCGTCGCCCTCGGCAAGCACGGCGATGCGACCCACCACGGTGCCGCCCGCCATCTTAACCAGCTCCTCCATGGCGTGGAGGGAGCCGCCGGTGGAGATCACGTCGTCCATCAGCACGATGCGCTTGCCCCGGATGAGGTCGGCGTCGTCCCGCCCAAGGTACAGCTTCTGCACGCCGGCGGTGGTGATGGACTTGTCCTCCACGTGGATGGGGTCGGGCATATACGCCTTGGGGCCCTTCCGTGCGATGAAATACTTTTTCGCGCCGCTCTGCCGCGCCATCTCGTGAATGAGGGGGATGGATTTCGCCTCGGCGGTGAACAGATAGTCATAGCTGCCCGGAGCCAGCATCGCCAGCATATCGCGGGCGCAGGCCACGGTCAGCTCCGCGTCGCCAAAGCAGATGAACGCACCGATGTACAGGTCGTCCGTGACCTTACAGATAGGCAGCTCTCGATGAAGACCCGCTATGTCGATAGGGTAAACAGCCATGATACATAACTCCTTCAGCGGCTCCGCCCCGCGGCAGCCGCGTGTGATGGTAACGCAAGCGCATTACCTTATAAGTATAAAGAAAACTTTCTCAAAAGTCAACCCGTCCGATGCACGATACATCGTCAACGAGAATAGCGAAAATCGGTGCAGATCGAAGCGGTTCGGCGAAGCGCGGGAATTCTGCACGGTTTTACCCCATGTACAACTTGATGTCAGCCTCATGTACAAGGGGAAGTCCCTGTGTGTCCCCTATACAAAACCGGTGGAAAACCCTGTGGATTCAGCGAAATTACAGCAATTCCGCGAAGCTGCCGATATATCGCTCGGCGGTTTTCCTCATCTCCTCCGCCGATGCGGCGAAGTAGGGATCGGCGACGCCCACCGTGTGCATCCCCGCCTTTTTCGCCCCCCGTATCGCCTCCACGGAGTCGTCGAACAGCGTGCACTCGCCGGGGGCGATCCCCAGCTCCTCCGCCACCCGTTCCCACAGCTCCGGGTACTTTTTCTCCGTCCCCAGCTCCTGCGCGAAGAATACCTGCTCGAAGTACGGCAGCAGCTTCAGGTGCCCCAGAGCCGACCGGCAGTGCACCGGCACCGCGCTGGTGACCACCGCCATCCGCTCGCCCGCCGCCCTCATTTTCTCCAAAAACGCCCGCACACCGGGCTTTTCCTCCACATTTGTGGCGTAAATATCCCCCGCCAGCTCCATCCACTCCGCCATGATCTCCTCCTGGGATTCCGGCAGATGGCAGAACTCCTTCGTGAACCTCGCCGCCAGCGGGAAGATGGTGTGCGCCACGCCCTCGTAGTATTCCTGCGTGTAGGGCAGCCCCCGCCGCGCCAGAAAGTCCTCGTCCACATCCTTCCAGATCCCGTTGGAGTCGATCAGCGTTCCGTCCATGTCAAAAAGCAGCATAAAATTCTCCTTTTCCGGGGAAATATCTCTTGCTATTCCGCCTGAATAATGGTATCATAGCACCCATCATATCATAGTCATTCTTGTCTGTAAATGGGGATATTCCCCGTTTTTTTACGGTAAAAAGGAGGATTTTCCGTGGGTCAGATCAATTACCGCAGGGGGCTTCCCGCCATGGGCGTCTGCTTCTTGCTGTGGGGCTTCCAGCCGCTCTACTGGTTCATGTGCACCAATATCTGCGGCGAGATCGACACGTTTTTTCTCATGGCATGCCGCATCGTCTGGGCGGCGGTGACGTGCCTGTGCATCCTGAAGGTGCAGGGGAAGCTGCCCCAGCTGAAGGCGGTTTTCAAGGACAGGCAGGTGCTCAAGCGGGAGATACCCGCCGCCGTGTTCCTGTTCGGCGACTGGATCGTGTACCTCTGGGCGGTGCAGAACGGCCGTGTGCTGGAGTGCAGCCTCGGCTACTACATCCAGCCGCTGGTGGTGTTTGCGCTGGGCGCGGTGATCTTCAAGGAGAAGATGAACTGGCGGCACGTTATCATCATCGGTATCGTGGTGGTGGGCATCGTCCTCTCCGCCAACGGCTTCGGCGGCGTGCCCTATGTGACCATCGCCCTGTCGCTGATGTTCGCGGTCTACGCCGCCATCAAAAAGAGCCTCACCATCGACTCCATCGTGTCCACCACCTCCGAAATACTGATGATGGTGCCGGTGGCACTGGTTTTCATTCTGTTCTTCCGCATGGGGGATAACGGCATGGGCAGCATGACGGTCATCAAGCAGATATTGATGATCGGCGGCGGCGTCATCACCGGCCTGCCCATGGTGTTCTACTCCATCGGCGTGCGGAACCTGCCGCTGATGACCACCGGCATCTGCCAGTACATCAGCCCCTCGCTGGGCATTATCTGCGGTGCCATTATGGGCGAGGCTCTGACCAGAGAAAAGCTGGTGAGCTTTCTGTTTATCTGGGTGGGCGTGCTCCTCTACGTGCTGAACACCGTCTATGAGGAGCGGCGGAGAAAAACGGCAAAAGCCCTTTGATACCAACGAAAAGACCGTCCCGCGGGGACGGTCTTTTCCTCGGAAATAGGGGGCGTTTTCCAAGGAGGGATCAGTGCCCGGCCGTCCTGCGTTTGGATGGTTTACAAACGGGGAAAACTGTGGTAGAATGTCAGCTATCATGGGAGGGTATGTGCTGCTTGCAGGCGGCGCGTACCGGCGAAGGAGAGAACGGTATGAAGGGAAAGCTCATCGTGTTCGAGGGGACGGACGGCTCCGGAAAGGCGACCCAGTCCCGGCTGCTGTGCGACGAGCTGGCACGGCGGGGCGTCTCCTTCCGCAAGCTGGAATTTCCCCGGTATCAGGAGGAGTCCTCCGCGCTGATCCGGCTGTATCTGGACGGTGCCTTCGGGGACAAGCCCGGCGACGTGAACGCCTACGCTGCGTCGGTGTTCTTCTCCGTGGATCGCTACGCCTCCTATAAGCAGGACTGGGGCGGCTACTACCGGCAGGGCGGCCTGCTGATCGCCGATCGGTATACCACCAGCAACGCCGTCCACCAGACGAGCAAGCTGCCGCCGGAGGAGCGGGACGCCTTTCTGGATTGGCTGTTCCACTTTGAGTACCGCCTGCTGGGGCTGCCGGAGCCGAGCCGCGTGCTGTATCTCGATATGCCCACGGAGGCGACGGAGCGGATGATGCGCCAGCGGGAGGCCGCCACCCACACCTCCGCCGACATCCACGAAAAGGACGAGGAATACCTGCGCCGCTGCCGCGAGAACGCCGCCTACGTGGTGGAACGCTGCGGCTGGACGCGGATCGACTGTGCGCGGGGGGATACGCCCCGCACCATTGAGGACATACACAACGAAGTGATGGCGCGCGTGGCCGACCTGATCGGCTGACGCGCTGAAAGGAGCATGACTATGGGAAACCGTGAGGAACGCAACGAATACGCCACTGCCAAGTGGGACGCGGAGGAGGTACGCCGCCAGACGGCGTCCGAGCAGCACCGCAGCAGCGGCAGCGGCAGCAACCGCCGCCGGAAGCGCACGAACAGCCGCACGCTGGTGTATCTGGCGTGCTGCCTGCTGGTGTCCTGCCTGCTGGCGGGTATCGGCTGGCTGCTGGTCAACGACGTGTGCTCGCTGAACAAGGCGTATGTGGAGACGGAGATCACCGTGGAGGAGGGCGACAGCCGGGGCGACGTGGCGAAAAAGCTCCACGACGCGGGGCTGGTGAACTCCAAGCTGGTGTTCAGCATCGCCGGCACCCTCCTGCACTACGACCGCTACGTGGAGCCGGGCACCTACAAGCTCAACAGCGACATGGATTTCCGCGCCCTGATCACCCATATGCACGACTGGGAGTCGGACTCCAAGGAGGCACAGGGGCTTGTGAGGGTCACCATTCCGGAGGGCTACACCGTCCGGGAGATCATCGACCTGCTGGCGGAAAAGGGCGTGGCGACCAAGGAGGACTTGGAGGACGCCTGCGCCAACTTTGAGTACGCGGACTACGACTTTTTGGACAGCGACAAGCTGGGCAGCATTGACCGCATGGAGGGCTTCCTGTTCCCCAGCACCTACGAGTTTGATAAGAACCGCTCCGCCGTCTATACGGTGGAGACGATGCTGGTGTTCTTCAAGAACCAGATCAGCCAGCAGATGCTGGCGGACATCAAGGCGTCCCCCTACACCCTACAGGAGATCGTCACCATGGCGTCTCTCATCGAGAAGGAGTCCGTGGGCGACGACACCGAGCGCAGGAACATCAGCTCCGTGATCCACAACCGTCTGGAGAACCCCAGCGGCAACAAGGGCGGACGTGCGCTGCAGCTGTGCTCCACCATCAACTATATTATGAAGCACGACGGTGTCAAGACCTTCAGCACGGAGATCGACAGCCCCTACAACACCTATATCAACCAAGGTCTGACGCCGGGACCCATCTGCAACCCCGGTCTGTCCGCCATCAAGGCGGCGATCTATCCGGCGGACACGGACTACTACTTCTTTGCGCTGGGCAAGGACGGCAAGAGCCATTTCTTCTCCGACTATAGTGACCACGTCCGGTTCATCAACAGCGACGAGTACCAGCCCATCTACTCCTGATGGCGCAGACAAGAAAAAAGCCGGAGCTGCTGGCTCCGGCGGGGGACTGGGAAAAGCTGCAAATGGCGGTGCTCTACGGCGCAGACGCCGTCTATCTGGCGGGCACGTCCTTCGGTATGCGCTCCTTCGCCGGGAACTTCGACGATGAGGAGCTGCCGAGGGCGGTGCGCTTCGCCCACGACCACGGCGTGAAGGTACACGCCACGGTGAACACCATGCCCCGCTGGGACGAGGCGGTGCAGCTGCCCGCCCATCTGGAAAAGCTGGACGCGGCGGGGGTGGACGCACTGATCCTGGCGGATCTGGGCGCGTTCACGCTGGCGGGGAGGTACGCGCCCCACTGCCAGCGGCACATCAGCACCCAGCAGTCCGTGGCGAACCACGTCTGCGCCCAGGCGTGGTACGATCTGGGTGCTGCGCGGGTGGTGCTGGCGCGGGAGGTCAGCCTTCCGGAGATCCGGGAGATCCGCGCACGCGTGTCCCCGGAGCTGGAGCTGGAGGCGTTCTGCCACGGTGCCATGTGCGTCAGCTATTCCGGACGGTGCCTTTTGAGCAACTATATGACGGGGCGGGACTCCAACCGGGGCGAGTGCGCCCAGCCCTGCCGCTATCAGTACGCGCTGATGGAGGAGAAGCGTCCGGGGGAGTATTTCCCCGTGTTTGAGGACGAGAAGGGCACGTATATTATGAACAGCCGGGATATGTGCATGATCGACCATCTGGACGATTTAATGGACGCCGGCGTGGACTGCCTGAAGATCGAGGGACGCGCCAAGTCCGCGTATTACGCCGCCATCGTCACCGGGGCGTACCGCCACTGTCTGGACGCCGTCGCCGCCGGAGAGATGCCGGATCCCGTGTGGCGGGACGAGGTGGAGCACATCAGCCACCGCCACTACGCCACGGGGTTTTTCTACGGGCAGCCGGGGCAGTATTACGAGAGTGCGCGGTATCTGCGGGACTGGCAGATCTGCGCCGTGGTGACGGACTGCGACGGGGAGGGGCTTGCCACCCTGAGCCTGCGGAACAAGTTCGCCGCCGGGGACACGGTGGAGATCGTGGGCCCGGACACGAAGCCCTTTACCGTCACCGTGCCGGTGATGCGGGACGGGGAGGGGAACGCGCTGACGGAGCCGAAAACGCCCCAGATGGTGTTTCAGATGCAGCTGCCCCGGCGGGTGCCGCCCATGAGCTTTGTGCGCCACGCCGTGGAGCTGAGCGGGAAATAACATACATAAAAAGGACGTCTGCCGGGAGGCAGACGTCCTTTCAGGCTGTCGAGAAAAGCCGACGGCTTTTTCGACAGCCTGAAATAATGCCGTTATTTTCGTGCCGCAAAGCGGCACGAAAATACTCGCTTCGCTCCACGCACGCCTTGCATAGCAAGGCTTAGCGCGGCATTTGATCCGATTCGAGGCGGGCTTTGCCCCCTCGAGCTCCCCCTGTGAGAAAGAAAGACTGCACGCGCAGTGGGGTTTATCGACACGCAGTCACATATGGGAGGTGGGCTGGGCGTCGCTGTCGGCGTCCTCGTCCTCCGGGATGGCGGCGGCCGCCTCGTGGCGACGCTCGCAGACCGCCAGCACCTGCGCCCATGCGATGAAGGGCAGCACCGCCAGCGCACCGCGGATGTACCACCACGTAACGGCGAAATACGCAGCCGACGCGCCCACGTGGAAGGCGAAGAGCGTGAAGAGGAAGAATTTCATCTTCCGCAGGTGGGCGCGGTCGTGGTCGCAGAGGTAATTCGCCAGCGACAGGGACGCCTGCTTCGTGTTGTTGGTGGAGAAGATGGTGGAGCTGTAAAAGCCCCGGGCACCGCCGAAGCTGCTCCACTGGACGCTCATGGCGAAAAAGACGGGGTAGAGAGACACCACAGCGTTCAGCTCCGCCGGGAGGACCGCCACGGTGACGGCGGCTGCGGCGGTGACGGCGGGGGAGACATAGTGCATATCCCAGCCGAGCCAGTGGGGGAGGAACACCGTCAGCATGGTGCCCGCTACGTAGAGTACCAGCGCGCCCAGATGGAGCGACACGGCGTACAGGTCGCCCCGCAGGGCGTCCAGCAGCAGCTCCAGCAGGTTCACCGTCTGGGCGTTGCCCATGATGCCGCCGTGCACCAGCACGGCGTAGCAGCCGAAAAAGCCGCCCACCACGCAGAACGCCAGGTGGCGGTACAGGTCGATATGGTCGTTTTGGGAGAGCTTTCGCACAAGGGTGTCCTTCTTTCTGAGTTCATAGCGGTTATCAGTATACCACGGCGAGGGGGAAAGGCAAGGGGGATTTCTCAGAAAAAAGGAAAATTTCGTGTTGACATCGGGGGACAATGTGGTACAATACCCCTATAAAAATGACGATGAGAGAGATGAGTCGCCGCTGACCGCCCGGAGCGAGATGGGGACAGTGCAAGCCCATTGGGTACGGCACGGCGACAGCCGCTTTTGAGTTGGCCGCGGCGAGCGGCACGGGACGCTCCCGTTACAGAGCACTTGAGAGGGCGGGAGACCGCCGAATCAGGGTGGTACCGTGAAGCAGCACTTCGCCCCTGTACAGCAGGGTCGGGGTGCTTTTGATTTTTCCGGCACCGGATACGGGAAGTAAGAAAGCATCGAGTGTCCTGACAACCATGTCAAATTCTGCGGCAAACTACAAAACCATTGAGCTTGCCTGCATGGTTCTGTCAGCATTGCCACTGATTATTGTGTATCCGTTTGCACAGAAATTCTTCGAAAAAGGTGTGATGGTCGGAAGCGTAAAAGGCTGATCGACTGGTCTGTGATCATTTGAAAAGCCCGCTTGGTTGCCGCTGTATCTGTGGTATGCCAGCGGGATTCTTTTTTTCGGCGGTCAGCGATTCGAAGTCCGTGCCTGCACGCGAACTTGCGGAACGTTGCCATAGGTGCTGAAAAAGTGAAAAATTGACAAAAACAGATGAAAATATTCCATACCCAAAAGAGAGTGAAACTTTTAAAATAGAAACAAACAGAAGAGTTTGGATGACAGTTTTCCGGAAATCCATAAATCAGAAGGAATTTTGAACGTGAAAGGGAGAAACAAAACAATGAACATAAAAGCAGAGCAGAAACAAAAAGTCACATTACCATCCCCGTTATTCCGGGATCCGATTTACGACTGCCCAACCGATCCGACGGTCATCTGGAATGAAAAAGAAGAACAGTGGTACCTGCTTTACACCCAGCGCCGTGCCACGGATGTTCCGATCGGTGTGTCCTGGGTGCATGGAACAGCCCTTGGCGTTGCAACAAGCCGGGATGGCACAAAATGGCTGTACCGCGGAACACTTGAGGGACTTGATATTGAGCCGGGACACAATACGTTCTGGGCACCGGAGATCATCGAGGCAGAGGGTTTGTATCACATGTATGTCTCCTACATCACCGGCATTCCAAACGATTGGGAGTATCCGAGATGGATGCTGCATTATACTTCGACAAACCTCTGGGACTGGAGATTTGAAGGACGGGTTGATCTCGATTC
>OLWA01001224.1_pt1 | contig 27275 bp, 29 predicted proteins | sample 1673251 | NCBI WGS metagenome assembly OLWA01 (sample SAMEA3178937, study PRJEB25190) | human gut metagenome | biome: human gut; feature: human-associated habitat; material: faeces | place: Austria | collected 2013 | reverse complement strand
CAACGGCGAGACCCTGCTCTTCCCTCAGTGCGAGACCGCCGAGGCACTCGACATCATTGAGGACATCTGCGCCGTAGACGGTGTGGACGGCATCTTCGTCGGACCGTTCGACCTGTCGATCTCGATGGGCATACCGGGGCAGTTCGACGCGCCGGAGTTTCAGGCGGCCGTCGCGCGCATCGTCGCCGCCTGCCGCGCAGCCGGAAAGTACTGTATGTTCTTCACCGGCACGACCGACGGCGTGGTTGACGGCTTCCGCAAGGGCTTCGACGCCATGGCCTACAGCCTCGACGCCGCGCTGTTCATCCAGAGCGTGAAGCGCGATGTGGAGGACATCCGCAGCCGGCTGTAAAAACAGAATCGAATAAAAATCGCCAAAGGCGCGCACCGTCCGGTGCGCGCCTTTGCTGTTTGTGTGTTATTCTTCCACTTTGACGATCTCCATGGCGGAATCCAGCAGGAGATTGATCAGTTCGTTGCGCGAGCGGTTCGTCTGCGCGGCCAGACGATCCAGCCGCTCCAGCATCTCCTCTTTCATGCGCACGGACACGATCTTATAGCCATCGTCACCGCGGCGCGGCGCTTTTTTCGTGATTTTGATTTCCTTATCCATACGAATCACACCTCAATGGATACATTTTATCTTGACGTGTGTAGTTTTAGTATATTAAGATAGTATAGTTAATTATATAATACAAAACGTAGTTATTCGTTGGAGAAGAAATGAAATCAAAATACAATCTATCTGAGAAGCCTATCACGCCGTGGTATAAAGACTCGTCGTTCCTATTTCTGCCCATATATCTATCCGATTTGTAAAGACAAGCAGATCCAAAAACGTAAACAAAACGATACGCTGCTGCCTAATCGTGGCCTTTTGGGTCGCCCTATTCCTGTTCGCCGGGTTCTCGGGAACAAGCAGCCGCTCCACACGCGAATTGGAAACCACGCGACGAATAAACAACTCGATTGTCTATGTTCCGGAAACTCCATTGGAAGCACAGCAGGAGCCATTCGTTCTAAACACAAGCACGCACAAATTTCACAGGCCAACGTGTAGTGAAATCAAGAAAAGCCATACCGAAAACCGTCAAGATGTCAGCGGAAACAGGAATGATGTCATCAGTCAGGGATATACCCCTTGCAAAAAGTGTAATCCATAACAGCAAAAAACACCCGGGCGGGAGTCTTGCTCCCGCCCGGGTGTTTTCGCAATTTCGCAATATTCAATGCTCGCCGCCGCAGAAGGAGGCCTCGTCGTTCGACCAGCCGCGGTCGAGCAGCCAGTAGGTCGTCTCGTCGTCCGTCAGCTCGCGGTCCTGGTGCTGGCGGCCCCACTTGAGCAGCTCATAATTGCGCAGCTCCTTGAGCGTGAACGGCAGGCCCAGCTCCTCCGCCACCGGCAGGAGCACGTGCTCGGTCATCACGTCACGGATCTCGAGACTGCCGGGATAGCAGTCCATCGCCTGCTGCACGCGCGCCTGCAGGGCAGGGTCGGCATCATAAATCTCAAAGAACTTATCCACATTCGTTTTCGGCTTGTCTGCCATATCGGTCACTCCTGATACAGGTATTTTCCTGCATTATACTACACCAAGCGCCCGCGCGCAAGGCGCGTTCATGCCTCCGTGGACTCCGCCAGCTGCGCGAGCGCGCTGCGCACCGCCGCGATCACGAATGCAGAAAACGTGCAGTCCTTGCCCGCGATGGCCGCCTCCACGTCCGCGATGACATCATCTGGAAAGCGGATGGTCTTGTTCGTCGTGTGCGGTGTGCGCGGTATCTGAAATGCTGCCATGATGCCGCTCCTTTCTTCGTTTTTTCATGATTGTACGGCGTTTTGCACCCGTTTTATGCATTGCATTCGCATTGCGTTTTGCGTTATAATCAATAAAAAACGGAAGGAGCGGAACATTGTGGATATGAACAAACTATATAAAAAGGCATATATTGTTTTGTTCAACTCGATCACAGATGCACTAGCCGCGCCCGAAATGGCCGAACACATCCTCAAAAACGCGCAGCAGCTGGCTGAAGAAATCATCCTCACAGGCGCAGACTGACCGCCCGCACCCGCGCGCACCCTGCTGAATACCATGGGTACGGGAGGCACCCGCCTCCGGAGGAAGGGGAAGCAACCATGACACAGATCCAAACGCTCAGCGAGCTGCAGCCCGGCCAGAGCGCGACCGTGCGCAGCGTGTGTGCGCCCGACGGAATGCAGCGGCGGCTGCGCGATCTCGGCCTGATCGAAAACACGCGCGTCGTCTGCCTCGGCCGCAGCCCCATGGGCGACCCGAGCGCCTATCTCATCCGCGGCACTGTGATCGCGCTGCGGCGGTGCGACTGCCGCGGCATCCGCGTAGCCGTGCCGTAAAGGGGGTGCGCGCATGGGACTGACGCACCGCTCTGTCGGCGCGCACGCGGCCGCGTTCGGCGGCACACGCCGGGCAGGCGAGCGCGTCGTGGCACTGGCAGGCAACCCGAATGTCGGCAAGAGCACCGTCTTCAACGCCCTGACTGGGATGCACCAGCACACCGGCAACTGGGCGGGCAAGACCGTCGGCTGCGCGTGCGGCCGGTGCCGCTCGGCACGGGAAAATTATTTATTCGTGGACATTCCGGGCACGTACTCCCTGCGCCCGCACTCAGCGGAGGAGGCAGTCGCGTGCGACTTTGTGCGCAGCGGCGAGGCCGACGCCGTGGTCGTCGTATGCGACGCGACGTGCCTGGAGCGCACGCTCGTGCTCGCGCTGCAGGTGCGCAGCGTGACGCCGAACCTGATCGTTTGCGTGAACCTGCTCGACGAGGCGCGACGCAAGCGCATCACCGTCGACCTGCCGGAGCTGCAGGCGCAGCTCGGCGTGCCGGTCGTGGGCGTGACGGCACGAAAAAAGAAAACGCTCTCCGCCCCGTATTTTTTACAGAACAGAAAGCTTTCTATCCCCGCCACCCAAATCATCATAAATTATCTTCACTGCTGTTATTGTCAATAAGTATCATCTTCCTCAATGACATGAATTTCCAGAAAATCAAAATCTATGTCGTCTATAAAATTATCCTTCCGGAACCGTGTCTTATCCACCCTCTGAAATTCTTTAATATTGGAATCCAGCCAGATCGGACGGCTCAGATCAAAGGCATAGCACACCTCATCCACCGCATCAAAAACCTTTTTGGTCCTGTTTTTCTCCCGGCTGTCATCACAGATTGTCAGATTCTGAAGCATCCTGTTATCCTTAAATATTTTTGCCCATAAGCGAAACATATGAATCCCTGTGCCTTTCCAATTTCTTCCATTTTATTTTTGAAATATCAAACTATCCATAAATTAACTATAGTATATATACCATTAATACTTACCTTGTCGTGATCTTGTTTATATTCTTGATCAAAACAGAAATCGTTCCGTCCGGATTTGTGATAAATTCCACCTGATCTGCATCCTGGTACTGCTCCATTGGAATATTGATCTCAATGCCGGTATCCGTTTTCAGGTACTGTTTTTCAAACTTTTTGGTGGTGCGCTCGCTCTGCGGTGTCACCTCCGCCGTCTCCATATGATACTTTTCCATTTTTTTGTCAAATTCTTCCTTGATCTGCGGCACATCCCCATAAAGCTTTTCACTGACCTTTTCCACACTGACTGTACCGGTCTCTTCCATCTCTTCTTTGATCACACGCTTTGCTTCTAACTGCTTTACCGGTTCTTCCGAATAATGCTTATTATTCACCTGCTTTACAGCATTTACCACAATATCCAGCTTCGTCTTGGAGGACATTGCAGCATGACAATGCAGGTAAAGCTCCGACAGATAATTTACTTTGCTCCCATTAATCTCATATTTCTTCTCGATCACCTGTACACTGTAATCGGACAGATCAATGATCACTGCCTCTGACAGCTTTGTGGTTGCAGAAGGAAGCATGGAACGATAGCGGATGATCTGATTAACATTTCGTCCCTCTTCATTCTGTGTCATATGCACATAGCTTTCTTTATAATTCATTTTAAGCAGTCCCAAATACTGGACAGAGTGTACCTGAAAAGTCACAACCGCAAAATCTGCCGATGGAATTGTCACATTGGCATTCATAATATCATATAATGCTTTAGCAAGCTTTTTGCTGTCCTCCACCATATTGTCCTCCGAAAACTCCTTCACAAGGGCATAGACATCCGTCTGCGTATAAAACATACTCTCTGCCCTCTCCAGCTCGTCCGCTTCAGCTTCTCCGGATTCCATCAGAAAATCCACCGATTCCGCAGTCTCCCCTGTCTGCTGATCCGGATCAGCCCCGTCGCTCTCCCATGGCATATCATCCGTTTCTGCCGCTCCGGATCCATCTGTAAATTCACCGCTTTCTTCGAAGCCATCAAAGAAGCATTTCTTCATTTCGTCTCCGGACGTAATTTTGTATATTAATCCACGAAAGAAATCGTTTGTATCCGGTGACAACTCTAAAAGTTCCTCGGAAAATACCGGATATCCCAGCTCTGCATCCAGAATATGTACGATTCCTTTTCTGATAATGATCTCATCCTGTGTCAAATCATTCACCCTGCCTTTCATTTATCTGATCGTAAAGACTTTTACGGATCTTTTTGCGTGTAATTTCCACCAATCCCAGTTTTGTCATATCCACCACAGTTGTCTGCACTGGATCCCTCCGGACTTCCTGTCTTAAAAGCTCCAGCAGACTTTTCTGATCCTGCCCGGATTCCATATCAATAAAATCCACCAGTATGATCCCGGACAGATTCCTCAGACGAAGCTGCGATGCAATCTCTCTTGCCGCCTCCACATTGATCTTGTAAAAGGTCTTCTGTACATCCTTCTTTTTAGAGATAGCCTTTCCGGTATTGACATCAATGGATACCAGAGCCTCTGTGGGCTGTATCACAAGATATGCCCCGCTTTTGAGCCATACCTTTGGCATCATGGCATGTTCCAGCGTCTTAGTGACGTTATAAACCGCATCCAACTTTCCATGTGCCGGATCCCACAATGCAAGCTTCTCAATCTGACCGGGATCATTTTCTGTCAGATACCCGGACACCTGACCGTAAATCTCCGGATCATCCGTCACGATCCTCTCCACCTCAGCGGCATAGCCATCCCGGATATCTGCAAGATACGCCGGAAGTGCCTGCTCCAGACAGCTAAACACCACCTTATGCATTCCGTCTTTACAGATTGCCTCATAACGCCGCAGCAGCCCTGCAATCTCCCGCCGGAGAGTCTCCTCCGATGCCCCGGCACTGTTTGTTCTGGCAATCAGCAAAAAGCCCTCCTGCTGATATTCTCCTAAAAGCTCCAGCAGATATGTTCTCTTTTCTTTATCCTTGATCTTTTTGGAGACATTGCATCCGCTTTTTCCTATGGTAAGCACCACATATCTGCCGGTCAGGTCGATGGCTCCGGTCAATGCCGGCGGCTTTGTCTTAAGTGCTTCCCGTTTCACCTGGACAATGATCTCATCCCCAATGAGAACCCGTCCGTCATCCGTTCTGCCCCCGGCTGTATGAATCGGCGACACCTTCTCCCCCAGAGAAAGATATCCCATCTGACCTTTGGCAAATTCCACAAAGGCCGCATTGATATTTTTGACCACATTACGAACCTTTCCCACGTAAATATCACCAACTACAGCCGTCCTCGGATCCTCTTCCATGTTCTCTGCGTGTATCTGGAGAAGCCGTCTCTCATCGGCGAGAATAGACAATATTTTATTTTCTTTTCTAGTGAGTAAAAGCTCCATGACGGCGTCCTCCTTTCCTTTTACGGATATTTTTTAAAAATGTTTTCAGCAATATTATTATATATTACATTTCTCAAGTCCCATCATTTCTGATACTCCGACAATGGCACCAGCTCGCACGGCACCTCATCATGGAGAAGATGGATCTCTCCTTTTTTGCCGTTGGCATCCCCATACATTTCCAGACGATGGATCTGATAATCCAGTGGATCATACGGTGTGTCCACAAATTGGCACAGTGCCTGCATCACAAGCTCCGGCTTGATGTTTAGCACACTTCCTGCGGTCAACTGACAGTAGAACACCGGCTGATATTCCTCTGTATCAAGACACAGGCTGCCATATTCCCTGCCTGTCTGTGTCTGAAAGTCCTCCATCGCAGCACTGAGATAATAAATATTCGGCTTAATATCTACCTGCTTCTCCGACCGCTTTGTCTTTTTGGTCACGAGGATCTCCGGCTGTGCCAGAAAATCCGCCAAAACCTGCTCCATATTCTCTCTGTCCCGAAATGCGGACACCTTGTCCGGCTTTAATGCCACCAGATAATCACATCCCGCTAACATTGCCATGGATGGTTTAGAATCATCCGGCAGCAGCACAAAATCCTTCACCCGGATCTCATCATTCATCTGGGAATTAATCCAGTCTACCATACGTTCCGGCTCCGGACACTCCTCCAGCTCCATATCCATATATTCTGCATCACTGGTGAGACCAATTCCCAGCGGAGAGGTAAAAGAAAGGATCTGATGCGGCGAGTATCCTTTACTGTAACTTACCGGAATATGCGCCCGCCGGAATGCTTTCTGGAAATAACGCATTACATCCAGATGTCCGATAAACCGCATCGATCCACATTTTGAAAATTTAATTCTTGCTTTCATGTTTTATAACCATGCCTTTCCATATCAACTTGATAAGCTTTGTCAGACAGCATTCTCCCGCTTTTCGGTACAGACACCACCACCAAAACGTGCAGCACCGCAGCCGGCACACTGTTGGCGGCAGTTTGGTGTCACAACCGCCTCTTTGGCTCTATGATACTCCCGCAGCAAAAAGCTCTTCGTCACACCGCAGTCAATAAAATCCCATGGAAACAGCTCGTCCTCACTGCGTTCCCTGTCATTGTAAAAATCCATGGTCAGGTGATGATCCGCAAATGATTTCTGCCATACATCATATTTAAAATATTCTGTCCATGCGTCATAAATACACCCCTCTTGATATGCCTGCAGGATCACATCATTCAGCCTGCGGTCTCCTCTGGCAAATACGCCCTCCAGGACAGATACATCTGCATCATGGCAATTATATTTAATACTCTTTGCATTAAGCTGGCTCTTGACCTTGCCAAGCAGGAAATTTCTCTTTTCTACTGCCTCCTGCTGGGAATTCATTCTTGCCCACTGGAACGGTGTAAACGGCTTTGGCACAAAGATCGAAGTACTTGTTACGATATTAACCTTGCCTTTTCTCTCTTCCTTCGGGATCGTATAATATTCTCTGGCAATCTTGTCCGACAGAATGGCAATTTCCTCAATATCATCATAGGTCTCCCCCGGCAGTCCCAGCATAAAATAAAGCTTCACACGGGTCCAGCCTCCCCGGAAGGCATCCATGGCGCCATTCAGAATATTTTCCTCGGTCAGTCCTTTATTAATGACATTCCGCATGCGCTGGGATCCTGCCTCCGGAGCAAAGGTCAGACTACTCTTTCGCACGTCCTGCACCTTAGACATAACATCCAGAGAAAATGCATCAATACGCAAAGACGGAAGTGCAATATTGATCCCGTTTTTGCTGCACTCGTCAATCAGCCAGTACACTAACTCCGGCAGCTCCTTATAATCACTGGAGCTTAATGAGCTGAGAGTGATCTCCTCATGACCGGTGGACTCCAACATCTTGATGGCACGCTCCTTCAAAAACTCCAGCTTACGGGGACGGATCGGCCGGTAAAGTACCCCTGCCTGACAAAAACGGCAGCCACGGATACAGCCTCTCTGGATCTCCAGAACCACCCTGTCCTGTGTCACCTTGATGTACGGCACTAACGGCTTCTCCGGATAATAGGTATGCTCCATATCCATTTCTACTTCCTTCATAACCGTTCTTGGAGCCTCCGGCACAATCGGTTCAAAGGATGCCAGCGTTCCATCCTCATGGTAGGATGCTTCATAAAACATTGGCACATAGATACCCGGAATCTGCGCTGCTCTCTTCAGGAAAGCGATACGGTCTCCTCCGGACTTCTTCCATTCCTTGTACTCATCCATCATCCGTCGGTACTGTGTCTCTCCCTCTCCAATATAAAACATATCAAAGAAATCCGCGATCGGTTCCGGATTGTAACTGCACGGACCGCCTCCGATCACAAACGGATCCTCCATGGTACGCTCTGACGCCTTCAGAGGAATTCCTGACAGATCCAGAATCTGCAGAATATTGGTATAGCACATCTCATACTGAAGCGTGATCCCAAGAAAATCAAAATTTTTAATAGGATCCTGTGTTTCCAGTGCAAAAAGAGGGATATGTTTTTCTCTCATAATACGATCCAGATCTACCCATGGGGAATAAACTCTCTCACAATACACATCATCCCACTGATTAAACATATCATACAGGATCTGGATCCCCAGATGAGACATTCCAATCTCATACACATCGGGGAAGCACATACAAAAACGCACATCCACCGCCGCCGGATCCTTTTTGACCATATTAATCTCATTTCCAATATATCTCGCCGGTTTTTCCACTGATAAAAGTATTTCATCCGACAATGCTAATTTTCTCTTACTCATGTATTTTTGAAGTCCTTTCTGTTCCAGGTGTTCCCCCTTGAATCTGCTTTTGTCTGACATCCTGATAAACCTCCTGCACCTTGCTCTCCAGACGATTCCAGGCAGACTCATCCGCCATACACTTCCGAACATACTCCTGTCCAAAGCCCCGATAAGAATAACCCCCGGAAAATGCTGCCAGCAGAAGTAACAGCAGCATCAGGGATGCCATAAAGCGCACCAGTCCAAAATGAAATACCGGTGTCTGCAGATTTTCCTCTCCTATCGCTCCGGCCTCCTCTAAGAAATTTTCCTTAAAGTTTCTTTGAAAATCCCCTTTATAGAAAAAGCCGGCATTGTCACCTGTCTGTTGAAAAGATGCCTTTGCCGCCATTATTTTCTGCTGACGAGTCATTTGTTGATCCATCTGCTGCATATGATCTCCTCCATTCCTATGATACAGAGGATCGGTAGATAGCAATTTGTATGAAAGTACGCACGGCTGTCTGCCTGCCTCCTTATATCATTATATGAATGGAAAAGCTGTTTATTCGTTCCAGTCCAGTCCCGGATATTCGTTACACTTGTCCCTTACCAGCAGACCGTGTACCGCATCCAGGATCGGCAGATTCTCAAATAAAACTTTATTGATCTGCTCCACGATCGGCATGCTGACCTGATACTTCTGTGCCAGTGCCATTGCTGCCCTTGCCGAATGAACGCCCTCGACTACCTGATTGACCTCCTTCATGGCCGCCTCCGTGGTATATCCCTTGCCAATGAGGTAACCAGCCGTATGATTCCGGCTGTGCTCACTGGTACATGTCACGATCAGATCTCCGATCCCGGAAAGTCCCATAAATGTCTCCATCCGACCGCCCATCTTCACACCGAGACGGCTGATCTCTGTGATTCCTCTGGTGATCAGTGCCGCACGGGTATTATCTCCAAATCCCATACCATCAATGACACCTGCCGCCAGTGCAATGACATTTTTAATAGATCCTCCCAGCTCAATCCCGATAATATCAGAGCTGGTATATACACGAAATCTGTCATTCATAAAGATTTCCTGCACAAGCTCCGCAGATTCTCTCTTCACCGACCCAACTACAACTGTCGTTGGCACACCCACTGCAACCTCCTCCGCATGGCTTGGTCCGGATAAGATAGAAACATCTGCCTGTGGAATCTCCGCAAGGATCACATCTCTCAATGTACAGAGGGTATCATTCTCAATGCCCTTTGCCACATTTACAATGCGCTGTCCCTTTCCGATATACGGACTGGCGTTTTTTGCTGTCTGGCGTACAAAAGGAGATGCCACTGCAAAAACGATCAGATCATATCCGGTACATGCTTCCTTCAGATCCTTCGTAAGCTTAATCGAATCCGGCAGCTTTGCTCCCGGCAGTCTGTTTTTGTGCTCTCTGTACTCCGCCAGCATATCAATCTCAGACTCGATCGCAGACCAAAGAGTCACATCATGTCCATTTTTGGCTAACATAATCGCCAGAGCGGTTCCCCAGCTTCCGGCCCCCAGAAAACTTACCTTGCTCATAAGTCATTCTCCAATCTTTTATAATCACACTTACTGCTCATTCTTTTTTTTGCCCCAAAGCGGGTTTTCATTTCCATGGATCAGCCGGACGATATTGTTACGGTGCTGGAAATATGCCAGTGCCGTAAAGATCAGGCTGAGTACCATCATATGTACAAAATAAGGATTGTCCCTGTATAATACAAGTGTATTGGCAGGAATATACCATGCTACAAAAAGAGATCCTACCGATACATAACGGGTCAGCGCTACCATAACAATAAAGATCGCAAGACCGATGGGAATCATCAGCGGATGGCACGCAGACATTACAACCGCTGCTGTCACAGCAATGCCCTTTCCGCCTTTAAATCCCAGATAAAACGGGTAATTATGCCCCAGAACCACACCGAGACCGCAGTACAGACACCAGAGATACCACTGTTCCGGTGCAAATACAAGACGGATCACAAGAATCGGTACGATCGCCTTTGCCAGATCCCCCACAAAGGTGATCAGTGCCGGAAGCTTGCCAAGATTACGCAGCACATTGGTCGTTCCTGCATTGCCACTCCCCTTGGTCCGGATATCCATATGATAAAATTTCCCTACAAAATATCCCGTCGAAATACATCCACAAAAGTATCCCACGATCAGACAGATAAGATAAGCAGCCATGACTAATTTTCCTTCCTTTCCCTCACGAAGAATTTTAGAGGTGTTCCTGAAAATCCAAACGCCTCACGTATTTTATTTTCCAGATATCTGGTGTATGAAAAATGCATCAGCTTTTTACTGTTTACAAAAATAACAAATGTCGGCGGTTTGACGCTGACCTGTGTCATATAATAAATCTTAAGCCTGCGTCCCTTGTCTGACGGCGGCTGCTGCATTGCCACAGCCTCTGCGAGAATATCATTAAGCACACCTGTCGCAATACGCAGGGAATGATTCTGGATGACTACCTCCAATGTGTCAAACAGTTTCGGAAGTCTCTGGCCGGTCTTTGCCGATACAAATACGATCTCTGCATAAGGAAGGAAGGAAAGCACCTTACGGATATCATTGGTATATTTCTTCACCGAATTATTATCCTTCTCTACGGCATCCCATTTGTTGACCACAATGATCATACCACGACCACGGTCATGAGCGATCCCGGCGATCTTGGCATCCTGCTCTGTGATCCCCTCGGTGGCATCGATCACCAGCATTACCACATCGGCACGCTCCACAGCAGACACTGTACGAAGAATGGAATAACGCTCAATTTCTTCTTTGATCTTATTTTTGCGGCGGAGTCCTGCCGTATCAATAAAAACGTACTCTTTGCCTTCCCATGTTACCGCTGTATCCACGGCATCTCTGGTGGTGCCTGCGATATCGGATACGATCACGCGGTTCTCCCCCAGAAGCTTATTGATAATAGAGGACTTGCCTACATTGGGCTTTCCGACAATAGCCACTCTCGGACGCTCGTCCTCCTCTTCCTCCAGATCCTCCGGAAACAGATGTACGATCTCATCCAACATCTCACCCACACCGATCTTACCAATGGAGGAAATTGGGAATGGTTCCCCGATCCCCAGATTATAAAACTCATAAACATCCATACTCTGTTTTTCGAAGTTATCGATCTTATTGACCACAAGAACAACCTTTTTGTGGGATTTCCGAAGCATGTCCGCCACCTGGTAATCTGCATCCACCAGACCTGTCTTTCCATCGGTCAGGAAAAGAACGACGTCCGCCATCTCGATGGCCATCTCTGCCTGCTCCCGCATATGCTTCAACATCAGATCATTGGTCTCTGGCTCAATACCACCGGTATCCATCAGAGTAAAGCTGTGATTCAGCCAGGTCACATCCGCATAGATCCGGTCTCTGGTGACACCCGGCGTATCCTTGACGATGGAGATACGTTCTCCCACCATCATATTAAACAATGTGGATTTGCCTACATTGGGACGTCCCACAATTGCTACAATTGGTTTTGCCATTTTAAGCAGTCTCCTTTCCGAAACTTATTTCTCCACGACGTTATCTGCCAGATAGGATTTTACTTTCTTGTACAGCAGATCATCCATGATCAGGTTCTTTGCATCAGTTCCGTAGAAATTATGGAACTGCTCATTTAAGGCATCCTCGTCTTTACAATTATACGTGGAAAGATAGCTCTTCAGTTCCTCTTTGTATTCCTTATCGGAAATTTTAATATTTTCCTTTTCTGCAATTGCCCCGTAAACAAGCTGCTTGCCCACATCTTCTTTGGCCGTCTTATTCAGATCCTTCTTAAAATCTGCCGAAGTCGTCTTCTGTGCAGAAAGGTAATCCGAAATCGTATAATTATTCTGCTGCAGATAATAATTAATAGAAGTGTACAGCTGATCGTACATCTCCTTTACTCTCTTCTTCGGATACTCATTGACCTTGGATGCGTTGTAAACACTGTCCCATGCCAGATCCTCTGTAGAATGCTGACGCAGGGTTGACTCATAATCCTCCAATGACTTATAAGAAGTCAGGTTCTTTGTTACGAACTCATCATTCAACTCCGGCAGGATCTTTTTGCCCTGAATATAATTGATCGTTACGTTAAATATCGCTTTTTTGCCGGCAAGATCCGGATTGTTCGGATAGCTGTCCGGAAATGTTACCTTGACATCCAGCTTTTCTCCAACCTTTGCTCCGATCAGACCATCCTCAAACCCCGGAATAAATGTACCGGAACCGATGGTCAGATTATATCCGTCCGGATTATCCTTCTTGGTGCAAGAACCGCCATTAAATGCTTTGCCATCGACCTTACCGACATAATAAATGTTGACCGTATCTTTCTTCTTCACTTTGCCTGACTTTTTCTTTTTGTACTCTGCATAGGTATCCAGTGTGGAATCAATCTGATTTTGTACCTGCTCATCAATTTCTGATTTTTTGAGGGAAATCTTTTTGTATTCTCCCAGGGTTACACACTCAGAATCTGTTTTCTCTGTAGTTTTCTTCTTCCCAATGCTACAACCTGAAGTAAAGGCAACGGTGACACACAAAAGCACGGAAAGTGCGATCTGACTTGTTTTTCTCAAAATAATACCTCCAATAATCTAATAAATCATTAACGAACATAGTAGTTCGTAATCATACAACGCCATACTAATTTATATCATAAACCGCCCGAAATGAAAAGCCCTTTGAGAAAAAATCACTGGGAATTCAAAAAGGAGCCATTGACGGATACGTCGAAAAGCGATATATTTTTGAGTAAGAGTGAAATTTTTCAGATTGGAGAACAAATATGTCAAATATAAATTATCATGATTCGTTATTAGTGGCACCTCTTCGTATTATTGCCCTGAACAACTGCAGGGAACTTGGTGAAAAGATCAACCAGCTTATCATTGAACGCCGTCACAAAGCTCTTTCCGAGGCAGGCTCCTGCAAATCTTCTTTTAAAATGCAGGAATATGACAGAGATGATTATCTGGTTTCCTATGATTGTCCACGATTTGGTACCGGTGAAGGACGTGCGGTGATCAACCAGTCTATCCGTGGAACTGATCTGTTTATCATTGCGGATACGGTCAACTACAGCGAGCTTTTCAAAATGCACGGAAGTATTTCCCAGATGTCTCCGGACGACCACTTTATGGATCTGAAGCGTATTATCATGGCCTGTGGTGGTGCTCCGCGGCGCATCACTGTGATCATGCCATATCTGTATGAGGGACGCCAGAATGTTCGTACTGCCAATGAATCTCTTGACTGTGCCCAGGCACTGCAGGAACTGACGGAAATGGGGGTCGAAACCATTATTACCTTTGATGCCCACGACAGCCGTGTGCAAAATGCCATTCCGATCCACGGATTTGATAATTTCTATACCTCGTATCAGTTTATCCGCGAGATTTTCGAACGAAACCCGGAGATGCCGGTAGATGCAGATCATCTGATGATCGTCAGCCCGGACGAAGGTGGTATGGGTCGTGCTGTTTATTATGCCAGTCTGTTAGGCGTTAATATGGGCACCTTCTACCGCAGAAGGGATTATTCTATCACTGTAAACGGAGAACATCCGATCGTTTCTGTGGAATTTCTCGGAAACGATCTCTCCGGCAAAAATATTATCCTGTTAGATGATATGATCGCATCCGGCCAGACCATCATAGATGCTGCCGAAGAACTGAAAAAGCGTGGGGCTGCCAAGGTGATCATCTGTGCAACCTTCGGCTTATTCTCCAACGGACTGGAAAAGATTGACGATGCCTACGAAAATGGTATTTTCGATAATATTTACACAACGAATCTGGTTCATTGTCCAAATGAACTACTCCACAAGCAGTATTATGTCAATGTTGATATGAGTGCATATATTTCTCTGATCATTGATACCTTAAATCATGACACTTCGGTCAACAATATTCTGGACGCAACCAGCCGGATCCAGGAACTCGTGAAAAATCGCCTGCAGGAGCAGGGAAAGTTTTAGTAAGCTACTATAAAATCCGCAGAAAACCATTCAGGTTTCCCCGTTTGCCGTGACTTGCCCGGTGGGAAAACAACAGTTCATGATTGCAGCAGGTACATACACCAGCCAGATGAATATGCTCTGGCTGCACCCCTGCTCTTTTTAACTGAAACCAGTTTGCAGCCCAGAGATCCAGCTGGTATTTCTGCTCTCCCTCTCCGGTCACTCTGCCCTTCTGCAGGATCTGTTCCATTTCATCTGCTTCATATGCTGTCGCAAACTGCTTCGCCACATCCTCACTAATCTCATAGCATTTCTGACAGATGGAGGCTCCGATCAGAACCTCGATATCCTCTGGCTGACATCCCATCTTGTGCATCTTCCGGATCGTCTCCGCTCCAATCCCTGCCACAGTTCCTTTCCAGCCGGAATGGGACGATGCAACGATCCTTTTTACCGGATCGCAGAAAAACAGAGGTACGCAGTCTGCATAAGAAGTGGCTAACACAAGCCCCGGAATATCTGTGATCATCCCATCCACATCCTTTAGTTTCTTTACAATCTCTGTCCCGGCACAATCCCTTTCATCCACATACCGAACTGTTGTTTCATGAACCTGATCGGATAACACCAATTTTTCTGATTTGCTGCCAATAGATGCACAGTATCTGCGGTAATTCTCACAGACATTTTCCCGTGGCTCTCCCCGATCCCATCCCAGATTCAGGGTAGACAAATATCCTTTACTGACCCCTCCCAGTCTGGTAGAAAAAGTAAGCTGCAGCCACTCCTGCCGGTCGAAAGAATGAAAGTGAAGATATGGTACTTTCGCTTCCTTCTCCAGAACAGTTTCTTTATCATCATAACCAACAGCATATGGCTTCCCCTCTGTCACAAATTCTTCCCTGCTTTTTCGTATCAGATCCATAGTCTAAATCTCCTATATAAACTCAAATGCATTTTTCACATGCTGTAGTGTACCATCCCCGGATACAGCGATCACATCAAAACGGCAGGCATGATCCATGCCAAAACCACGCTTCTTGTAATAATACAACGTCGTCCGGCATATTTGTCTCTGCTTAGCAGCATTTACCGATTCCAGGGCATTTCCATATCTGCCCTTTCCCCGGTACCTGCACTCACAGATTACCAGCATGCCTGCCGCATCCTCCGCAATAATATCAATTTCCCCATGACGTCCGGCATGGTAATTTCTCTCCAGGATGGTATATCCCTGTTTTTCCAGATATTTAGCAGCTACATCTTCATAATAGCTTCCAATCTCCCGTCGATTATGCATTCCTTCCCCTCTTATCCAGCGGATCCCGGAATCTCTTTTCCGGATGATCCATGACCTTTGCTTTAATATTATCCATGGCATCCACAAATACCAGAACATCCGCTACCACCTGATAAAGCTCTGGTGGAATATACTCTCCGATCTCAATCTCCCGAAGGCTTCCTGCAAGCTTTTCATCCTTATGTACCGGGATATCTGCCTCTCTGGCTGTCTGTATGATCTTTTCCGCCACATACCCTTGCCCGGAAGCTATGACCTTCGGTGCCTGATCTGTGGGCTCATATTCCAGTGCAACCGCTGTCTTCTTTTCCCTCTCCGGTCGATGAAAATATTGAAATCCATCCTTTGCCACGATATCACCTGCTTTCGTCAATAAAACAACTAAATACTTATTATTGAAATATCTGTATCCTTTCGCATTTATCCTGACATTCTAATAAAAATTTTTGATAAAGGTTCTTCTGTGGATCGGACATGGACCATATTCCTGAATCGCCTCAATATGCATTTTAGATCCATATCCTTTATGACTGGCAAATCCGTATTCCGGATAAAGAGCATCGTACTCCACCATCATCCGGTCTCTGGTTACCTTTGCCAGAATACTGGCTGCCGCAATGGATACGCTTTTGGCGTCCCCCTTGATGATCCCTACCTGCTTCATAGGCATTGCCGGGATGGTCACGGCATCCACCAGAAGAAGATCCGGTGTCACCTTCAGCCCATCCACCGCCTGATGCATCGCTTCGTAGGTCGCCTGAAGAATATTGATCTCATCAATCCTCTGGGGCGAGACAATGCCAACGGCACTTGCAATAGCCTTTTCCTGTATCTCTTCAAACAGTTCCTCTCTTCTGGAAGCACTGACCTGCTTGGAATCGTTCAGGTATAAGATAGAACAATCCTTCGGCAGAATAACGGCTCCGGCTACCACAGGTCCTGCTAACGGTCCTCTCCCGGCCTCATCGATACCGCAAATTGCCGTATAGTCTGCATATTTCTTTTCGAACTGTTTCATGCCTTCCAGACGCTCCAGCTCCTTTTGCAGCTTTTCTTGTTCCCGGTAAACTCCGGCAATCAGAGCCTGAACTCCTTTTCGTTCATCGGATCTATACTGCTCTGCCAGTTTTACCCTGGCTGCAATATCTGCGGCCATTTGAAATTCTTCCCTAATATTCCGGATCGGTTTCATCTCTTTTATACTCCTGTTTTATTTTAATCCGCCAAAATGATTGAGAGGCCACGTACAAAGCCATGCTTCTCCAATAATATCATTTTTGTTGACCAGTCCCACATATGAATTCCGGCTGTCAGTACTCATATTTCGATTGTCACCCATGACAAAATACTGATTTTCTCCCAAAACAAGCGGACTTTCTGCAATACCGGCCTCATTGATCGATGTAGCTGCATATTTATCATCCGATAGCTTTTCATTATTAATATAAACGCTTCCGTCAATGATCTGAACCGTTTCTCCCGGAAGACCGATCACACGCTTGATATAATACGTCTTCTCCTCTGACGCATCGTCATAATTGACAGGAAATACCACTACATCATACCGCTTCGGATCCGTAAAATAATAAGATAATCTCTGAATGATCACACTATCCCCATCTGTCAGAGTCGGCTCCATGGACTCCCCTTCCACCGTTGTCTGATGTGCAACATAAGTTGTCACAAAAGAGGCAAGAAAATATGCAATTCCAATACAGAACGCAATGATAATAATATTTGTAACCCAATTCGTTGCTTTTTCTGCTTTTTGCGGAATCGCCTCTTTGATGTCCTGTATTTTCTCCAGGAAGCGATTTTCTTCTACCGCTTCTCCCTCAAGCTGTACGATTTCTCCCTCGACTGCCTGTCCTTCCACCGCCGGTAACCCTTCTTCCATCGTAGCTGCTGTCACCTGCTTCTTATGGAGAAAACCAGACAGTTTCTTTCCTGCACCACTCGCTGCTGACACCGCCTTTTGAGCTGCTGCAGCTCCTTTTTCAGCTATGGTCTCATTTTTTTCCTGTTCTTTTTCCACCTGCATCTGGCGGTTTTCTTCCATGGCAGCATTCACCTGCTCCAGGGTTCTTTCCTCCGGAGCAAGCTTTTTCTTAAGATTGGAGAACTTCTTTTTGATACCTGCCACATCAAGTTTGATGGTAATCTCTACGGTATGATCTTCATTCCCATCCATTGGCTTTGTTTCCTCGGAAATGGTTTCCAAGGCAGATGAGCTGGCACGTACCGGACGGGAAGTGGATGTACTGACAGAGATCAGATGCTCCTTCTTTGGAATCTCTGCCCGTGGCACTTCTGCCTGAGCATGCTCTGTATGTACCGGTGTGCTATGCTCAGCCTCCCGGATCACTGTGTCTGCCTGCTGATTTGGGATCACCTGCCGGTTTATCTGACCTTCCGGCAATACACTCTGTGGCTGCTGTACTGGCTGTGGCTGCACCGGACGCGTTGTTGTCTGTGGCTGTTGTGCTGGCTGTGGCTGCACCGGACGCGTTGTTGCCTGTGGCTGTTGTGCTGGCTGTGGCTGCACCGGACGCATTGTTGCCTGTGGCTGTTGTGGAACCTGTGGCTGCACTGGCCGTGTCGATGACTGTGGCTGTCGCACTGACTGTGGCTGCACCGGACGCGTTGTTGCCTGTGGCTGTCGCACTGACTGCGGCTGCACCGGACGCGTTGTTGCCTGTGGCTGTTGTACCTGCTGTGGAGAAGATGCACCTGCCACTTTGGACGCTGACACAGTTCCGGTCGTTGCAGCAGTCGGAACAGTATTTTGACGAGAGGATTGACCGACCACTGGTACTGTAGAAGAATTTGCAGAAGACGTCTGCTGTGCAGCATTGCCTCCTGCTGTTTTCTTCCCTTCCAGTCTTGCTCTGATCTCCTCCGCAAATGCAAGACTGTCTTCAATCATTTTTTCGTCATACATACTTTGTTCCCCCTACAAAAGCAATCTATTTTCAGGCTGTTCCAGACTGATACAGCCAAGACGTCCATTGCGAAAATCGTCTATCACATAATTCGCCGCTTTGTCCAGATCATACTCTCCACCGGATTTTAAACAACCTCTTCTTTTGGCAACATTTTTCAAAAGCTCTACTTCAGTATCCGCCGGGTCGATCTGATATGCCCTTGGAACTGCCTCAGGATAATACTCTTTAAAGTATTGCAGCAAAAGCAGGCATAATTCATATTGATTGGACAATTCATCCTTAATGGAACCGATAAATGCCAGACGAAGCCCCACTGTCTGATCCTCAAATTTCGGCCAGAGGATTCCCGGCGTATCTAGCAGCTCCACATTTTTATTTAACCGTATCCACTGCTTTCCCTTGGTGACTCCGGGCTTATTACCGGTTTTGGTACATGCTTTCCGGGCAAAGCTGTTAATAAATGTGGATTTTCCAACATTGGGAATTCCAACGATCATGGCACGGATCGGACGGTTCAATATTCCTCTGCGCCTGTCTCTTTCAATCTTTTCTTTACAGGCACTCTGGATTACGTCATTGACCTGCCTGACCCCCCTGCCATTTTTGGAATTCACCGGAGATACAAAAAATCCCTTTTCCTCATAATATTTTATCCATCGGGCAGTTACAGCCGGATCTGCCAGATCACACTTATTTAATAAGATAATACGTGACTTTCCATTTGCCATGGGATCAATATCCGGATTTTTGCTGCTGAGAGGAACTCTGGCATCTACAAGTTCAATGATCACATTGATCAGTTTCAGATCCTCCTGCATCGCACGTTTCGCCTTCGACATATGACCGGGATACCACTGAAATTCCATATTTATAACCATGCCTTTCTATAACTCTTCACTCTGCTCAGGCTTTCTGCACAAAAGTGTTTCTTCTATAATCCACTACTGGTGTCTGTTTTTTGGAAATTATTGATCATTCCGACAAAGGTAAAGGAATTCATGCGAATCCATGCTTTTCCAATAATGGACTGACGCGAAATATTGCCTACGGTTGCATTCCGGCTGTCCTCACATTCGTTCCGGTTATCTCCCAGCACAAAGTACTGTCCTTTATCCAAAGTAAATGCATCCTCTGCCAGACCACCATTATCCATCAACGGAAAATCCAGCTTTTCCTTTAGTTTTTTGCCGTCAATATATACTTGTCCTTCCTGAATCTGAACCCGTTCTCCCGGAAGACCGATCACACGCTGAAGTGTGAAATAGCTATGCTCGGAACCGGTCTGGCGAACCACAACCACATCATTGCGATGTATTTTATGAAAACGGTATGACAATTTATTGATCAGAACACAATCTCCTGACTTTAAGGTCGGACTCATATACTCTCCGGAAACCGTCATCTTTTCAAGACCATATCTTGTAATCGCAAAGGCCAGAAAAACAACGATTACTGCTTCCACCATGGTAATCAGTACCTTTAATACAAATTGTTTTGAAAAACGACGTTCATCCAGATCAAAATCATATTTCATTTTTTTATTTCCCTGTCTCAATATTTTTCAAAATACGGAGTGCATGCTTTGGAATAAATTTCTCAAAATGTTCCTTACAAAACTGCTCCGCATAGGACTGAACCATGCAAAAATCGGCATATTCCCTTAAACGGTTACACAGCAGACTATATTCCTCCAAAGTCAGCTTTCCTTTTTTCAGCAGAAGATAATAATTATCCTTATCCGGTTCATAGTATACCGCACTATTGACAGGCTTCTCCATGGCAAATGCTGCCGCAAACCTCTCTAACTCCCGAAGAGACTCGAACATAAAAATCCTCGGCTCACTAAGCTGCTTTATTTCTTTATTCTGTTTTCTCTTCTCTGCTTCCCGGAATAACTCCTGTAATTCCTCTGCATCCTGAACCTCCTCCATATCTGCAGCCATTTCACTGTCCGGAAGTCCCTCTGCAAGCTTCTCCTCCAGCTCCGGATCGATCAAGGACGCCAGCTGCTGGTGAATATGCTGCAGCATATTCTGAAAACCATCCGTGCTGTTATCTCTCTCCGACAACGTGATCAAAATGCCATTATCCGGCATTTTCATGATCTGCATGGAAACCATACCGCTGTGTGCCTCATAACCAATTTCTTCTTCAGCAAGCTCCACCAGATGCTCTAAGAACTCCCGTGCCTTATCCTGATCAGAAAAAAAATCCTCTATTCGAAAACCGTATGCATTCATTTCTTCCTCGGACAAAATGCACTGTACGGTATTTTTATCGATTCTGCGAAAATCCATGTACATTCCTCCTATCTATGCTGTATATACTATCCAGAATGATCTTCACTATATACAGCTACTCATCATTATCTTAATGCACGAACCTCCATCTGTCAAATCATCCATCAAAAAAACACAAAGATTTCATATTCTTTTTCCAAACTTCCCAGCAGGCCTGCTATCTACAGGAATAGTGCAAAGCTTGCAAGAACTACGATACCAAGTACAATACGATACCATCCAAAAATCTTGAAATCATGTTTCTTAATATATCCCATCAGAAATCTTATCACAAGCACAGATACCAGAAAAGCGGAAATCATTCCCACGGCCAGAACACCTGCTTCTAACGCAGTGTAATGAACACCAAACTTTAACAGCTTGATCAGACTGGCTCCAAACATCACCGGAATCGCCAGATAAAAGGTGAATTCTGCCGCAATCTGTCTGGAAAGTCCCAGGATCAGACCACCGATGATTGTTGCACCGGAACGGGATGTTCCCGGAAATACCGCTGCCACCAGCTGAAATACACCAATGAGAAATGCTGTCTGATATGTAATATCTTTAATAGATGTAATCTTTGCCGTTCTCTTTTTGTTCCAGTCCTCTACCAAAATAAATAAAACACCTATGACGATCAGCATAATTGAAACGGTTCTGTAATTGTAAAACAGCGCCTCCAGATAATCACCTGCTGCAAGCTCAATGATCACCGCCGGAATACATGCAACCACGATCTTAAGCCACATCACAAAGATATCTTCTTTGATCCATCCCGGAAGAACCTTATTTGTGCCATCTGACTTTCTCTGAAATGGCCAGATCTGTTTCCAGAACAACAATACAACCGCCAGGATCGCTCCTAACTGGATCACCACAAGATACATTTCTTTGAATGCTTCTGACATAGAAAGCTGTACAAACTCATCCAACAGGATCATATGACCTGTACTGCTGACCGGCAGCCACTCGGTAATTCCCTCTACAATACCAAATAATAATGATTTTAATATTTCTAACACATTTTCCTCCGTCCTGTGTCCTTTCCGGGACACCTGCATTATTTGCATGCTTGCATCGAAAGCCTTGTGTATCACTAAACGTTACATATACACAATCCTTCCTATGCTCTACATAAATACTACTATACTATACCCAAATATGCCTTAAAGTACAAGTAGAAAGAACTTAACATTCCCTTAATTTTACTGAAACAGCAATATGAACAAAAACAGTATTTTGCCCTTATTCACACTACGTTACCGGTATTTCCTTGTACAGCAGAAAAGTACCCTGCAGAGAATAAACTCCACAGGGTACTCATTTTACGTTTCCATATGAAAGAAGGATTTCTTATGAAACAAATTATTTAACAACCTTCTTCAGCTCTTCTGTCAGCTTTGGAACAATCTTGTTCAGATCGCCAACAATACCGTAATCTGCTACATCAAAGATTGGAGCAGAATCGTCCTTGTTGATCGCGATGATAATGTCAGACTCTTCCATACCTGCTGTATGCTGGATCGCACCGGAAATACCGATTGCAAAGTATACATTAGGACGAACCGTCTTACCTGTCTGACCTACCTGAAGCTCTTTTGGAAGCCATCCGTTATCTACTACGGCACGGGAGCAGCTTACAGTACCACCGATCACGTCAGCCAGATCCTGAAGCATCTTGAAGTTCTCTGCGCTTCCGACACCACGGCCACCGGATACGAGGATCTTTGCATCCATGATATCAACTGTATCAGAAAGCTCCTTAACAATGTCAAGGATCTCAACATACTTGTTGTCCGGAGTAAATCCAGGATTGTACTCAATCACCTCAGCCTTAGCACCGGCAATCGGATCGATCTTCTGCATTACACCAGGACGAACTGTTGCCATCTGAGGACGGTTGTCAGGACATGCGATGGTTGCGATGGTGTTACCACCAAATGCAGGACGAGTCATAAGAAGCTGATTGTGCTTCTGCTCCTGTCCAGGAATTGCATTCAGAGGGAAATCACCGATCTCAAGTACAGTACAGTCTGCTGTCAGACCTGTAGCTACTCTTGCTGAAACGCGAGGACCAAGGTCACGACCGATTGCTGTAGCACCAACCAGAACGATCTCCGGCTTGTACTCGTTGATTACTGATGATAATGCATGTGCATATGGCTCTGTTCTGTATTCCTTGAGCTCAGGGTCATCAACGACGATAACCTTGTCTGCACCATACTCTGCCAGCTGATCCACAAGTCCTTTTACGCCAGAACCGATCAGAACAGCTGTAACTTCTGTATTCAGAGGAGCTGCGAGCTCCTTTGCTTTTCCAAGCAGCTCAAATGCGATGCTGCTCAGCTCATTGTCTACCTGCTGTGCAAAGACATAGACACCCTTATATTCTTCTAAATTCATTATTGTCACCACTTTTCCTTATTTTGATTAGATTACATGCTTCTCTTTTAACTTGCCCATGATGTATGATACTGCATCATCCGGAGAATCCGGAGTAACAACCTCGCCAGCACCCTTCTTTACCTTATCAGATGCTTTTGCGATCTTTGTAGGAGAGCCCTTCAGACCAAGGTTAGAATCATCTACATCCTTAAGGTCAGCTCTGCCCCAGACTGTAATCTCTTTCTCATATGCGTCAAAGATTCCGCCCGGTGTCATATAACGAGGCTCATTCAGCTCAGAAAGAGCAGTGATCAGACATGGCATTTTTGCTTTCAGTACGTGATATCTGTCATCGAACTGACGCTCAACGATCACGCTGTCACCCTCAACCTTAATGTTCTTTGCATAAGAGATAACAGGAAGATCCAGATGCTCAGAAATCTGTGGTCCAACCTGTGCGGTATCACCATCGATAGCCTGACGGCCTGTGATGATCAAATCATAATCAATATTTCTCAAAGCGCCGGCAATTGTTGTAGAAGTTGCCCATGTATCAGCACCACCGAGTACACGGTCTGTTACAAGGATACCCTTGTCAGCACCCATAGCAAGTGCTTCACGAAGAACTTCCTCAGCCTTTGGAAGACCCATTGTAAGAACGGTTACTTCCACATTGTCTTTGCCCATATCGTCTTTAATTCTGAGTGCTGCTTCCAAACCAGCTTTGTCGTCCGGGTTCATGATGGCAAGCATAGCACCTCTGTCCAGAGTACCGTCCGGATTAAACTTAACTCCGCCCTTTGTATCTGGAACCTGCTTAATACAAACTACTATTTTCACAGCTTTGTCACTCCTTGTCTTTTATTTTTATTCAGTGAATCCATTGTTTCTATTAACGGAGAAGAGCACCAGAGATAACCATACGCTGAACCTCTGAAGTTCCCTCGTAGATCTCTGTGATCTTTGCATCACGCATCATACGCTCTACATCGTACTCTCTGATATATCCATAACCACCAAACAACTGAACACACTTGGTAGTAACCTCCATTGCAACCTCAGCAGCATAAAGCTTAGCCATAGCTGCCTCAACAGAGTAAGAAACCTTTGCACCATTTGCAAATTCCTGTTTCTTAAGAGCTGCCTTGTATACAAGAGCTTTAGCAGCCTCAATCTTTGTAGCCATATTTGCAAGCTGGAACTGTGTATTCTGCTGAGCAGAAATAGCACGTCCGAACTGTTTTCTCTCCTTGGTATACTCAATCGTCTTCTCTAAAGCACCCTCAGCAAGACCAAGAGCCTGGGAAGCGATACCGATACGTCCACCATCCAGAGTATGCATAGCGATTGGGAATCCCTTACCGCGGGTACCTAACAGGTTCTCCTTTGGAATACGGCAATCCTCGAAGATCAGCTCGTATGTAGAAGATCCACGGATACCCATCTTCTTCTCCTTTGTACCGAAGGAGAATCCCGGAGTTCCTTTCTCTACGATAAATGCAGAGAAGTTCTTTTTCTTTCTGCCGCGCTTGTCCTCTGTGATATCAGTAACAGCGATGATGATATAAACATCAGCAACCTTACCGTTTGTGATGAAGCACTTGGAGCCATTCAATACCCACTCGTCTCCATCGAGAACAGCCTTTGTCTGTGCACCCTGTGCATCTGTACCTGCACCCGGCTCAGTAAGACCAAATGCACCAAGCTTCTCACCATTACAGAGAGGAGGAAGGAATTTCTCTTTCTGCTCCTGTGTTCCGTATGTGAGAATTGGGTCTACACAAAGAGATGTATGTGCAGATACGATAACACCTGTCGTACCACAAACCTTAGACAGCTCCTCTACACACATAATATATGTCAGGATGTCTGCACCCTGTCCACCAAACTCCTTTGGTACCGGGATTCCAAGGAATCCGTTCTTTCCCATCTTATCTACTGTAACCTGTGGGAATACCTCAGTCTCATCAGTTTCCTGTGCCAGAGGCTTTACTTCATTTTCAGCGAAATCCTTAAAAAGCTGTCTCGCCATCTCATGCTCTTTACCTAATGTAAAATCCATGTTTTTAGTTCCTCCTTGTGAATTGTATCATGTATAACATGGAGAAATGTGGATGCTTCATTTCTCCGATGTACCTATCCATTGGACAAACGTGGTTTCCGCCCGCGTTTATCCTGTCCCGCATTTTGCGGATTCAAAATTCCCGGCATATAACCCAACATATGTGCCCGGAATTCTGATTGTGAAAAAAAACACAATCTTAGTCAAAAAATAAATTTAGCGTTTTCTTTACCTCATAAATCTGCTTTCGCTGATATTTAGTGGAAAAAGCAAACGCTATCGGGTTATTTGCCTGACGGGATCAGATCCCCGTCAGGCATTTCCCATACCGGTAACTATCTCCGGATTATTTTGTGTAATCGTAGAAGCCCTTGCCGGTCTTTCTTCCAAGAAGGCCGCCGCGAACCATCTTCTTAAGAAGCGGATGCGGACGATACTTCGGATCGCCTGTCTCTGTCTCAAGAACGTTCATGATTGCAAGAACAACATCAAGACCGATCAGATCACCGAGAGCTAACGGTCCCATCGGATGGTTAGCGCCAAGCTTCATGGCAGTATCGATACCCTCTACGGAAGCAACGCCATCAGCGTAAATGCCGACTGCTTCGTTGACCATCGGAATAAGAATTCTGTTTACAACGAAACCAGCAGCCTCTTCTACCTGTACCGGAGTCTTGCCGATCTCTTCAGAGATCTTCTTAACAGCTTCAACGTCTTCCGGCTTTGTGTTTAAGCCAGCGATAACCTCAACCAGCTTCATAACCGGTGCCGGGTTGAAGAAATGCATACCGATTACATGTCTCTCAACAGCGCTGCCGATCTCTGTAATGGAAAGAGAGGAAGTGTTTGTTGCAAAGATACAGCTCGGTTTGCAGATCGCGTCGAGCTCTTTAAATGTCTGCTTTTTGATCTCCATGTTCTCGATCGCAGCCTCTACAACGAGGTCACAGTCGCCGCAGATATCTTTCACACCAGTTGTGATCTTGTTAAGGATCTTGTCAGCCTCTTCCTGAGTCATTTTGCCTTTTGCGATTCTCTTCTCGAATCCAGCGGCAATTTTCTTCTTTCCGTTCGCTGCAAATGTTTCATTGATGTCGCAGAGCATTACCTCATAGCCTTCTGTCTGTGCGAATGCCTGTGCAATACCGGAACCCATGGTTCCTGCGCCGATAATACCAACTTTCATGATTTTATCTCCTTATATATGCAACAATGTTATGTACTCTTATCGATTTTTGAAGCCGTCCACTTTTCTCTTCTCGAGGAACGCCTTCATTCCTTCCTTCTGATCCTCAGTCTCAAAGCACTCGGAGAAATATTTCTCTTCGATGGAGATTGCGTGGTCAAGGTCGGAAAGATAACCATCTGTCAGGGACTCCTTGGAATTTCTGACAGCGATCGGTGCGTTGGAGGCGATCTTCTTTGCCAGTTTCACTTTTTCTGCCGATCGGTGAAGCATCTTTGCACCCATGGCACACAGAACGATGCCGCCAAGAAGTGCACCCGGTGCCAACGCGAGAATTGACCCATTGCCCATCGCTGCGACGCCTACCGCTCCACCAACTGCTACACCGCCCACTCCGCCTGCTGCAGCCTCAATTGCCATTGCCAGCTGCTTGAATTCTGCAGGTTTGAAGTTGGGTAGCTCAACGCCTTCGATGGAGAGTTCATATTCGGGACGCTGCTGGATGCTCTGAATGGCATCTGCCAGTTCGCCAAAACTCTTGTATATTTCTAATTTGGT
>OLWA01001222.1_pt1 | contig 27308 bp, 20 predicted proteins | sample 1673251 | NCBI WGS metagenome assembly OLWA01 (sample SAMEA3178937, study PRJEB25190) | human gut metagenome | biome: human gut; feature: human-associated habitat; material: faeces | place: Austria | collected 2013 | reverse complement strand
GGAAACATTTACGGTCGTCTGACCAACCCGACAGAAGATGTATTTGAGCAGAGAATTGCAGCTCTGGAAGGCGGTGTTGCAGCTCTGGCAGTTGCTTCCGGTGCAGCCGCAATCGCCTATACATTCCAGGCACTTGCAAAAACAGGTGAGCACATTGTAGCTTCCAAGACCATCTACGGCGGAACTTACAACCTTCTGGCACATACCCTTCCACAGACAAACGGCGTTACCGCAACATTTGTAGATCCGGAAGTAGAAGGTTCCTTCGAAGCTGCAATCCAGGAAAACACAAAAGCAATCTTTATTGAAACACTTGGAAACCCGAACTCCAACCTGATTGATATCGAAGAAGTTGCAAAGGTTGCACATAAACATAACATTCCGCTTGTAGTGGATTCTACATTTGCAACACCTTATCTGGTTCGCCCGATCGAGTATGGCGCTGACATTGTGGTTCATTCCGCAACTAAATTTATCGGCGGACATGGTACAGCAATCGGCGGTGTAATCGTAGATAGCGGAAACTTTGACTGGAAAGCATCCGGCAAATTCCCGTGGATTTCTGAGCCAAACCCAAGCTATCACGGAATTTCCTTCGCAGAGGCAACTGCTCCGGCAGCATTTGTAACCTATATCCGTGCCATCATCCTTCGTGATACCGGTGCAACACTTTCTCCATTCCATGCATTTTTGTTTTTACAGGGACTGGAAACTCTTTCCTTAAGAGTTGAGCGTCACGTAAGCAATGCACTGAAAATTGTAGATTACCTGTCCAAGCATCCGCAGGTTGAGGCTGTACATCATCCGTCTCTGGAGAGTGAGCCAAGTCATTATCTGTACAAGAAATACCTTCCAAACGGCGGCGGTTCTATCTTCACATTCGAGATCAAGGGAGACGCCAAGACTGCACAGAAATTTATTGATAACCTTGCAATCTTCTCCCTGCTTGCAAATGTTGCAGATGTAAAATCTCTTGTCATCCATCCTGCAACAACTACACACAGCCAGTGCACAGAGGAAGAGCTTCTTGACCAGGGCATCAAGCCAAACACAATTCGTCTTTCCATCGGTATTGAGAAAGCAGAAGACCTGATTGCAGCTTTGGACGCAGCATTTGAGGCAGTAAAATAAGACTGGTCATCCATAGCCAGGAAACATTTTTCCAGGATATAAAACTATAATGTAAAAGAACAGGCATCATATTTTCCAGAATGAGGGAATATGGTGCCTGTTTTTTGCATATAAAAGTATCGTAACACGATTATGTATTGATTCCTTTATATTTTCTTAATATTTTTCAGCAAAATTGTCAAAAAAAGTAGACGTCATCTAACAGAGTATGGTAAAATATAATTTCAAAAAGGAACGTGAAAGAGGGAAGGCGTGGTTTTTTTGATAGACATATCTAATCTGGACAGCCACTTATTTGAAATGCTGTCTCAGACTTCAGATAATCTGTATATTTATATGGCAGACCTGGAACGGGATTTTTCCAGATGGTCCAAATCAAGCGTGGATTATTTTAATCTGCCGGGAGAATATATTGCAGACACGGCGAACGAGTGGGTGAAGCATATCCATCCCCAGGATCAGCATATCTTTCTGGAAGATATTGGAAGGATTTTCGCGGGAAAAAGCAACCGCCACAATTGTGAATACCGTGCGCTGAATAAATACGGCAAATATGTGTGGGTGAAGTGCCAGGGAGTTGTGGAGCGCCATGAGGATGGAAGCCTGGGGCTTTTTGTGGGAACTATGATGAATCTTGGAGTGAATGCCAAGTTTGATCAGCCAACAGGCCTGTACACATTTCATGAGCTGAAGAAGCAGCTGCCTGTGTTTATCAATCAGGGAATGGAGGGTGCCATTCTCTTATTTGACGTGGACAGACTGCAGAGAATCAACGATCTTCTTGGATATATGGTGGGAGATGAGGTTCTTCAGCTTCTGGAACAGAAGTGCCATGAACTGGTGGGTGTTACCTTTTACCGTGGTCAGGGAGGCAAGTTCTACTGCATTACCACAGATCTGGATCGGGACAAAATAGAATGGATCTATCAGCAGGTGAAACGGTTCGGAGAGGAAGTTCCAAGGGAGATGAAGCTGGAGATCCAGCTGACTATTTCCTGCGGAGTGGCATTTTTCCCCCAGGATGCAGAGGACTTCGAGACTTTGCATGCCAATGTGGAATATGCCCTGGAACAGGCGAAGAAGGACGGCAGAGGCTGCATTGCCCAGTTTTCCGGCAAAATGCACAGGAGAACTGTGGAGCAGTTCCAGCTTCAGGAGGTGTTAAGGGAGGCAATTGCCAATGAATTCCGTGGATTTTCCCTGGTTTACCAGCCGTTGATCAGAGGAGAGAAACAGCAGGTTTACGGCGCGGAGACATTGATGCGTTTTTATCTGCCAGATGGAAGTATGGTTTCCCCTATGGAGTTTATTCCCATTCTGGAAGAGGACGGAACCATCCGCGAGGTGGGAGAGTGGCTTTTGAATGCAGCCCTTGCCCAGGCGGCTCTGTGGCGGAAGGAGAATCCGGATTTCGTAATTTCCGTGAATGTTTCCTATATTCAGATGCTGCAGCCGGGATTTCGTGAGATGGTCACCAGGATTCTGGAGGAATCCCAGACACCAGCTCAGTCTCTGATCCTGGAGCTTACAGAAAGCTGCAAGGTCTCAGATCCAAACAGGCTGCAGGATGATTTTGAATATTTCAAGAACCTGGGAATTAAGATGGCGCTGGATGATTTTGGCACGGAGTATTCCTCCATTGCACTGCTTCGCAAGCTGAAGCCCCAGCTGATCAAGATCGACCATACTTTTGTACGTTCCATTCAGGATGACGAGATGGATCAGGCAATTCTGGAATATATTATGAACTTAAGCAAGCAGACCAAGATCCAGGTTTGCGTGGAAGGCGTGGAGAATGCGGAGATTCTGGCCGTGGTACAGAGCTATCAGCCGGAGCTTCTGCAGGGATATTACTATTCTAAGCCATGTCCTGCAGCAGAGTTCTATGAGAAATATTTTGACAGATAAAGCTTATTTGAAAAATTGAGAAAGAGGCCTTGTGTTTTCTGTTTTGAGAGCATGAGGCCTTTTTGTATGCTTTGAAAGAGGCGCTTTTCGTTGGCGGGGAGTTGGAAAGTGCTGATGCAAGTTTCGCAGAATGGTCACAGAGTTTTTCAGGTTCATTTCAGGTTGGGCTTCTATAATCTCAAAAGACGATCGGGACGGTCTGGAATTTTGGGTCGGCGGTTCCGGGAAGGGAGGTAAAACGGATGGATGCAAAGGAAATAAAACCAGGCGTGATAAGGCCGGCAGGCCATTATCGCCATGAGCTGAAATATAACATTACTTACTGGCAGTATCTGCAGCTTCGAAGCCGTTTTCGTCAGGTGATGAAAACAGATCCGCACACAGAGGCGGATGGGACCTATCAGATTCGCAGCATTTATTTTGACAATGTGCAGGATAAGGCACTTCGGGAAAAAGTAAACGGCGTGGCGAAAAGGGAAAAGTTTCGAATTCGCTACTATAATGATAAATTCACGCATATTATTCTGGAAAAGAAAATAAAAGATAACAATCTTTGCATAAAGGTAAGTGCAGGACTGAAAGAGGCTGAGTGCAGGATGCTTCTTGCAGGAAATCTGGAATGGATGAGAAATCATCCTTCGTCTTTAGTTCAGGAGCTTTACGGGAAAATGAAGTACCAGCAGTTAAGACCAAGGGTACTTGTTTCCTATACAAGAGAACCGTATATTTATGCAGCCGGAAATGTGCGGATCACCTTTGACTGGAATGTACGGACCACCATGTATCACCAGAAGTTTCTGGAAGAGAAGGTGTATGATGTGGAAGCCGTGCAGTGTCCGGGAGAAATGATCATGGAAGTAAAATATGATGCATTTTTGCCCAGGGTGATACAGGATCTGATCCAGATGGACGGAGTGCGGCAGCAGTCTTTTTCCAAATATGGGGCGTGCAGGAACTATGGATAATACAGGAGGAATTGTAAAGTGACATTTAATGATATTTTTAAATCCAGTTTTCTGGAAAGTATAACAGAATTTTCAGCAGCGGACACCCTGATCGCTATGGTTGCAGCGTTGGTAATCGGTATGTTTATTTTTGTGGTTTATAAAAAGACATTTAACAGTGTAATGTATTCCACCGGCTTTGCCATGACCCTTGTGGGGATGACTATGGTGACCACGTTGGTGATTTTGGCAGTAACGTCAAATGTTGTGCTGTCACTTGGTATGGTAGGTGCACTTTCTATTGTGCGTTTTCGTGCAGCAATCAAAGAGCCTATGGAAATCGTCTATCTGTTCTGGGCAGTGGCAGCCGGAATTGTGATCGGTGCGGGAATGCTGCCGCTGGCAGTGATCGGTTCTGCTATTATCGGTGTGATTCTTATTCTTTTTGCCAACAAAAAAATACATGACAATCCATATCTTCTGATTTTGAACTGTCAGGATGAAAATGCAGAAAACACAGCTCTTTCTCTTATGAAGGAAGCGGTGAAAAAATATGCAGTGAAATCAAAAACAGTAAACGTGCAGGGAATCGAGTTCACAGCAGAAATCCGCATGAAAGACGGGGAAACTGCATTTGTAAACCGTCTGAATGAAATAGCAGGTGTGGAAAATGCAACTCTGGTAAGCTATAACGGTGAATATATGTCCTGACAGGAGGGAAAAGCACATGGTTACAAATAAATATATAACAAGGATTGCATCTGTAATCATGGCTGCGGCAGTGATTCTGTGTCTTATGGCTTCTCTTTTTTCTGATAAGCTTCAGGAAGTCTATGGAAACAATGCGGTCACAATGAAATACGAAAGCAAGCTGTTTAACACAGATCAGATTATGGATATCGATATTCTTATGGATGAGGATGACTGGAATGATATGCTGGAAAATGCCATTTCCGAAGAATATTATTCCTGTGATGTGGTGGTAAACGGCAAGACCTTTTATTCTGTGGGAATCCGTCCAAAAGGAAACACAAGCCTTTCCTCTATTGTAAATGATCCGGATACTGACCGGTACAGCTTTAAGCTGGAATTCGATCATTATATAGAAGGGCAGACATGCTATGGACTGGATAAGCTGATCCTGAACAACAATTATGCAGATGCCACTAACATGAAAGAAGCAATTGTTTACGACATGTACCAGTATCTTGGTGTGGATGCTTCTTTATATAATTATGCAAAAATTAGTGTAAACGGAGATTACCGGGGTGTTTATCTGGCACTGGAAGCAGTGGAGGATAGCTTCATGCTGCGAAACTACGGAACGGAGGACGGAAATCTGTATAAGCCGGAGAACATGGGCGTTGGCGGCGGTATGGATGGAAAAGACGGTGACGGCTGGCAGATGGGAGAAAAACCAGATGGAGAGGACTTTCCACAGAAGGGAGAGATGCCGGATGGAGAGGACTTTCCGCAGAAGGGAGAGATGCCGGATGGCGAGGACTTTCCGCAAATGGGAGAAGCTCCCAATGGAGAAGCTGCAGATATCAAAATGGGAATCATGGGTGGAAATGGCGGCGCAGATCTGAACTATACAGATGATGATCTTGACAGCTATTCTACAATCTGGGATGGTGAGATCACAGATTCGGATAAAAAAGACCACAAGCGGGTGGTAGAAGCCTTAAAAAATATCAGTGAAGGTACAGATTTGGAAACCTATATGGATGTAGATAATATACTGAAATATATGGCAGTTCACACCTTCGTGGTGAACGATGACAGCCTTTCCGGTACTATGGCGCATAATTATTACCTGTATGAATATAATGGCAAGCTGAATATTTTGCCATGGGACTACAACCTTTCCTTTGGCGGTATGTCCATGGGCGGTAAAATGGGAGGTCAGTCCTTGGGAGCAACTTCGGTGATCAACGATGCCATTGATATGCCATTTTCCATTACTGATTTTTTCGATGCCCTTCTGGAAAACGAGGAATATCTGGAACAGTACCATGGGTATCTGAATGAACTTGTGGAAAAATATGTGAATGGTGGTGAGTTTGAGAAAACTTATGAGAGAATCCGCAGCCAGATTGATGACCTGGTAGGAAATGACCCCACTGCTTTTTACAGCTATGAAGAATATGAGGAAGCCGCAAATATGCTAATAGAAGTGGTACAGCTTCGGGCAAAAAGCGTCAGCGGCCAGCTGGCAGGCACTATTCCATCCACAGACGAAGGCCAGCAGCAGGATTCTTCCAACCTGATTGATGGCTCAGACATTGATCTTAGTGTAATGGGCAGCTTTTCCGGTGGGGGAGGCGGAAACGAAGGTCAGGGAAAGGATAATGGCTTTGCAGGCACGCCCCAGCCTTTCGATGCAGGAGATGTTTCTCCGATATCTGAGGAAAAAGCTGATTTACAGGACTCCAATCAGGATAGTGTAAAATAAGAAAAAAACGGAACTGCGAAATCTATACTGCATTGTAAAGATTAGATAAGTAAACTTCATCGGCCGATAAAAATGCTTGTCATAATAGAGGAAATCCGTTATAATTTTTTATATATAAGATGCAAGAATAAATAATATTCAGATAATTACAACGGTGAAAAGAGGAAAACGTAGACATTGTAGTTATGCAGAATTATATAAAGGGGGATTTTACTATGACAAAGATGAAGAAATTGTATTTACCCGTTCTTACCGCGGCAGCCATTACATTTTCCATTTTCGGAATGCCAAAGAAAGCAGAGGCCTCCTGTAATACCTATCAGGTAAATGTAGCTAAGGGCTATCTGGCTCTTCGTACAGATACAGCCTTTGACAGCAAAAATGAGATTGGAGAGCTTTACAATGGAGATCTGGTAGAGGTGATGGATTATACAGGTGCCACCGGCTACTGGTATGTATACTCACCGAAGTATGATACCTTCGGTTATGTGAATAACGATTATCTCAATTCTATTTCTTCTTCTGTATCGGCTTACGATACCATGTGGACTGTAAGCGTGGAGAAAGGCTATCTGGCTCTTCGCAATGCGGCATGCTATGACTCTGCCAACGAGATCGGCAAGCTGTATTCCGGCGATAATGTGTGGGTTTGCGACAGCAGCGATTCTACGTACTGGTATGTATACTCACCGAAGCTGAACTGCTATGGCTTTGTAAATCAGGAATATCTGTATACGAATGAAGATATGGATGCGGGAACCAGCTATTTCGGTGAGACCAGAATGGTCAGCGTATCCAAGGGCTACCTGGCACTTCGCAATATGAAGGCTTATGATGCCTCCAATGAGATTGGAGAGCTTTACACCGGAGATGTAGTCCAGCTTCTGGAAACAAGTGATCCGAAGTACTGGTATGTATATTCTCCGAAATATGACATGAACGGTTTCGTGAACAAAGACTACCTGGTAGGAGGCAGCACATTTGCTACCAAGTCTGTCAGTGTATCCAAGGGTTATCTGGCACTTCGCTCTGCCATGAGCTATGATGAATCCAATGAGATCGGAGAGCTTTATATCGGTGACACCGTAGTGGTAATCGACTCCAGTAACTCCCAGTACTGGTATGTATATTCCACAGGTCTTATGATGTATGGCTATGTAAATAAAGATTATCTGTACTGATTTACTGACCATTTGAGACGCTGCTGTTTTTTATAAGACAGCAGCGTTTTTTTATTGTATTTAAAAGACAGGTGTGCTAAACTTACAAAGTAATTGAATTTTGTTAAGTGAACAGCATGCCGGAGACTTTTTATAAGCTTTGGAAATGCTGCTAGAGGGAACCAGGGTAAGAGCCTGGACGGTTGCGGCCACTGTAAGCAGGAAGGTGTACTTCAAAATGCCATTGCATACCTATATGCGAGAAGGCGGGGAACACCATTATAACCTGTAAGTCAGGAAACCTGCTTGGCAAAGTAAGAAGGAGCTTCCGTTAAAAGTATCCCTTTTAGCTGCCGTAATGACAGCTTTTTTGAAGCCCCATCTTTTCGGTTACAAAACAAACGAAAAGAGAGGAAAAACAAATGAAAAACAAAGAATTATCCAGAAGAATCATGGCACTTGCAATGGCAGCAGCTTTGTCTGTATCTGTAAGCCCGGTTGTTTATGCCGCAGAGCGTGCAGACGCCCAGACTATCAAAGAAGACAACCAGCCGGCAGCTGACGCCGAAGAGAGCGCAGAGGAAGCAGAGGGTACAGCAGAGGAAGGTACCAAAACCGAGTATCCGCTGACCATCACTACCTATGATTATGACGGAAACGAAATCGAAACTACCTATGAAAAAGCACCGGAAAAAGTTATTGCTGTATATCAGGGAAGCATTGAGACTATGCTCTCCCTTGGACTTGAGGATCGCCTTGTAGCAACAGCAGGTCTTGATAACGAAGTTCCGGACGATCTTAAAGAAGCATTCTCCAAAACAAATTATCTTGATGAATTTACCCCATCCCTTGAAACTGTAACCATGCTTGAGCCTGACATGATCCTTTCCTGGAGTTCCCTGTTTTCAGACAAGAACCTTGGAAATGTAACAAATTGGATTGACAAAGGCTGCAACACTTATTACAACTCCAATACACGCCCTGGCGGAGCTAGAACTCTTGAGAACGAGTATACAGATATTCTGAACCTTGGTAAAATCTTCGATGTTCAGGACAAAGCAGAAGCAATCGTAGACAACATTAAAGATGTAATCAACAACACTCTTGAGGCAACAAAGGACGCTGAAGAGAAACCAACCGTTATGGTTCTTGAGCCATTAGGAGAGAACATTACAAACTACGGCGCAAGCAGCCTTGGCGGAGATATGGTTACACAGCTTGGTGCAACACTTGCAAACCCGGATGCTTCCACAGTTGGAAAGGAAGACATTATCGCAGCTAACCCGGATGTTATTTTCGTCGTTTACATGCCATATGCAGGAGATGATCCACAGAGTGTTATGGACAGCCAGCTGGCAGTTATCCAGGAGGATGAAGCTCTTCAGAGCCTTGATGCGGTAAAGAACGGTCGTGTTTACCCAATCATGCTCAGCGAGATGTATGCAAGTGCAACACGTACCCAGGATGGAATCGAAACCTTTGCAAAGGGCTTATATCCAGACGCAGCAATTGACTAAGTGAGGAAACAACAGTGAAAAAAGAAAAGGTTGTCCGCACATCTATGTATGCGGCAGTGCTTATTTTTCTGATACTGTTTCTGGTGTTTTCCGTGCTTGCAGCAGTTACCTTTGGAAATGCAGACCTGTCTTTGAGGGATGTATACAGTGTGATTTTATATAAGCTTTTTCACATCCAAAGTCTGGCCGCTTATGGAGAAGGGGCAATACATGATGTGGTGTGGCTGATCCGTCTTCCAAGGGTGCTGCTTGCACTGGCAATCGGAATGGCACTTTCCGTGTGCGGAGTGGTGATGCAGGCAATCGTGCAGAATCCTCTTGCAGATCCCTATGTGCTTGGAATTTCTTCCGGTGCCTCTCTTGGGGCAACCCTTGCAATCATGCTTGGCATAGGAAGCTTTCTTGGCGGAAACTCTGTGGGAATCTGTGCATTTATGGGAGCTATGCTTACATCATTTGCAGTTATCGCTATTGCAAACATGGGTGGAAAGGCAACGTCTGCCAAGCTGATTCTTGCCGGAATGGCCATTAGTGCGGTATGCTCTGCTTTTTCAAATTTTGTAATTTACATCACAAATGATAAAAACGCTGCTACAGAGGTTATGAAGTGGAACATGGGAAGCCTTGCAGGGGCAAGCTGGGCGAGAGTGAGTGCGATGATGCCGGTTACACTGGTGTGCGTTCTGCTTTTCCTTACACAATATCGAAGCCTGAACCTGATGCTTCTGGGGGATGAGGTATCTATTACCCTTGGAACAGACCTGCACAGATTAAGAACAGTATATCTGGTGGTAGCTTCTGTAATGATCGGATTTGCGGTATACTGTGCAGGAGTTATCGGTTTTGTTGGACTTGTGATTCCTCATGTTGTGCGGATCCTTTTCGGAACAGATCACAGTCGCCTCATTCCACTTGGTGCACTTCTTGGTGCATCCTTTCTGATCTGGTGCGATGTGGCATGCCGCGTGATCCTGAAAAATTCTGAAATGCCTCTTGGAGTTTTGGTTTCTATTATCGGTGCGCCTTGCTTTATTTATCTGCTGGTGAAAAAATCCTATGGCTTTGGAGGAAGAAAATGAGAATAACAACAGAAGATATTCGGGTTGGTTTTCATACCAGGCAGATTTTGAAGGGGATTTCTGTTGATAGTGGAAATAAAGAACTGGTTGGGATCATTGGACCAAACGGAAGTGGAAAATCCACTCTTTTGAAGTGTATATACCGTGTACTGAAGGCTGATTCAGGGGCTGTTTATCTGGATGGGGATGAGCTTTATTCCATGAATGCAAAAAGCTCTGCAAAGAAAATGGCAGTGGTAGCCCAGCACAACTATTATAATTTTGATTTTAGCGTGCGGGAGGTTGTTCTTATGGGACGCGCTCCCCACAAAAAGGCACTGGAACGGGATAATGCAAAGGATTATCAGATTGTAGAGGAAGCTTTGCAAAGGGTTCAGATGGAGCAGTTTGCGGACAGAAGCTTTTCTACATTGTCTGGAGGCGAACAGCAGAGAGTTATTCTCGCCCGTGCCCTTGCACAGCAGACCCCTGCGCTGATCCTGGATGAGCCCACCAATCATTTGGATATTACTCATCAGATTATGCTGATGGAGCTGGTAAAAACGTTGGATGTAACTGTGATTTCTGCAATTCATGACCTGAATATTGCGGCTGCATACTGCGACAGGATTTATATTCTGAAGGATGGGGTCCTGGAAGCCTGCGGCACACCAGCAGAAGTGCTTACTACTGAAATGATTAAGAAAATCTACAAGGTAGACGCAGAAGTGGCTTACGACAGCCTGGGAAAAATGCATATTTTATTTTTGTGACGATGCTTTGGTGAAAAAATGGAAAAAATAGGAATACTTACCTGTCTTCACTCTAATGATGTCTGTGCCAGGGTGGGGTGTCTGTCCTCCTTTTGGCAGAGAAAGGATTTCTTTGCAAAGTATGCTGAGGATACCATACTTGCAGCCATGCTTACCTGCAACGGCTGCAAGGGTGATAATCCTTCAGAACCGGAAGAGGATAAAGGAATCCTGGAAAAGCTGGATCGGCTTGTAAGTGAAGATATTGAAATTGTACATGTAGGTGTGTGCCGTCTTATGGATGATAAAAAGGAATGTCCGAGAATGACAAAGATCTGTGAAATGATAGACAGTCGAGGAATTCAGGTAATAAGAGGTACGCATAGAGAATGAAAGGAAGAGCGGAAAACCGCTCTTTCTTTCATATACGAGGAGATTGCGCATAGTCAATAGAGAAATTTCACATTTTTTTAGATTGAACAAAAAATAGGGCAATGCTATACTAAATATAATAAGATGTTTTTCAAAACATCAGAAAAATCGGAAACAGGAGCGTGATAAATTGCAGGATACCAACGAAAATTATATTCAGCTTGAAAAAGTATCTAAAATATATGGAACAAAGGAAGTAAAAATCATAGCGGTAGATGAGATCAGCTTTAACATTTCCAAGGGCGAGTTTGCCGTGATCGTAGGTCCAAGTGGTGCCGGCAAGACAACCGTTCTGAATATTCTCGGAGGAATGGATACTGCCACCAGTGGCAAGGTCTGGGTAGATGGGAAAAACATTGCCAAGTATAATAACCGCCAGCTGACCAGCTACCGAAGAGATGATATTGGCTTTGTCTTCCAGTTTTATAATCTGGTGCCGAACCTGACTGCGCTTGAGAATGTGGAACTGGCAGGGCAGATATGTAAGAACCCTATGGATCCGAAAACCGTTTTGGAAGAAGTGGGATTGAAGGACAGACTTGGGAACTTTCCGGCACAGCTGTCAGGCGGAGAGCAGCAGAGAGTTTCCATAGCAAGAGCTCTTGCCAAGAATCCAAAGATGCTTCTTTGCGATGAACCAACAGGTGCGCTTGACTATCAGACCGGTAAGGCAATTCTGGGACTTTTGCAGGATATGTGCCGTCAGAAAGGGATGACTGTGGTTGTTATTACCCACAACTCTGCGTTAACTCCTATGGCAGACCGTGTCATCCGAATTAAGAATGGCAAGGTAGCACAGATGACACTGAATGACCATCCAACTCCGGTAGAAGAAATTGAGTGGTAGGTGAACGAATGAAAGCACTTAGAAAAGAATTCTGGATGGAAATCCGAAGGAGTAAGTCAAGATTCATTTCCATCCTTCTGATCGTAGCCCTTGGAGTTGCCTTCTTTTCAGGTATTCAGGCCTCCTCTCCGGATATGCGCTATTCCGGTGATGCCTATTATGACGAGAGCTGTCTGATGGACATTAAGGTTGTAGGAACTATGGGGCTTACGGAAGATGATGTGGAAACACTTAAGAATATAGATGGCATAGAAGCAGCCGAGGGAGCCTGGTCCACAGATGTAATGTGCGGGGAAGGTCAGACGCAGAAGGTGCTTCATATTGAGTCTGTAAATGAGACCGTGAACAGGCTTGATGTCCAGGAAGGACGCCTTCCAGAAAAAGAAGGGGAGCTCTTTCTGGACGGAACCTTTGCGTCTGCCAATGGATATCAGATTGGCGATAAAATGACTCTGCGCGAGGGGAAAGACAGTTCTCTTCTTATAAATACAGAATATACGGTAGTGGGAACAGGAAGAAGTCCTCTTTATATTTCCTTTAACAGAGGAAATACGACTATTGGAACAGGTGAGGTTAATGGATTTGGTTATGTACTTCCGGACAATTTTGACCGGGAGATTTACACGCAGATCTACGTGCTTGCCCATGGGGCAAAGGCGCTTACCAGCTATACAGACGGCTACGAGAACCTGATTGCAAGAATTAAGGATAAGGTGGAGAATATTGCAGATGACCGCTGTGCCATCCGTCTGGCTTCAGTGAAAGCAGATGCCCAGAAAGAAATCGATGATGCCCAGAAGAAGCTGGATGATGGAAAAAAAGAAGCAGATGAGAAGCTTGCAGATGCCAGAGAACAGCTGGAGCAGGGGGAGAAGGAGCTGGCGGATGGTAAAAAGGAATATGAAGAGGGCAAAAAGCAGCTGGAGGATGCGAAGAAAGAAATCGCAGATGGAAAAAGTCAGCTTGCAGATGCCAAAAGCCAGCTGACAGACGGAAAAAATCAGCTTGCAGATGCCAGAAACCAGCTTACTTCCAGTAAAAGTCAGCTTGATAGCGCCAGAAATCAGCTGGATGCGGGCTGGAATCAGGTGAATGCAGCAAAGGCAGAACTTCTGGAGGGACAAGATAAGCTTACTAAGGCAAAGGCTGAGGTAGAGAGCGGTTTTGCTGAAGCAGAGGCAAATCAGCAGACGCTGGAGGAAAATGCGGCCAAATTAGAAGAAGCGAAGAAGCAGATTGCAGATGGCGAAGCTCAGCTGGCACAAGCAAAGCAGACTCTAAATGAGAAACAAACTCAGCTTGATCAGTCAAAAGCGGAGCTTACAGCCGGGCAGGAGCAGCTTGATGGCACCAAGGCTCAGCTAAATGAGCAGAAGCAGCAGCTTGAGGCCGGGCTTTTACAGGTATCCGAAGGGGAGACTAAGCTTCAGGAGGGATTAACTGCTCTTGAAGGAGCAAAAGGCCAGCTGGCTCAGCTGCAAAGTCAGCTGTCAGCAGCACAGGAACAGTATAATGCTGCTCTTGAAAACGAGGCGATTTCGCAGGAAGAAAGGGACAGCCTGGCAGCACAGGTGTCTGAACTGGAGAGTCAGGCAGCTGCTGCACAAAGTCAGATCGATGAAAACACAGCGTCCCTGGAGGCGAACAGGCAGCAGCTTATAGCATCAAGAAGTGAGCTGGAAAGTGGTCTTGCAGCTGTAGAAGAAGGATTTTCTCAGATTTCGCAGAAGGAAACTGAGCTAAATGAAGGATTAAGTCAGCTTGCAGAAGGCCAGGCACAGCTGGCTGCAGGCTGGGAGGAGCTGAAGCAGCAGGAAAGCACTTTGGCAGCATCAAAGGCAGAGACAGAAGCCGGAGAGAAAGAGCTTTTGGATGGTCAGGCGCAGCTGGAAGCTGCAAAGGCTCAGTTAAACAGTGCCCAGCAGGAAATTGATGAAAATACAAAGACCATTGCAGAAGGTCAGGCGAAGCTGGATGCCAGTGTGTCAGAACTAAGTGCAAATGAGCAGCAATATGCTTCCGGCCTTGCACAGTATAAATCGGGCCAGCAGCAAATTGCAGAAAATGAAGCAAAGCTGGTGTCCGGAGAAAAAGAAATCACTGAGAATGAAAAAAAGCTGACAGATGGCGAAAATGAAATTGCTGAGAATGAGAAGAAGCTTCAGGATGCGGCAGAGGATCTGAAAAAAGGAGAGAAAGAGCTTAAAGACGGCAGGAAAGAGTACGAAACCTCCAAAAAAGATGCGGAAGATGAGATCGCAGAAAACGAACAGAAGCTTGCGGATGCAAGGAAAGAGCTGGATGAGCTTGAAGAGCCGGAATGGATGGTTACAGACCGTGAGGATCTTCCGGAATATTCAGATTACGGAGATAATGCAGATCGTCTGAAAAGTATTGGTCAGGTTTTCCCGGTTATCTTCTTTCTGGTAGCAGCCTTGATCAGTCTTACCACTATGACCCGAATGGTAGAGGAACAGCGAACTCAAATTGGTACTTTAAAGGCTCTTGGATACAGGAAGCTGGCTATTGCAGCCAAATACATTTGCTATGCACTGCTGGCAACAGTCGGCGGAAGTATTATGGGAATGCTGCTTGGAGAGAAGATTATTCCATATGTCATCATAACCGCATATGGAATCATGTATCACAATGTTTCAAATACGATTTCCATTGATTATCAGCTTAGCTTTGCGTTGATAGCTTCCGGGGCTTCTATTGTATGTACTGTTGGGGCTACCCTTTTTGCATGCACAAAGGAGCTTCAGGAAACTCCCGCATCCTTAATGCGTCCTCCTGCACCAAAGGAGGGAAAAAGGGTGCTTCTGGAGAGAATTACTTTCATATGGAAGCATCTAAGCTTTTCCTGGAAATCCACCATCCGAAATCTTTTCCGCTATAAGAAACGTCTGATTATGACGGTATTTGGAATTGCCGGAAGTATGGGACTGATGCTGGTGGGATTTGGAATTCAGGATTCTATCAGTGATATTGCTGCAATCCAGTATCGGGATCTCCAGCATTATACAGGAATGATCATAGAGGATGAGGATTCCACAGAAAAGGAAAAAGAGGAGCTTCTGGATTTTGTAAAAAATAATAATGAGATTGCACACTGCAACCGGGTACAGATGACCAAAATCAGTGCACCTAAGGGAAATTCCAATATCAGCATTTATCTGTTTGTGCCAGAAAGCCTGGATGAGTTTGCAAAGGATGTAACCCTGCAGAATCGTATTACCGGAGAAAAGTATGAGCTTACAGATGATGGGGCAGCTATCTCAGAGAAAACAGCAGACCTGTTGAATCTGAAGGTGGGAGACACGATCACATTGGAAAAGGCAGGAAAAAAATATACAGTAAAGGTGGCAGTAGTTACCGAAAACTATATGAGCCATTATCTTTATATGACACCTCTTGTTTATGAACAGACCTTTAATGAAAAACCGGATTATGAGAATATTGTATTCACTGTGAAGGAGGAAGATAAGGATGCTATGGAAAAAGTGGGGACAGAGATTCTTACCTGTCCGGCTGCTCTTAGCATCAGCTATACAAGCAGTCTTTCCGCGCAGGTTGATCGTATGCTTAGTACTCTGGATGTGGTAATACTGGTATTGATCGTTTCAGCCGGAATGCTTGCTTTTGTAGTGTTGTACAATCTGAATAATATCAATATTACAGAGCGGCAAAGAGAGCTTGCAACCTTGAAGGTCCTTGGCTTCTACGATAGCGAGGTTTCTCAGTATGTGCTTCGGGAAAATGTGATCCTTACCGCTCTTGGAATTGTGTTTGGATCCATATTTGGAATCCTGCTTCACAGATATGTGATTACTACCGTGGAGGTGGATGCTGTTATGTTCGGAAGAAATATAAAACCAATGAGCTTTGTATATGGTGGAATTCTGACCAGTGTATTTTCGGCTGTGGTAAATGCGGTTATGCACTTTAAACTGAAAACTATTAATATGGTAGAATCACTGAAAAGTGTGGAATAAAGTGCGGCTAAGGCATTCCTTTGATGGTTCGGGTATAAATTTTGTAATTGTGAAGTTTGGAAATATGCTTGACAAGTGGAAAAATTACAATTATAGTTATAGCCATAAAAGGAGCGGCTTTTTTCAGATGATATATCAGAAAGTATGACAGCCGCAGCTAAAGGCATTGAAGAAGAGGAGTAAGCGTATGTCCTCCCAGAGAGAAATGTCCGGGGAAGCCTGTGGTGGAAGACATTTCGAGATTCGCATTCGCTGAAGGTAGCTTTGGAGCCGGGAAACTGAATGAGCAGCTAAGCATTGACCGGACAGCATGTGCAGATATAGAACCGGAGGTTTACTGCAGTAGGTTTTCACGCAATTCCAGCGTTATGGGAAAGAGATATGTGAAAGAGACCGGGGATGGATATTTTTTCAGAAGAGCCATGCCGGGCAGATGCACATAATGAAGGTGGTACCGCGTTAACTTCGCCCTTCACACAGTTTGTGTGGAGGGCGTTATTTTTTAGGAGGAAAATCATGAGCAAAGAACTTGCAAAGACCTATGATCCCAAAGGAATTGAGGAACGTCTTTACCAGAAATGGATGGACAACGGATATTTTCATGCAAAAGTAAACCCTGACAAGAAACCATTTACCATTGTTATGCCGCCGCCAAATGTAACCGGTCAGCTGCATATGGGACATGCACTGGATGAGACCATGCAGGATATCCTGATTCGTTTCAAGAGAATGCAGGGCTATGAAGCACTGTGGCAGCCGGGAACCGACCATGCAGCTATCGCTACAGAGGTTAAGGTTACCGAGAAGCTGAAAAAAGAAGGCATTGATAAGGCTGAGATCGGCCGCGAGAAATTCCTGGAATATGCATGGGAGTGGAAGGAAGAGTATGGCGGAAAGATTATCAACCAGCTGAAGAAGCTTGGTGCTTCCGCAGACTGGGAGAGAGAGCGTTTTACTATGGATGAGGGCTGCTCCAAGGCTGTTCAGGAGGTTTTTATTAAATTATATGAAAAAGGCTACATCTACAAGGGCTCTCGTATTATCAACTGGTGTCCGGTATGCCAGACCTCCATTTCCGATGCAGAGGTTGAGCATGAGGATCAGGACGGATTTTTCTGGCACATCAATTACCCGGTTGTTGGAGAAGAGGGCAAATTCGTAGAGATCGCAACTACCCGTCCAGAGACACTTCTTGGAGATACTGCAGTTGCAGTAAACCCGGATGATGAGCGCTACAAAGACATCGTAGGCAAAATGCTGAAGCTTCCTCTCACAGACAGAGAGATCCCGGTAATTGCAGACGAGTATGTTGACAAGGAATTCGGAACCGGATGCGTAAAGATCACTCCGGCACACGACCCTAACGACTTTGAGGTTGGAAAGAGACACAACCTTCCGGAAATCAACATCATGAACGATGATGCTACCATCAATGAACTTGGCGGAAAATACGCAGGCATGGACCGCTACCAGGCAAGAAAAGCCATGGTAGAGGATCTGGACAAGCTTGGCCTTCTGGTTAAGGTGGTTCCTCACAATCACAGCGTTGGAACACATGACCGCTGCCATGCAACTGTAGAGCCGATGATCAAACCTCAGTGGTTTGTAAAGATGGACGAGATGGCAAAGGCTGCGATCAAGACTCTTGACGACGGCAATCTGAAGTTTGTACCGGAGCGTTTTGACAAGACTTACCTGCACTGGCTGGAGAACATCCGTGACTGGTGTATTTCCCGTCAGCTGTGGTGGGGACACAGAATCCCGGCTTACTACTGTGATGAGTGCGGCGAGACTGTTGTTGCAAGAGAAATGCCGGAGAAATGTCCGAAATGCGGATGTACACATCTTCACCAGGATGAGGATACCCTGGATACCTGGTTCAGCTCTGCACTGTGGCCATTCTCCACACTTGGCTGGCCGGACAAAACACCGGAGCTTGAGTATTTCTATCCTACGGATGTGCTGGTAACCGGATATGATATTATTTTCTTCTGGGTTATCCGTATGGTATTTTCTGCCCTTGAGCAGACCGGCAAAACTCCGTTCCACCATGTACTGATCCACGGTCTTGTAAGAGACTCCCAGGGACGTAAAATGAGTAAATCTCTTGGAAACGGTATTGATCCGCTTGAAGTAATTGACAAATACGGCGCAGATGCACTTCGTCTTACACTGATGACAGGAAATGCACCTGGAAATGACATGCGTTTCTATTGGGAGCGTGTAGAGTCCAGCCGTAACTTTGCAAATAAGATCTGGAACGCTTCCCGCTTCGTGCTTATGAACCTGGAAGGAAAGACTGTTACAGAGCCGGAAATCGCTTCTCTTTGCGCTGAGGATAAGTGGATCCTTTCCAGACTGAACAATGTTATTAAAGAAGTAACTGAAAATATGGATAAATATGAGCTGGGAATTGCAGTTCAGAAGGTATATGACTTCCTTTGGGATGAGCTTTGTGACTGGTATATTGAGATTGCCAAGGTTCGTCTGTGGAAAGCGGATGAGGATCCAAAAGCAGCAAACGAGGCTTTGTGGACACTTCGTACTGCACTGACACAGGGATTAAAGCTTCTTCATCCGTTTATGCCGTTTATTACAGAGGAAATTTACTGCACACTGCTTCCGGAGGAAGAGTCTATTATGATTTCTGAATGGCCGGTTTACAAGAATGAGTGGAACTCTCCGGAGGCTGAGCTTGCAATCGGAAGCTTCCAGGAAGTAGTAAAGGGTATCCGTAATACAAGAACCAGCATGAATGTACCGCAGAACAGAAAAACACATCTGATCATTGTCGGAAAAGACGCAGATATCTGTCAGATGTATGAGAACAGCAAAAAATCCTTTGTAAATCTTGCCTTTGCAAAAGAGATCCATGTTCAGCAGGATAAGACCGGCATCGGTGAGGACGCAGTTTCCGTTGTTGTTTCCAATGCAGTTGTTTATATGCCTCTTGAGGATCTTGTTGATAAGGAAAAGGAAATCGAGAGACTGACCAAGGAGCAGGAAAGACTGACTAAGGAAATTGCCCGCTGCGAGGGTATGCTGAATAACCCGAACTTTGTAAATAAGGCTCCGGCTGCAAAGGTTGATGCAGAGAAGGAGAAGCTTGCGAAGTATAAAGAGATGAAGGATAAGGTTAACACACAGCTTGAGCAGCTGAAGTGATAAAAAGGAGAATTTGGATGAAGCTGAGCAAATTTTGCAATAAGATTTCCCTGATTCTCCAGGCTCTCTGGTGCGCAGTGCTCTATTTTATCATAGAAGCACTGTGCCGCCATTCTATAGCAGATGCCTGGAATTATATGACGGGAAAACCGTTGGTGTTTGCTTATAATACGGCATTTATTTTTACTACCATGCTGATCGTGTACCTGTTTCACAGGCGTGTTTTCTGGCGGGTGGTGGTTTCTGTTTTCTGGTTGTTTCTCGGTATTGTAAACTGTATTTTGCTGTTAAACCGTGTAACTCCGTTTACGGGTCCGGATCTGCATATGCTTACAGATGGAATTGCGATCATGCAGAAGTATCTTCCGTTTTACGGAGTGGTAATCGGATGTATTATTATCGGGCTTGTGCTTTTTGCGCTTCTGATTCTTTTTATAAAGGGACCGAAGTATCAGCAGAAGATTAAGTATCGGTATGTGATTCCTATGATTGTTGTCGGTGCGGTGGCTTTTGGAGGCATAACCCAGCTGGCTCTTGAAAAAAGAGTACTGTCCAATTATTTTGGAAATATTGCCTTTGCTTATGAAGATTATGGATATCCTTATTGTCTGGCAACTACTATTTTTAATACGGGTATCAGTCAGCCAAGAGATTACTCAGAGGAAGAAATTAAGCGAATTGAGAAGACAGAGTCCAATCTTCCGGAAACCAAGGAAGATGGAAAAAGACCGAATATTCTGTTTCTTCAGCTGGAATCCTTCTTTGATCCTACATTGGTAAATTATCTGAATATTTCTGAGGATCCGATTCCCAATTTCAGGAAGCTGATGAAGGAATATTCTTCCGGATATTATAAGGTGCCGGCTGTTGGAGCAGGTACTGCAAATACGGAATTTGAAACAATTACGGGAATGAGTCTTCATTATTTTGGTCCTGGTGAGTATCCTTATAAGAGTATACTCAAAGAGACTACCTGTGAGAGCGTTCCTTATGTTTTGAAGAATCTTGGATATTCTACTCATGCGGTACATAACAATGAAGCAAATTTCTATGGCAGACGATCTGTTTTTCCGAATCTGGGGTTTGATACCTTTACCTCGGAGGAGTACATGGAAAATGAAAATCTGCAGAATCCACTTGGCTGGGTAAAGGATAGCATTTTGACAGATGAAATCTTGAAATGTCTGGATTCCACAGAAGAACCGGATTATGTATATACAATCTCCGTGCAGGGACATGGAGATTACCCCAGTGAGCCGATTCTGGATAATCCTGCCATTACCGTGTCCGGGTCTCCTACGGAAGAGCTGGACTGCAAGTGGGAGTATTATGTAAATCAGATTCATGAGATGGATCAGTTTGTAAAGGAGCTGACAGATGCTCTGGCAGATTATCCGGAGGATGTGATTCTGGTAATGTATGGGGATCATTTGCCGACCATGGGACTTACGGTTGAGGATCTTGAGAATAAGTATCTGTTCCAGACGGAGTATGTGATCTGGGATAATATGGGACTGACCAAGAAGGATGAGAATCTGGCTTCTTACCAGATCGCGGCGGAGGTGCTGGATCGGGTTGGAATTCATGAGGGTACCATTATGAAGTATCATCAGGCGAGAAGGAATACCAAGAATTATCAGGTGGATCTGGAGACGTTGCAGTATGATGTGCTTTATGGCAAGAGATATGCTTATGGCGGAGAGAATCCGTTTGCGCGGACGAAGATGAAGATGGGGCTTTATGATGTGACCCTTGATTCGATCAGGCTTGTGTCGGATTCGGATTGGACTTATTATATTCAGGGGACGAATTTTACGCCGTCCAGTCAGATGAAGCTGAATGGGGAGTGGTATGATACGGCGTATGTGAGTCCGACGATGCTGGTGATTTCGGGAACAGAGCTGTCGGATTTTGACAGGCTGGCGGTGGTGCAGAGGAGCAACAGTTCGACTAGGAAGGCTCTTAGCAAGAGCTTTGACAGGGCGGTTTATGCACTTTATGACAGTCAGTGGAAGGTGGCTTCCCGGTAGGGGGTGCCCGGTTCCATCGTGCCTGCTTTGGGGGCGGTGCGCAGAACCCGAAAAATCTAAGACGGCAGAATTTTGCTAAAACCGAAGAAAGGAGAGGACAAACTTGCTCCGTTGGAGCTCAGACAGTGTCCTCTCCTTTCTTCAACGCAAAATTCTGCCGCCTAAGATTTTTTCGGAACCTGTGCAATGCCCCCAGAGCAGGCACAATGGAACCAGGCACGTCGCAGGCGGAAGGCTGTGAAAAGAAGTGGATGATAGAGGGAGGGTGTGGGAAAAACAGGAGCAGAGTTGGGGGCGTTTGAGAAAAAGAGAATAAATTAATTCAGGTGTTTACTGTTAAACATATTGTATAAAATGATGAAATATTGAGATGGAGGTATTGGGATGGCGGAAATGAGATATGCGGATATTGCAGGAGTGGATAAGAGGGTGTCCAGGATTTTTTATGGGACGGCAAGTAAAGAGATGTCTATGGGAAAGAATGTGAATGCTCTTTTGGATTCTGTTTTTGAGATGGGGATAAATGCGTTTGATACGGCCAGGGGCTATGGAATGGCGGAGAAGTCGCTGGGGAGATGGCTGAAGGACAGTGGAAAAAGGGAGCAGTGCGTTGTTTTGACGAAGGGGTGCAATGTTGATCTCTTTGGGAAGAATCATGTGAACCGGAAGGTGATCATGTCAGAACTGGAGAAGTCGCTGAAAATGTTGGGCGTTGATTATGTGGACATTTATCTGCTTCATCGCGATGATCCGGCTGTGCCGGCTGGGGAGCTTGTGGAGATTTTGAACGAGCTTCAGAAAGAGGGAAAATTTAAATGTTTTGGTGTGAGCAACTGGACCAGGGAAAGAATTGCAGAGGCAAATGATTATGCGGCAAGGAAGGGACTGAATCCGATTTGTGTGTCCAGCCCTAATTTTGGACTTGCAGAGCAGATCTGTGATCCGTGGGGAGGCGGATGTGTGACGATTTCGGGACCGGAAAATGAGGGAGTGCGGCAGTGGTATGCGGATAATCAGATGCTGGTGCTGGCGTATTCCAGTCTTGGAAGAGGTTTTTTCTCCGGCAGATTTAAGAGCAATGACAGGAAGGAAGCAAAAAAGATTTTGGATGCCAATGCGCAGAAGGGCTATCTGTGTGAGGACAATATGGAACGGCTTCGCAGAGCGGAGATTCTGGCGGAGGAAAAAGGCGTGACTGTATCGCAGATTGCCATGGCATATATTTTCCGCCAGAAACTGAATACATTTGCAATTGTCAGTACGTCAAATGCTTCAAGAATGGAAAAGAACGTGGAGGCCCTGAGCCTGGAACTTACAGAACAGGAATGCACATGGCTGGATCTGAGAGACATGTGAGAAGAAAATGGTATGTTTAAGTTCCGGCAGTATGGTGAAAAAAAGAGATAACAGATAATAGAGAGAGTCCCCGGATCATGCCAAAATCCGGGGACTTTTTAGGCTGATTTTGCTTTATTTGTTTTTTGATAATGCACGGAAGGATTGAATGGTAATTCCTTTATATTCCATGATTCCTTCATCACCTGCGGCAATAAGGACAGTTGATGCATGAAAGTTTCTGAGTTTTTTTCGTTCTCCGTTTTCAAATTCTACTACGTACCATTCAATATTTCCCTGTTGGGAGGCTTTCTCAAGGATTTTTACTTTGGCAGTATGTAATGGTTTTGAGTTGTCTTTGTTTTTGATAAAAAAGTATAAAGCCCAAACCGCGATTGCCAAAACAACGAGAACAGCGACAATTGCTATAAGCCCCTCTGTGGATAGAGTATCGTTTTCGCCGATACGAAAATAAGTCATATAAATTTCCTCCTGTCAGTTTATACTATTTGTTTTCAATCTGAGATTGGAATTCCTGGTATGAGATTGGATCTTTGGCAAATTGTTTTCCATAATAGATAATGCTGGTGTCAGAAGCTTCTCCTGGAACGTATAGGAAAGTAGAATCGGTGCGCCATACAACAGAATTTCCATCCTCTAATATTCCTATGTAAATACTTCCATCAGCAACGCCAAAGGATGTGCCGCCTGTAAGATAAAGCTGTTTCGTTGATTTGAACGTAAACAAATCTTGAATAGTGCTGTTTTCTGGTACTTGAACCAAAAGAAAACCGTCACTGTCTGTATCAGATTTAGCTGTTGAATTTCCGCAGCCAAACAATACCAAGCAGCTTAAAAGCAGCAATATGATACAAAAATATTTTGATTTTTTCATGGCTTTCTCCTTTCTCTGTGTAATCATAAATCCCCCTCCTTTACGGTTGTTTTGTATATTTTAACATAATGAAATACAAATAGCAATATAAAATGCAATGCAATACGCAATGCATAATTCGAACACGAAATGCAATAATATACGACTATAGGAGGAGTTGCAAATGGCATTTCAGTTAAAATCTAATAGAAAAGAATCAGAAAATAAAACCATTCGTTTTCCAGTTGCATTGATTGAGCAGATTGAGAAAGCAATTCAAAACCAGGATGTAACATTTTCCAGCTTTGTTATACAAGCCTGTGAATATGCGTTGCAGGATATGGAAAATTTTAAAAATAATGAGTAAAATTTAAGCGAATTAGTTGATTTTGGGGTTGTTATTCTTGGTTTCGTAGTTATAAGTGTGGGCTATGAATCACATAAGAAATGAGATATAAAAGAGGTGGTTTTCCGCCTCTTTTATAATTAACAGACATATGCGAAGAGGCATAAAAGACCGGAAACTTATACAGCGACAGGCTGTCGGCGGGTTTTGTCGGATAAAAAGTTACGATTAGGGGTGGACTTCTGGTGTGACTATTATATAATGGTAGAGTAATTACGGATGTGCATTGTGCACAGATGAAGTGATTTTACATAAAGAAATACAATAGATAAAAATGGTGGTTGAAGAGTATGAATTACGAGGAAGCGGTTGCTTATATTGAGGAGACTCCGAAGTTTACGACGAAGAACAGTCTGGATCATACCAGGGAATGTCTGAGGAGACTGGGGAATCCACAGGAGAAATTTAAGGTGATACATGTCGCGGGAACCAATGGGAAAGGAAGCACCTGTGCGTTCCTGACTTCTATTTTGAGAGAGGCAGGATATTCCTGCGGACTGTTTACGTCTCCCCATCTGGTGAAGATTAATGAACGTTTTCAGATCAATGAGGTGAATATTGAGGATGAGACATTTCTGAAGGCTTTTGAGAGAGTGAAGGCGCTGGCAGATGAGCTGGTGGCAGAGGGAAGCTACCATCCTACTTATTTTGAGATGCTGTTCCTTATGGGAATGGTGATCTTCGCTGAGGCTGGTGTGGATTATGTGACTTTGGAGACAGGACTTGGGGGAAGACTGGATGCAACTACGGCAGTGGAGAATCCGGTAGCCTGCGTGATCACTTCCATCAGTCTGGATCACATGCAGTTTTTGGGAAATACGGTAAGAGAGATTGCTGGAGAGAAAGCTGGAATTATTGTTCCGGGAGTTCCGGTAATTTATGACGGAAATGATTCAGATGCCGCAGAGGTGATCGCTGCCAAGGCGAAAGAACTTGGAAGTCCGGCATATAAAGTGGTTCAGGACGGGGCGAAAGTGCTTGGAAATAACAAAGACGGCATTGATTTTTCCCTGAAGGACAGTTATTATGGGAATGCCAGCTTCCACATTCCGTTTATTGCATGGTATCAGGTGATGAATGCTTCTCTGGCACTGACTGCCATGGAAGTGCTGAAAGATGAGATTCCGGTGACCATGGAGCAGCTGCAGGCAGGAATCAGGAACACCAGATGGCAGGGCAGAATGGAGACCATTTTGCCAGGTGTGATCGTGGATGGCGCACACAATGAGGATGGTGTCCGCAGGTTTGTGGAAACTGCGGAGCGTTTTCAGGAGGAGTATCCGCTGACGCTTCTGTTTTCCGCGGTAAGTGATAAGGATTATCAGGACATGATCCATACCATCTGCAGCAGAATCCGTTTCCGGAAGGTTGTAACCACAGAGGTAGGAGGATACCGAGAGGTGCCATCTGCTGATCTGGCAGAGATTTTCCGGAAGGAAGGCTGTAAAGAAGTGGGCAATTCTGATCATATTGCGGAGGCTTTTCATATGGCATGTGAGGCGAAGGGAGAGGACGGAATGCTGTTCTGTGTAGGCTCTCTTTACCTGGTGGGAGAAATTAAGGCTCTTTTGCAGAAATAAATGCGGGGAGTTTATGGAGGAATTTTATGATCGATTACGAAGAGGAACTGAAGAAATTTGAGCCCTGTCTGGACGTGACAGACGCGGAAGAGGCTATTTACGACAGAGAACTGACCGATATTCTGGACATCCTTCAGGAGATGCTGAGGGAGTCCAAGAGCGGACGCAGGATGAAATAGAACAGGAGATACTGAATGAATTGTATGAATTGCGGCGCGTTCCTGGCAGATAAGGACCTGGATTACTGTCCTCATTGCGGGTGCAACGTCCTGATCCAGAAAAAGGTGGAGTATCTCTCCAAACTTTACTACAATCAGGGCTTGGAGAAGGCCAGTATCCGTGACCTTTCAGGAGCCGTTAACTGTCTGAAGCAGAGCCTTACCTTTAACAAACGGAACATACAGGCGAGAAATCTGCTGGGACTTGTTTATTTTGAAACCGGAGAGGTGGTTGCGGCACTTAGCGAGTGGGTGATCAGCAAGAATCTGCAGCCTACCCGAAATATTGCAAACGAATATATCAATCGTCTTCAGGCGAACTCCAACAAGCTGGACGCCATCAACGAGACCATTCGGAAATACAACAATGCCCTGGCTCTTTGCCGGGACGGACATGAGGACATGGCAGCCATCCAGCTGCGGAAGATCCTTACCCAGAATTCCAAGCTGATCAAGGGATATCATCTGCTGGCCCTTATTTACATGAAGAACCATGACTGGGGCAAAGCAAGAAGGATCCTGAGAAAGGCGGCGCGCATTGACAAGACCAATACCACCACCTTACGCTTCTTGCGGGAAGTGGATGAGCGCACTGGGGTAACCACCAGACTGGATCAGCAGAAGAAGGGCTTGTTTGGAAAGAAAGCCAAAGAATCCTATGGGGATGAGGTGGCAAGAAACGCGGCAGTGCAGTCTGCTGCCTATAAAGAGAATTCCAGGATTTCCCTGTTTGTGACCCTGATGGTAGGTGTTGCGGCGGGAGCAGCGGCGTTCTGGCTTCTGGCAGTGCCTGCCATCAAGCAGGGGATTTACCGGGAGGCTAACCAGCAGATCGTGCAGTACAGCGAATCCCTGGCAAGCCAGGGAGCAGAGCTTACCAGAGTCCAGGGACAGGCCAAGGAATCCGGGGATGTAGCCGAGGAGGTTACCCTGCAGCTTGACAGCGAGCAGAAGAAGAGTACCAGCTATCAGGCGCTTCTCAATGCCTATGTGGCCTACAAGCAGAATGAGTATGACGCAGCAGCGCTGGAGATCCAGAAGGTCTATGAGGATCAGATCGGTGATGATGTAAAGGGAATTTATAATACTATCTGTTCGGAGACCGGAGTGTCCGGAATCAAGAGTGACGGCACTTCTGACGGAAGTACGGATAGTTCAGATTCCGGCGATGGAAGCAGTGATGGAACGGATTATCAGACGGATGAATCAGGTTATGATGAGTCCGGTGACAGCGGTTACGATAATTCCGACTACAGCGAAGAAGACGGATATTACGATGAGGACGGCGATTTTCATTATTATGAATGATGAGAATTGCGGGAGCTGCTTTGCAGCGGAGCAATTCATGGATATCTTGACCGGAAATACAGTTAAGAGGAACCTCTGGATTGGGGATGTACAGTTTTTGTACATCCCTTTTTTCGTCTTAGAGTGTGCATAAAAAATCAATTTATGGAAAGAATAAAATAAGGGGGTTTTTACGCATGAAACCTGTTTTTGA
>OLWA01001216.1_pt1 | contig 27360 bp, 38 predicted proteins | sample 1673251 | NCBI WGS metagenome assembly OLWA01 (sample SAMEA3178937, study PRJEB25190) | human gut metagenome | biome: human gut; feature: human-associated habitat; material: faeces | place: Austria | collected 2013 | reverse complement strand
GCTCCTCCCGCAATCTTGTCCGCCCGGAGCCGGTGAAGAAAGAATACTCACGCCGTACTGTCAGAAAGATACTGCGAGATGGTCCAAAGCCGCACACAGGATTTTATATTGACAAAGATTCTGTAGTCATCGGTGTTAATCCATACACCGGCTACAGCTACATGCATTATACAGAGACAAGAATAAAGCGAAAGCAGAAAGGAGGCAGTGATGCAGCATGTGAATATCTATGTTGAAAGTACGTGGCGTGGACCACGGCATGCATCAGGCGTCTATGAATTTATCATGGAAGTACATATGCAGCCGGGACAGGATCCTGTGACACTCACGAAGCATACAGAGCTTGAAGACAGCACGGAGAACACATCATACGTGCAGGCGGCGGCAGAGGCTGTAAACCGCTTAAAGTCTAAATGCGAGGTCACTTTTTACACGCCGAACAGGTTCTTCAACATGGCGGTCAATGAATACCTTCCGCGCTGGAAGAATAACGGTTATCTGTCATCACATGGTGACCTGATAGCCAATGCACCAGAGTGGCAGGCAATAGCGCAGAAGACGGCAGCAGTCCGGGCAGAGGACAGGCACCACACGTACCAGCAGTGCATGAGGGATGACATACGCAGGCTGCATCTGAAAATCAATGAAAAGCATCATGCAGAATAAGGCGGACGGCTGCTGTTATCTGTGTGCAAAGCTGTATGGCATATATGACAGGCAGGATAACCTGCAGGAGCACCATGTCATCTTCGGGCGTGCCAACAGAAGGCTGTCGGAAGCGTATGGTCTTAAGGTGTATCTATGCCTGCGGCACCACACGGAAGGACCGGAAGCGGTACACCATAACGCACAACTCCGGCAGCAGCTGGAGGAGGATGCACAGAGGGCATTCTTAAGGACGCATACAATGACGGAATGGATGGCGGTGTTCGGCCGAAATTTCATCATGTCAGACAGCCCGCCGCATTTAGACTTTAAGCCAAAAAGTGAGAATTTGGGAATAACATTTTTTGAAGAGGACGGGGAGTGATGAGTGTGTACGTCAGAGCCCCGCCGGGAAACAGATGTTAATAATGAAAGGAAATATATTAGCGTATTACTAATTAGCCAATGGTTTTATGTTATATTAGTCATAGTCAATAGAATCCCAAATGAATATTGCAAAACAGTGGCGGATAATATAGAATAAAGGCAAACGATAAAGAGGTGTGAGGATGCTTAAGATAATTAAAAGAGAAGATGATGATAAAAAAGAATTACATGAATCTGAAATGAGGCTAAAATATGAAAAAAATAAAATTCATAGTCGATACATTGCGTGTATATGTATTGGTATATGTATATGGATTATTATAACGAATACGGCACAACAGGTCGATTTCGTTGCACAATTAAGTATGGCTAGTACGGTCACATCAATTATTCTATCAGTGATTGCTATAATTATGAGTATATCTGGAGAGGTGACAACAGAGGGGATTCGTAATCAAATGTTAGAGACAATTCAGGAATTACACACAACAGCAAACATTGTGAAAGATATTAACTCAGAGGTGAAAGATAACATACTTGAACTAAAAAAGAGTATAGATGAATTACAGGGCAAAATAGATGTCTTACCTGATGCTACGGCAGATACAATATATAGAAAGGGAAATAGTAGAAACTCATATACAGAACAAAAAACGATTAAAAACAGAAATAGTGGAAAGTGGACTAAAAAAGATGGAAAATAAATTGAATTTTAATATATTACTTTGTAGAGAAGCTGATGATGATTTGACATTTATAAAAGATATTTTTGATACAATACAAATGGGAGAAGAAAATAAAATTTCGTTTGATATTGTAACATTAATAAACGGAACAACAAATGAATCCAAAATAAATCTTATATGCGCAATAGAACAATTAGATAATGCTTCACATAACCCTAACGAAAGACAAGCAACGATAGTTAATCAGTTTACATTAGAAAAAAGTGGTCAGAACATAAAAAATGATAATGGTACGGGGAAACTTGGAAGTGAAGAAATGCGCATGGAGTTTAATTCGGTTCAGCATGTAAGTGGAATGTATTTTCCGGGAAAAGGTTCATATGAGTTTCAAATATATAGATATGGTGATAATGAGATTAATCAAAATAAAGATAGTATTAACTTCTCAGATTTGAATAAAGATCATTTGGAATGTGCATATTCATTTGAAATATTATGAAGAACTATATTTAAAGCAAATATGTTAATTTTAAATATAAAAATAGTAGCAAAAGAGCCTTATACAGTGTAGTCTGTGTAGGGCTCTTTTGTTAAGAAAAAATAGTATAAAGCCATTGGGCAAAAAGTTGATTAAGAATTTTTGTGAGTGTCCTTAGATTCATTTATATGTCTATTAGAATTTATGGACGAGCGTATTGTTGTCAACTCATTAATTACTAATAAAAGTAAGGCGTTAGACCACATATCCCAATCGTCAGAATAACTTGTTTTATTGTAATCATCCCAAAGCTCTAACTGTGAAATTGGTTGAAGCGATTGGCTTGAATTATCATAAAAATTTTTAAAATGCGTAGCTGAAAAATATAGATAATTTGATAATTCATCTAAAGCATAATTATGGGAATCTAAAAGTATATTAATGGTATTTATTTTATAGAGATAGCATTTTCCAACCTCTGAATCAGATTTAGATGCTGTATATAGATGTTTTAATTCTCTGACAGCATTCTCAGATAGACCTGTCTGCTTGGAAATATTTTGAATTGTTAGTTCTTTAGTTCGTATGTCAGTATATCCAATAAGATAATCAATTGATACATCAAAAAAATCAGCTAATTTAAACAGAATATCAAAAGAAGGTTGAGCTTCATCACGTTCATATTTTCCAACAGATGAGTAAGATAACTCAAGTTTTTCAGCTAATTCTCTTAATGAAAGATTCTTTTCGGTTCTTAGTTCACGTAATCGATTCATTGCGTTTACCTCCTAGACACATAATAGCACGAATTTCCCTAAAAGTAAAATTACATATTGACATTTCCTAAAATGGACACTAATATATTAAGTGTTCACAAAAAAGGAAAGGAGAGAACGATGAAAAGAGTAATTGTAGAGTTAGATGAAACATTGCATAAAAGGCTTAAAATTTATTGTTTTATCAATGGAATTACTGTAAAAGCTTTTGTGACAGAATGTGTTGAGAAAAGTTTAAAAAATGAAAGAGTAAATGATTCGATAGTAAAACAAAAAACACGGAGGTAACAGTAATGAATCTGTACGAAACTAATGAAACAATGAAAATGTTAGGATATCAGTATCCTATGAGGTTGCTTTGTGGAGAAGGAGTGGCGGTTGAAGATTTTCATAATCTTCTTGCTGCACACAGAGAGCGTGGAAAAAGCTCGGTATTTGAAATTGGCATGGATGCGTTTATGCTGGGGTACATATACGGAATACGTTCAGAAAGAAGCAAAAAGAAAAGACAATCCGTAAAAGCCTAGCCAGCACTTAGGATTGTCAAAATCACAAGGAGTACCTTGTAAATTAATTATAAGGTACTCCGGAACTAAAAGCAAGAGAGAAGGAGAAGAAATATATGAATGATTTACAGATTTTTGGCAACAGTGAATTTGGAGATGTAAGGACAGTGATGGTAGAGAATGAACCTATGTTCTGTTTGACTGATGTATGTGGAGCATTAGAAATTAAAAATGCGACGGATGTAGCAAAAAGATTGGATGAAGATGAACTGACTAGATTGAATCTAGGCAGTCGCGCAGGAGAAACAAACTTCATAACAGAAAGTGGGTTATATGCTGTTATATTACGAAGCGACAAGCCAAACGCAAAGAAGTTTCGCAAGTGGATTACATCAGAAGTTCTTCCTTCAATCCGCCAGAATGGTGGTTACATAGCAGGACAGGAAACATTGTCTGATGAAGAACTGCTTTCCAAGGCACTTATGGTTGCACAGAAGAAAATAGATGAAAAGAATGAGCTGATTGCAACGCAGAATTCCAGAATACAGGAAATGCGACCAAAAGAGATATTCGCTGATGCAGTGACAACTAGTCATACATCAATTCTGATTGGGGATTTAGCAAAGCTGATTAAGCAGAATGGTGTTGATATGGGGCAGAAGAGGTTGTTTTTATGGCTGCGTGAAAATGGGTACTTAATAAAGCGAAATGGTTCAGATTACAATATGCCTACGCAAAGGAGCATGGAAATGGGACTGTTTGAAGTGAAAGAGAGCACAGTCAATAATCCTGATGGATCTATTCGTGTTAACCGCACAACTAAAGTAACAGGTAAAGGGCAGCAGTATTTTATAAATAAATTTCTTGGCGGTGCAGCCTGAAATTAATGTAGGCGGCACCATATCAGGCGCCGCCATGTAAGAAGTCAGAAAGTGAGGGATAGCATGGAATACGGCTATGTAAGAGTTTCTTCAAAAGAACAGAATGAAGCCAGACAGCTTGACGCTCTCTGCAAGCAAGGAATAGAAGATTGTAACATCTTTATAGACAAGCAATCTGGTAAAGATTTTAACAGACCAAAATATAAAACATTATACCGAAAGCTGAAAAAAGGGGATGTACTGTATATAAAAAGTATCGACCGGATGGGAAGAAACTATGATGAGATAATTCAGGAATGGCGCAGAATTACACGTTTCCGCGAAGCGGATATTGTAGTGCTTGACATGCCATTACTTGATACGAGACGTGGAAAAGACCTCATGGGTACATTTTTAAGTGACATAGTATTACAGGTGCTTTCTTTCGTAGCAGAAAATGAGCGCACAAATATAAAACAAAGGCAAGCAGAAGGAATTACCGCAGCAAAAGCAAGAGGCGTGAGGTTTGGAAGACCACCATTGCCAATTCCAGAGAATTTCTATCAGATGCGGAAAGACTGGAGAGCAGGCGCAATCACGATGGAGAAAGCAGCAGCCGCCTGCAGGATGTGCCCGAAGACATTCTATTACAAGGCGGTAAAAGAAGAGCAGAATGAGGAGGAGCAATGAGCTTAAAGGAAGTACTGAACCAGTATACAGCGGTGAAGAAAGAGCGTGAGTACATAGCAGATAAGGTCATGGCATTGGAAAGGCAGATAGACCGTATGGAGAAGAGCGGATACAGCGTCAAAGACACAGTCCGGGGCGGTGAGGGCAACATGCACCATTACACGATAGAGGGCTTCCCGTACAGCGATTACAGCCACCGGAAGACGTTACTGAGAGTGAGGCGGCAGCAGTTGATTGACAGGGATGAGAAGCTTGCAGAGCTTGAGACGCAGGTCGAACATTTCTTGAGTGAGCTTGCTGACAGCAGACTCCGGCAGATGATTGTGTACAGATATATAGAGAATATGAGCTGGGTTCAGGTTGCTGACAGGATGGGAGGCAATAACACGGCGGACGGATGCAGGAAGATGGTTGACCGCTTCCTTAATAATGCTTGTTCATAATTTTAGTTATAAAATACACCTTTTTAAGTATGTTATCATTGGCACACGTTTTTGAGTATGTTATTATATATACAGATAAAAACGGAGGTCAGACATATGCCGGAGATAAGCAGATTTTATGGGATAGTTATTAAGATGTTCTTCAAGCCCAAAGAACACTAATCAAGCCATATACATGCGCTGTATGGAGAATACCTTGGAGTATTCAACCTCAAGACAATGGAGATGATAGACGGAGACCTTCCGAGGAAGGCGCAGGAACTTGTGAAAGAGTGGCTGAATCTTCATCAGGATGAATTATAGGACATGTGGGAAAACCAAATAATCAGAAAGCTCCCTCCGCTTTAGGAGAGAGCTTCTGACAATCCGGAAAGAAGGTGCATTCAATGATTAGAATTAAGAGCATAGAGCCTATGGACAATTATCAGTTACAGATTGCTTTTGATGATGGACGTGAGGTTGTTTATGACATGAATGAGGATATAGATACGCTTCCGGGATATGGAGCACTGAGAGATATTCCCGGCTTATTCAGGAATGTACAGCTTGACGAGAGCAGAACATGTATATACTGGAATGATTACATTGACCTGCCGAGTGATACGCTTTATGAGTATGGCAGGGAGAAAGTAGGTGCATAAAGTTGGTAACTGATAAGGTAAAAGCCCTGTTGTCAATCAGAGGAAAGAAGAACATAGAACTTGCAAAGTATCTCGGAATATCCCCACAGTCAATGCAGAACAAGCTTAACAGGGGAAGCTTTTCAGCAGAGGATCTAATAAAGATATCAGATTTTTTGGACTGTACACTTGCATTTGAAGTAGGAGGGCAGCAGAAGATAATACTTGATACATCGGATATACGGGAAAAATAAAAAAATACCAAAGTTGTCCGTTTTGTCCGTTTTAAATGTGTTAATATGTAAACTAGATGTAGTCCCAAAAGCATTAATACCTCCCCTGAAAGAGCATCGGCAATGTGCCGGTGCTTTTTTCATACCTAAAAAGGAGAAAACAGATGGCATACAAGAGTACACAGAATTATGAGAACCTACAGAAGACAATATTTAGAGGAGCAGGCAGATATCAGATCCCGGTAATTGCACCGGTTCAATATGATGCATGTGAATGGATAGGATTTAATTACGCATTGCGGGCGGGAAACAGGGCAGCTAAAGGAGTACATTTCTTTTTAGATGATTATCAGTTTAACAGAGTTTGGACAAATGTAGACAGGTACACAGAGGTGCTGTCGGAATTCGCATATGTAATGTCACCGGATTATTCACTATATGCAGATTTCCCTCTTGCAACGCAGATATACAACCATTACAGAAAGCATTGGCTTGCGGCATATTGGCAGCAGTATGGTATCAAAGTCATCCCGACAATATGCTGGAGTGACAGAGCATCATATGAATGGTGTTTTGACGGTGAACCGGTGAACAGTACTGTTGCAGTATCAGCAATAGGCACCCAGAACAGCATGGAAAAGAAAAGGCTGTTCATGGAAGGATATGAGGCAATGGTTGAACGGTTACAGCCTGAAAAGATTATATTCTATGGCAGGGTGCCGGATGAATGTAAAGGCAATATAGTAAGAATCAAGTCATTTTGTGAGAAGTTTCATGAAGCGGAGGCGGCAAAATGGTAGAAATGAATTTACAGTATTTTGGCGGCCGTGGTGCAAGCAGCGGTATAAGTGACAAAGGAAAAAGATATGGAACAGAGTACAAAACCATTGCACAGTTTGGAAATGTGAAAGTAGTGCGTTCCAATAATGGTGAGGCAAAGTCTCCAATGGAAACAATGACGCCAGGGCGTGTATATGCTACAGTAGACAGATTTAATGACATTAAATATATCACATTCCATGATGCTGAGGGGGAAAGAGTGAAACAGATTGATGTCAAAGGTAGAGAACATGCGGGGGCGTTGCCACATACTCATAATGGATATGAACATGATGAATACGGAACATATCCGGGAATGTCTGCAAAAGACGAGAAGTTAGTGAATAATATATTACAGCAGTGGGAACGCAAGCGAAATAAGTTGAATTTGTAAACAATGTATGATAAACTTAATACGCAAGGCTATAGTTCACAGAGGAGAATACCGCATAGCGGAGAGCCCGGTGCAGTTCCGGGTAACTTGCAAAAGCAAGGGCAATAGTTCAAGAAGGAGAACGCTGCGGCGGAACGACGTTTCCGAACAACCGTAGAACTCCCGGTGCAACTCCGGGTGACTTGCAAAAACAATAGAGGAGACCCTGGTGCGAACCCGGGTGCTTGTTATAAAGATACCACGTCTTTGCGATGCGGTATCTTTTTTAGTTGCATATAAATCCATGGACCGGCGCAAGCCGGTTCTTTTTTTATGCCCGCAGGAGGTGAGGACATTGTTATATATAGCCGTAACAGCAGATGAATATGAATTCCCCATAGCCCAGGCGAGAACGCCACGTGCATTAGCGGATATGCTTGGCATGTCTGGCCGTCAGGTGCGGAGCATGATATACAATACCGGCAACAATAAAGTGCGTAATCCCGGCAAGCGGCTCGGCGTACGTATTGTAAGGGTAGATGAAGAAGATGAGTGATTTTGTCAAATTAGGACAAAACACATGATATTTTTACGTGAGGAAGGAGCGAAGGCGGGGTGAGATTGTGAACGAAGATACAAAGAAAGCAGCAGAAGATGATTACATGCTTGGAATGTCATACAAAGATATTGCCGCAAAGTATGATGTCACAATCAACACTGTAAAGAGCTGGAAGCAAAGATATGAATGGTCAAGGAATAAGCCTCATGAAAAGTGTGCACACAAAAGTACAAAAAGTATGCACACAAAAAGGCAAAAAGTATGCACACAAAAAGAGGTGCAGAAAGAGGAGCCTGATGCCGGTGCTGAGATGGCAGCAGGACTTAGCGACAAGCAGGAACTTTTCGCACTTTACTACGTTAAGTACAGGAATCAGGTAAAGGCATATCAGAGAGCATACGGATGTGAATATAAAGAGGCATGCTCAAAGGCAAGTAAGCTTATGAAAAAGGCTGAAATAAGGCAGTATGTTGAACAACTGCTCGGTGATATACACCGTGACATCATGATAGATATAAATGATCTGCTAAGGCAGCAGATAGACATAGTGATGGCAGATTACAGCGATTACGTGGATATCGTTAATGGTGTAGCAGTAGCCAGGAAAGACATTGACGGTACAGCAGTCAAGAAGATAACTAACGGCCGGATGGGTGCCAATGTTGAGCTGTATGACAAGCAGAAGGCTATAGAGTTCATAGCAAAGCATATGCCTGAGAGCAGCAGGGAAAGCCGTGACACACAGACGCTTGCAGAAATAATACTTAACAGCAGGCCTAACAGGAACCTTGAAGACTACGAGGATGAGGAGGCAGATGATGAACATACCGGCACCGTTCAGTGAGCGGCAGCGTGATTACATGTACAGATGCTTCAGCTCATGGTTCAACGTGGCAGAGGGAGGCAAGCGAGGCGGCAAGAACGTGCTTCAGACTCTTATATTCTGTATGCTGCTTGAAGAACATAAGAATAAGATACATCTTGTGGCAGGGGTATCTACCGCAACAGCAGGGCTTAATATCCTTGATTGTGACGGGTATGGGCTTCTGAACTACTTTGAAGGGCGATGCTCAACAGGAAAGTATCAGGGACGTGACTGTGTGCGTGTACAGACCAAGACAGGCGAGAAGATAATACTTGTGTCAGGTGGCGGAAAAGACGGAGACGAGAAGCTTATCAAAGGTAATACATATGGCATGGCATATGTGACAGAAGCCAATGAGTGCCATCCGAAGTTCCTGAAAGAAGTATTTGACCGTACATTGTCAAGTACAGACAGAAAAGTATTTCATGACCTCAACCCGAAGGAAGAGGCGCATTGGTACTATACTGACATTCTCGCATTCCATGAGGCACGGCAGGCATCAGAAGCATCATACGGATATAATTACGGACACTTTACTATTGTTGACAATTACAGCATTGATGATGATAAGCTCCGGGCAATCCTTAAGACCTATGACAAGAACTCGGTGTGGTATAAGAGGGATATCAGAGGCGACAGGGCAGTTGCTGACGGCATCATATTCAGGCGTTTTGCGGAGAATAATGAACCATATCTCTATGATGATAATGAACTGCTTGATGAAGCCGGGCATATTAAAGCGACAATATCAAAAGTCACAATAGGCATTGACTTTGGCGGCAATGGCTCAATGACGACATTTACAGCAATGGTATACATTGGCGGGTATCATACGTTAAGGCTTGCGGAGGAATCACACATACCGCTGTCCAAGGACATAGACAGTGATGTAATATGCAGTGAATTTGTGAAGTTCTACCGGATTGTGCTTGATAAGTACAGGCGCGTAGACTGGATACTTCCGGATAGCGCCGCAACAACGATGATAAACAGCCTGAGGAGCGCCGCAAAGAAAGAGGGGCTTAAGTATACCAACATAAAAGGCTGCCGCAAAAACGAGATAACAGATCGCCCAAGAATGTTAGATATACTGTTCAATACCGGGCGACTTAAGATTAATAGGAACTGTACCAATGTAAGGCGGGCGATAGGGAGAATGAGATGGGATGATGATCACCCTGACCAGCCTGAGGATAAAAATATAGGTAACTGCAATGACTGGTACGATGCTGTATGTTATACGATGCTTGATTTTGTTGAGTATCTTATGCTTGACAGATAATGCAGATTGCACCGGTGCAACGAAAGGAGACAACATGGAATCATGTGTACAGAGTTATCTGACTGGAAGAGGATATTCGGTCAATACAGAAGCCCAGACTGTTATAAAGATATGCGATGACTGGTATTCTGACAGATATCTTGATTTCCACAAGCGGACAACAGTACAGGGAACATCATATAAGCTGCGCAAGCTCGGTTTTGCCAAAAGATGCTGCAGCGATGATGCCAACCTGTGTGAAGTGATAGAGATAAGTGCAGGCAATGAGGCAACAACGAAGGCTGTCAATGCTGTGCTTAACGGCAGCAGATTCAATACACAGTACAGGAGGCAGCTTGAAAAGACTGCGGCAAATGGTACGGCTGCATGTTATGTGAGGCTTGATAATGCTGCAATATACAGTGATGGTTCAGTGAGGGGCGGCGATATAAAGCTTAATTACGTAGATGCTGACAGCTTCATACCGCTTACACTTGATAATGATGTGGTAACAGAGGCGGCATTCTCATCAACAACGCTCGTGAAGGGGAAGAAAAAGACAACTCTTGTGATGTTTGTTAAGAATGACCGTGGATTGTATACATCAGAGACACGGTTCTTTGACGAATACGGAACGGAGCTTAAGGGAGAAGCAAGAATGCTTACACTTGGGGATGTGAAGCCGTTCGGGGTAATGCGGACGGCAGCAGTCAACAACCTTGACAATATGGATGGGTATGGACTGCCTAAGATATGGATTGCAATACCTGAGTTTGAGGTGCTTGAGCTCATCTACAATGTACTTGCAGGTGACATGGACAAGGCAGACAAGCTTCTGCTCATAAATGAGGCATTATGCAAGTTTGATGGCAGCGGCAATCCCATTACACCTAACGAGCAGATAAAAAAGATATTTGTAATGCTTGGGGAGAAGCTTCCAGAGGCTGACTCACTTATCTCGGAATATAACCCAAAGTTGCGAATAGACGAAGTAACAAAAGCATTTGAGCTGGCACTGTCCCTTCTGTCAATGATGTTCGGATACGGCACCAAGAAATATACATTTGAGAATGGACAGATAACAACGGCAACTGAATATGTCGGAGAGAGACAGGACCAGATGCAGGAGCTGAACCGACAGAGGCAGGAGGCAAAGGAGTACATAACGGATATTGTACGTGCGGTACTGTGGTTTGAGAATCAGTTCCATGGTGAGCATTATGACATTAATACAGAGGTTACAATTGATTTTGATGATTCGTATGTCACTGACAAGAATACCGAGCTTGAACGCAAGAGAAATGATGCGCTGTCCTTTGATATTCCACAGCTTACAGTGTGGTATCTGATGGATGCATATGCACTGTCAGAGGAAGAGGCGGCAGCGATGATTGAGGCACGGGAAGAAGCCGGCAGCGAAGACGATGATACACAGGACATGGAATAATGATTCATAGTCTGCAATGCAGACTGACTATAATACCTCCTAAACAGGGCGCTCACTTATGTGGGCGCTTTGTTTTTTTGAAAGGAAATGCGAATGAATGATTTTATTGAAAAGCTCACAGGCGCACTTGCACCACTGTTCCAGTATCTGGAACATGAAGTAATTATTGATGTGTCCAGGCGTATCAGGGACACAATGCATTACACAGCAACAGCAGAGCTTCAGGCAAAGGCAATGAAAGAACTTGGATTCAGTCCGAATAAGATAAGGGCTGAGGCAATGAAAACGCTTAATGCTGACAAAAAATACAGGAAGGAAGTCGCAAAAAATACGCTTGGGTTCAAAAGAAAGGTCCGTAATCTTATCGCAGGCATCCGCAAAAAGGCAATGAAAGATGGGGATGAACTGTTCACTGGAGCAGCAGATACAATCAACAATGCGAATCTGGCAACATGGCGCTCAGAAGGTAAAGAGATAACAGACAGCTCGTACCTTCCGGAACTTGTAAATTCAATTCAGGAACAGACCCATGGAGAGATTGAAAATATAACACGGACAACAGGCTTTCAGGGAATGTCCGGCTATGAGAGCATTGAGAATCTGTACAGGAAGGAGCTGGACAAGGCGGTTATCAAGATAATGTCAGGTACATTTTCACATGAACAGGTAGTTGCAGATGTGGTACATAATCTGGCCAAGAGCGGATTGAGGTCAATAGACTTCGCATCAGGACACTCAATGCAGCTTGATACTGCTGTAAGGCTTGCACTGAGAACGTCAGTACATCAGCTTCAGGCGAAGATAAATGACGAGAACATATTACGCAGCGGTGAGAATCTTGTATATGTATCGAAGCACTGGGGAGCACGAAACAAGGGCACAGGTGTGGAAAACCATGAGAGCTGGCAGGGGAAAGTATATTACATAAAGCCAGGGAAGGATTACAGCAGGGAAGCCAGCCGCATAGGGCAGTCCAGCATAGATGACCTGTGGGAGGCAACAGGGTACAGTATAGACGGAGCACATGAAAATAACCCTCTGGGACTTAACGGATATAACTGCCGGCATATGGTGCGTGTGTGGTATGAAGGAGCTTCAAGTCTTCCGGATGAAGACCCTGTGCCACCATCTGCAGTATACAATGGCAGGGAATATGACTACTATGCACAGACACAGAAGATGCGCCGCATGGAGCGTGAAGTGCGTGCATTAAGACGCGAGAAGGAGGCTCTTGAGGTACTTGGGTATGATACTGATGAGATAGATGTGAAGGTAAAGCAGAAGCGCAGAGAATATTCAGAGTTCTGTGAGGCATGCCTTCAGAAGGAACAGCCGGAACGGATGAGATACGAGTGCAGGACATCCAATCTCAGGAAGACGAAGGCATGGAAGGAGTATGGGGAAGAAAAGAGTCAGGCTGTTCAAGCAGCTCAGTTTAATCATCCGGAAGCTGATAATGCTGCCGAAAAAGATGTATTAGAAGCTTATTCTAATTTTATCAATAAAATCAGGGAAGATGAACATCCAAGTGTACATAAGAACAAAATGGCCATGTATGCTGAGTATACGAAAGTAGAAGAAGATAGTACCATAGAACAAGCTTTTTTATATGATATAAAGAACGATATTATAAAGTATAACAGAAAGTCACAAGATATTTATGATTATGATATGAATTATGCTTTTGCACATGAAATATCTCACAGGATGGATTATCTGGAATACAATAGCTGGACAAACAGACGATTCATTGAAGCTATTGAAATTTGCTCAAAAAAGGTATATTCTAATCGTAACGAAATACAGAAATGGTTTGATGAAGGAGCTAAGTACGAAAAAAGCTTTGCTTTATCGGATATTATTGGAATTTTAGGTAATGGAAACATCAGTGTTCCGGTAGGACATAAGGAAGGGTATTTAAAAAAGAATCCTGTTTATGGCACAATGGAGATATTTGCAAATTTAAGCTCCATAGATATTCTAGGGTTAAATGAAAAAGAAGAAGTAATAAAAGAATTGTTTGAAGCATACGAGGAGATAGTAAAATGATAAAATTGATAGAAAGATTAAGGAAGGATCAGGAAGTACAGGAATTAAAAAAGAGATGCCATGAACTGACAGGAAAATGGCCCCCGTATGACTGGGAAAATTATTTGAGCATTGATGAATATAAAGAAGATATGAGACGGATAATAAGAGAAAATGAACAAGACAGTCAGAAATGACATATTATATCGTGAATTTGTATAAGACAGTCCAAGTGGCTGCCTTATTTTTTTGCAAATTTTTTCGGCTTTTGTCAAATTCACAAAAATCACATGATACATTCGCATTAATCCGAGGGTGCTAACCCAGTAAAAAATTAGTGTAGAGGAGATAAAAGATGGAAAGAAAAGACCTGAAGGCGCAGGGCCTTACAGAGGAACAGATCACGGCGGTGCTGGAACTGCACCATGCAGAACTTACACCGGTCAAAGAGAAGCTTAAGACTGCGGAAGATGACCTGAAAGTTGCTCAGGACAAAGTAAAGACCACAGAAGAGACACTCAAGGCTTTTGAAGGTGTAGATGTAAATGAGCTTAACGGTCAGATTAAGACGTTGAAGAATAACCTCAAAGAGACAGAAACAAAGCATGCCAGGGAGCTTGCAGACCGCGACTTTAACGATATGCTTAAGGACAGCATCAGTGCAGCACATGGCAGAAATGCAAAAGCTATCACGGCACTTCTTGACGTTGATACGCTTAAGGCGTCAAAGAATCAGAAGGATGATGTGGCAGCAGCATTAAAGAAGCTCAGCGAAGCAGAAGACAGTAAGATGCTGTTTGGCGATGCTGAGGTGGTAGACACAGGAAATGTTATAGGACAGGTGCATAAGAGTACACCGGCAGATGTTGAAGAGGCTGCCATGCGTGCGGCTATGGGACTTGCACCTGTATCTGATAAGTAAGAAGGAGGAAGACAATGGCAGAAAATACAATAGTATTGGCAAAGAGTTTTACACCGCTGCTTGACGAGGTGTACAAGAAGGAATCTGTAACATCAGACCTTACAGGAGATGCTAACATGGCAAGAGCCGGAGCAAACGCAAAAGAGATCGTATATCCACAGATTGCAGTTACAGGACTTGGAGACTATGACCGCAACAGCGGATACACACAGGGAACTGTTGATTTTAAATGGGTATCAACAGAATACAACTACGACAGAGGTGCCAAGCTGTCTGTTGATGTAATGGATAATCAGGAGACATATAACCTTGCATTTGGCATGGCGGGTGCCGAGCTTATGAGAACAAAGGTAGCACCTGAGGCAGATGCATTTACATTTGCCACACTTGCAGGAATCAGCGGAATATCACAGGGCGAAGCCAAGACTATAAGCGGTGCGGAAGATTTCCTTAATGAGCTGCTTGAAGCGAAGAATACGCTTGATGATGACGAGGTACCGGAAGAGGGAAGAATCCTCTACGCAGCATCATCACTTCTTAACGGGCTTCTTATGCTTGACAGCTATAAGTCTAAGGAGATCCTTGCATCATTCAGCATCCAGAAAGCTGTACCGCAGGGACGCTTCTACACATCAATAGATCTTCTTGACGGCAAGACGCCGGGAGAAGAAGCAGGTCATTACCGCAAGGGTACTGCCAAGTATGCAAAGACTACCGACACCGCAGTGGTAAGTGGCAAGACTTATTACACGGAGAGCAGCGGCGTGTACAGTAAGGTAGACAGCCCGCAGACATCTGCAATCGGCACTTATTATGAGCAGACACAGGAAGCGGCAAAGGATATCAATTTCATGATTATCCATAAGCCTGCAATCATCAAGCATGACAAGCATGTCGTATCTAATGTCATTCCGGCTTCTGCTAACCCGGACGCTGATGCTGATATCATTAAGTACCGCAAGTACGGACTTGTTGATGTGTACAGGAACAAGGTAGCCGGTATCTACTTAAGCCATAAGGCGTAAGGAGGAGACATGAGAACAATAGGACTTGAAGTAAAGACGGCCGCAAAGGATAAGGCGGAACTTGAAGCACATGTTGAGAAGCTCAGCACTGAGAATGAGGAGCTTAAAAAGCAGCTTGCCAAGTTCAAAAAGACATCCAAAGATGCGGCTAAGTCAGAATGACACAGCAGGAAGGAGGGAGCGGTATGTCTTACATAACATGGGAGCAGTACAGCTCCCTTTATGATGATATAGCAGAAGAACAGTTCAGCCGTTATGAGGTAAGGGCTCATAGGCATATTGATATGCTTACACATGGGCGCGCAGGACAGTTCATGGAAAAATATGACGAGGATACGGCAACTGCATTTCAGAAGCGTATACGCGGACAGATAGAATCGACAATGTGTGAGCTTATGAATAACATGAGCATACAGGATCTGTCAGGCATGGGAAGCGGTATCGCATCTGTATCTAATGACGGATATTCAGAGAGTTACAGGATTACAACAGATACTGAGCTTAAGTCTCAGCTTAAGAGCATTGTCATTACAGGATTGTCGGGCACCGGATTGGCAGGTGCACTATGAGTGTATTATTCACGGATACAATGACTGTGTACAACTACCATAAGGATGAGCAGACAGAGAAAGAACAGTGGCTTAAGAGTGTTATACATGGCATACAGTGGAGCCATAACAGGGCAGAGATAACAACCAATTCTGATACACAGAAGGAGACAAGGACAGAGAGCATAACAGTTGACTTTCAGCGAAGCTATGGCAATAAGCCATATATTCCGCCGCATGAGTATTCTAAGCTTACGGCTGAAGAAGCGGCAGATTATTGGACGCTTAATGCAAAGAGCAGCCAGGATGTGCTTGTGCCAGGTGAGTGTACCGAGAATATAGGCAGAGGTTACAGGCTGTCCGAGCTTATCAAAGATTATCAGTATGCCGTTACCGTAACAGCGGTAAGTGACAACAGGAACAGACCGAGGCTTAAGCATATAAAGGTGGTGGCAAAGTAACATGTCTGTAGACATAACGATTACGTTTGATGTTAATGACTGCAAGCATACCCTTGGAGTTGATGAACTGGGAAAGATACAGAAGTTTGTACAGAATGAGATTATTAATCTGTCTGAGCCGTATGTACCATTCAGTCAGGGAACGCTAAAAAATAGCGTAAGAATTGATGGAGATGATATTGTGTACGGCGGCGCCGCAATAAAGTATGCACGGTATCAGTGGAATGGTGTTGTATATGAGGACCCTGAGTTGCACTGTGCCGGGTTCAGAACCAAAGACGGATGGCGTTCACGTAAGAATGTACAGAAGGTACCGACGGAGCGCAGGCTTACATACCAGAACGGCAGCCTGAGGGGTGATCACTGGATACAAAGGATGCTTCAGAACGGCGGACGTAAGAAGATAGAGGACGGCATCAGGAGGATGGTTGGAGAATGACGGTATCAGATTCAATCATAAAGTGGCTTAAGACATTTAATCCACAGGACTACTGGAGGATGAAGAGTATTGACACGGGAATACAGTCGGCAGCAGTTGACACATATTCACTTGTCAAGACACCGGTAGTCAATACTAAGACGTTTTTGTCAGGACGTAAGGTTGTAACAGCATATTATACGCTTATGGCAAGGCTTGCCAATGAGACTAATACTGACAGGATAGAGAATGACGGCTTCGGGGAGGCACTTGAAAGCTGGGTTGAGGAACAGAGAAAGTGTGGCAATTATCCAGAGCTTGAGGATGCAGATGTGCAGGATATACAGGTGACAACGCCGTTTTACGTCGGCATGACGGAAGAACACAGCTGTGTGTATAACTTGTCGATATCAATAAGATATATGACCCGGTCATAATTGCACCGGTGCAACGAAAGGAGAAGACGATGAGAGAGGAATTAAGACATTACATTGACACGTCAATGAATAGCGGCACACCGACATATGAGATGCTTGGAGACGGCATATCATCACTTACAGAGGAGATGAATCCGTCCGAAGAGACAAAACATTATATTAATATGTCATCTGACAGCAACAACGTAAAGTCATATCAGCGCTCATTTGAGGCTGATAAGGAAGACTGTGTTGAAGATGAGATTCAGAAGTGGCTTGACAAGATGGTAGATGATCTTCCAGTTGGTGCAAAGGCGAAGACATCATTTGTACGCCTGAGAATCAAGGATGCCGTATCAGGCTCGGCAGGAACATATAAGGCTATCAAGGTACCGTGTACTGTATCAGTGTCAAGCAACGGCGGCGATGGCGGTGATTATAACCATACGGTTGTATCAGTCAAGCAGTGCGGCGATGATGTTCATGGCACATTCAACGTAACAACCAACACATTTACAGAAGGCGATACAGAGTAACAGGAGGGCATATGGAGAAAGCAAGCATCAGAGTCAGTAAAGGTATAGAGGTTGAGGTTAATGACAATGGCGACACAATCACAATGAATGTGGAATCAGCGGAGTTTGTTAATGAATTCTATACATTATTGGATAAGTTTGAAAATCTTGCGGATAAGGCACGCTCAGACGAGTATAAAGCAATGGATACGCGCGAGAAACTTACAGTCATTGTTCAGGGAACAAAGGATGTGCTTGCAAGTATTGATTCCATATTCGGTGACAGTGCAAGCAGGAAGATATTCGGAGACACAACACCATCACTGTACATAGTTGCTGATTTCTTTGAAAAGATAACACCTATAATCCGTAAATACGCAGAACAGCGCCGCTCAGACATCATGAGAAGATATAATTCATCCAGAATGGCTGGAGCCACAAGGAAGATGGGGCGCTGATATGTATAACGTCTTATTAGACCCCCTGCCGGAGTTCTGGCAGGGGTATCGTATTAATACGGATTTCAGGATAGGCATACAGATGCAGCAGGCCATGGAAGATGACTCTCTTTCCGCGGAAGAAAAGTATGAGACATGTGCAACGCTGCTGTTTCCCGACAGCTTCCCGGATACAGCACAGAAGATATGGGAGGCTGTTGAATGGTTCCTTACGGATTATAACCATGATAATGAAGGCAGGACAAGAAAAGGACCTAAGGCAATGGATTGGAATGTGGATCAGTGGAGAATCTATGCCGCATTCCTGAGCCAGTATAACATAGACCTTCACACAACAAAAATGCACTGGTTTGTATTCATGGGTCTGTTTACCAATCTGAATGAATGTGCACTGCACCATGTGATGGATATCAGAAGCAGAAAGATAGAACCGGATATGAAACGGGAGCAGAAGGAACAGCTAAGAGAATATAAGGCACGTTACAGCCTTGAGAATATGAGCTGTGAAGAGACAGAGGACGAGAAGAGAGAACGCATGACAGCAGTTGATGAGTTCAACCGGTTAAGGAAGGCAGGTAGCTGATATGGCAGATTATGATGCTGAGGTGAGGATACATACCAAAGTAGATACTTCGGAAGTTGATGAGCTGAATAAAGCACTGCATGGCACGGCTTCTACGGCTGACGACACGGCCGATAGCGTGAATGATGTAGGTGATAAAGCTGACAAGACCGCCAATGACCTTAAGAAGGTTAAAGAGGAGACTGCGGAGATAACAAAAGAGGCTGATAAGGCAGCAAAGGCAGTCTCTGATATGACGGATTCATCACAGACACAGTCACTTGCCCTGCAGATTGAAAAAGCAAGAGACAAGGTGTCAGGTCTTAAAGAGAAGATGGATGAGCTTGCCGGAAAAAAGGTGTATAACGAGGATTACACAGATCTTGAGAAAGAGCTCAGCAGGCTTATGGGAGCATATAACAAGCTCACAGAAAAGGCTGAGAACTGGCAGGGAAGCAAACGCTCAAACAGCTGGCAGCAGCTGCAGCAGAACATTGAAAATACAAAAAATGAGATTGATGAGCTCAGGAAGCGCAAGGAAGATTATGACAAGGCCGGCAATATGTATTCAATGGGGGCTGAAACACCCGAATATGGCAAATTGTCGAAAGAATATGATTATGCGCAGAAGTCACTTGCAATCCTTGAAAAGAAACAGGAAGAGTATGAGGATAAGAAGTCTGCCGGTGAAGCAAAAGCCCAGGAACAGGCTGCAAAAAGTCTCCAGAAGATAGAAGCACAGGAAGAGAAGTATGAGAGTATCAGGGCTGAGGCTGTTGTCGGTGATGAGAATATTGTCAAGCTTGCAGAAGAACAGGAAAAAATACAACAGAGAATTGCAGAACTTAAGAAAGCCGGAGTTACAGACGGATATAAGGAATATGATGAGCTGAAAGGACGTCTTGCTGAAATTGATAAAACCATTAAAGGCAATACAGCAAGCATGAAGAAGCTGCCGAAGGTTGGGAAAAAATCAATGAATGCGCTTGGTGCATCTACGAAAAAGACAGGCTCGTTATTGTCAACGCTAGGCAGTAGATTCAAGGGGATTGCCCTGAGCCTTCTTATATTCAACTGGATATCAAAAGGCTTTAATGCAATGATATCCGGCATGAAGACAGGCTTCCAGCATCTTGCCAAGTACTCAGATGAGTACAATAAGAACATGTCAGAGATGAAGGGCGGAACGGAGCAGTTGCAGAATGGGCTTGCAGCTGCGTTTGAACCGGTTGCTAATTTCATCATCCCTATAATTAACAGCCTTATTGCAAAGCTGAATGAAGGAGCTGAGCAGGTAAGCCGGTTTATGGCAATAATAAGCGGAAAGAGTAGTTATACAAGGGCAAAGAAACAGGTTACAGATTATGCCAAGAGTCTGGACAGTGCATCCAATGCAGCAAAAGGAGCACTTGCGTCATTCGACAGTCTTGAAGTGCTCGATACCGGAGATAACAGCGGAAGCAAGAGCGGTTCTGATATGTTTGAGGATGTGTCGCTTGAAGGTGCTGATCTGAGTATGTATGATGCACTGCTTGAAAAGATAGCACAAATTAAGAAATATGCGGCAGAACTTAAGGATATATTCGCAAAAGGCTTCTTTGATGGTCTGGGCGACTATGAAGGCAAGTTTGACACGATTAAGCATGCAATACAGGGAATAAAGGATGCGCTCATTAACATCTGGACAGATACAGCCGTGCTGTCGGCCTGTGACGGATGGATAAAGTCTGTTGCAGGCCTGCTGGGGACGGCTGTCGGTGCCCTGTTCAGCATTGGTCTTACAATTGCGGCAAATCTGCTGGGGGGACTTGAGCAGTATCTTACAGAGAATACAGACAGGATAAGAGAGTACCTGATAAGCATGTTCGACATATGGGCGGACATTAATAATATGCTGTCGGACTTCTTAACCGCGTTTGCGTATGTATTCTCAGCATTTGCAAGTGAGAATGGCATAGCTGTAACAAGTTCACTTATCGGCATATTTGCGGATGCATTTATGGGAATATCCCAGTTATGCGCAGAGATGACAAAGTCAATTGTAGAGCTGCTAACCAAGCCGTTTGTGGATAATGCAGATACAATCCGTGAAGCGCTTGAAGGGACACTTGGGGTAATAGCGACGCTGCTGTCATCTGTAAAGGATATTGTCGATGAAGTAGTTGATGACATACTGTCACTGTATGAAGACCATATCGCACCTGTAATATCAGACCTTACACAGATATTGTCTGAGTTTGTCGGCAATGTGCTTGCATGGTTCAATGAAGATATACTTCCAATCATCAGGAATGCGGCAGATGAGATAAGCTCAATAGTTGAGGATAATATTCTGCCGATAATTGACAACATCATAGAAACAATCGGAGGGATAATTGACATACTTAAGATATTGTTTGACAGGTATCTTAAGCAGCAGGTTGAGTGGATTAAGAATGTATTATTACCGGTAGCTACGGTGGTTTTCAGAACGGTTACAAATATGTTTACGAATCTGTTAAGGACGGCAACAACGGTAATTAAGGCGATAACGCAGATACTAAAAGGTCTTGTGGAGTTTATTGCCGGTGTCATGACAGGCGATATGGACAGGGCGTTTGAGGGGCTGAAGGATATATTCTCAGGATTTAAGACGTTCATATCAGGTGTGGTAAATGGCATCCTTGGTATTGTTGAAACGATGGCAAATGGTGTTGTGGATTCAATCAATATGGTCATACGTGCGCTAAATAAGCTGAGCTTCGATGTGCCTGACTGGGTACCTATTCCAAGTATGAGAGGCAAAACATGGGGCTTTAACCTGACGGAGCTTGAGCATGTGAAGCTTCCGAGGCTGGCAACAGGAGGTATAACAATGGGGCCAACAAGGGCGCTCATAGGAGAAGCCGGGCGTGAAGCAGTTCTCCCGCTTGAGAATAATACGGAGTGGATGGACGAGCTGGCGGACAGAATCAGCAATAGCCCAAGAGGTCCGGTGACAGTGGTGCTTGAGATGGACGGTAAGGAGTTTGCAAGGGCACAGGTGCCATATATTAACGCTGAGAACAGCCGTATAGGCACGGATTTGAAGACGACATAGGAAAGGGGGATTATTATGATATACACTCAGGGAATAACAATAGACGGGGAATATTATGATGTCCCGCTGGCTAAGATGAAGCGGACGGCGGATGTCCTTGATAAGTATGCAAAGAGAGTTGAAAGTGGTGACCTTAAGAGGGAAGTGCTTGGCGTGTACTATAACTATCAGCTTGAATTTGGTGATATAGAGGATGAGGAACTCTATGACAGGCTGTTCGAGCATCTCACACGTCCGGAAGAATATCATGACTTTGAACTTCCGGCAAGGGGAGGAGTGACATCATTCCGCGGATATATATCAAGCGTCTCTGATGAGGTAAAGACAATACGCAGATATGGAGAAGTATATTACACATCACTTACAGCAAAATTTACATCAAAGAAGCCGACAAGAACACCATAGGAGGAAAGATGAAGACACAATGCAGTGCGCATATGGAATTTATTGACATAACAGCCATAGATGATGCATCAGTTACCTCTGACAGCAATATGTCATTCGGGAATCTGGAATTATTCAGAACAAAGAATGACGCTGCCTGCTATGGTACTCTTGAGCTTAATCAGTTTCTGCTTGATGGCAGCTTAAGCATAATGGACAAGCCTTCGGATGTGGGATATATGAGCAATGGGATGTCAGGCTCAGACTGTACATTTGGCAATGTGCCGTCTATATCGGTAACATTTACAAAGCCACATACATCAGCAGGATTAAAGCTGTATTTTGTATCAGAGTATCCGGCAGCAGTAAGGATAACATGGTATACGCTTGCCGGAACAAAGATAGAATCAAAGGAGTTTTATCCGGATGCGCTTGAATACTTCTGCAGGCATCAGATGGAGAATTATGGGAAAATTCTGATAGAGTTCACACGGACGCTGTGGCCGTACAGATATGTCAGACTGAATTATATAAAGTATGGCAATGACATTGATTTTGATGCGCTTAACATTACAAAGGCAATGCTCACAGAGGATATTGACGTTACAAGTGCCACGCTTGCTATTAATGAATGTGATATTACAATACTTGATGAGTATGAGGACTTTGAACTTCAGAATAATAACGGAACATGGAAGAGTATTCAGAAGCAGCAGCCTATCACTGTTACAGAGAATGTAAACGGCAGGAACGTACCCTGCGGTACGTTCTACATGGATAAGTGGAGTTCATCGGATAACGAGGTCACATTCTCACTTAAGGACGCTATTGGTGTCATGGATGAGACTAACTTCTATGATGGGAAAATCTATATTGATGAGCCGGCAGGAGATATCATCGATGAGGTAATGAAGTCAGCGGGAGTTACTGATTATACAATAGACAGGGATGTAAGAAATATCCGGCTGAGCGGTTATCTTGCAATACAGACGCACAGGGCGGCGCTGCAGCAGATAGTATTTGCATGCGGAGCTGTTGCGGACTGCAGCAGAGGCAGTACAATCAGGATATATAAGCCGGACAGATATGTAAGCCACACAATTGGCACAGACAGAAAGTTCAGCACCAAGGTGACTCTTGACGAATATGTATCATCCGTAACTGTTGCATATAACAGGTATTCGCTTAACACTGAAAAAGATGAGATATATAATGAAACGCTTGGCAAAGGGCGCACACGTATAGAGTTCTCATCACCGTACAAGCCGGAGAGCATATCAGTGTCCGCAGGTGCTATTGAAGAGGTTAAGACCAACTATATTGTCATTAACATGCCAAAGGAAGATATATGCGTAATAATGGGACTTGGGTACACGGCAACAGAGACCAAATACAGGGCAGAAGTACCGCTTATACAGTCCGGAGAGAGTGAAAATAATAAGGATTACGGCGGATGCACACTTGTAAATGCAGCGAGGGCAAAGGCTGTTGCCAAATATATTCTTAATTATCTTCAGATGCGGCAGGTGGTTAATGTTGAGTTTATAAATGATGGCGAACTTGTAGGTAACTGGTGCAACATCAGTGACAGGAAGACAAGAATATTCACAACAGGAATAACACAGCAGAAGCTTAATCTTGCGGGCGGCAATATATCCACGGCAGTATGCAGGGGATATGAAACTGTTGTAACTGATTACAGCTACACCGGTGAGATATACGCGGAAGGAGATGTGGTTATCTGATATGGAAATGAGACCGCTTATATATAGTGCAGCTCTGTCAAGCCAGAGTGTGGCCACAAAGTCAAAAGTTACAATCAGCGTAGTTACTGAGGATGTTGAAACATTTTATTGTGAGAAAAAATATGCACGCTCAGACAGTCATAATCTGATTGCCGGGCAGCAGATAGGAGTGATCTAATGGCTATAAAAAAAGTAAGGATACAGATTGACGGAGTATGGACCAATCTGGCACTGTCTAACGGAAAGTGGACAGGAACAATTACGGCACCATCAACAACATCATATAATCTTGCTAACAGGTACTATCCTGTAAAAGTGGAGGTTACTAATGATGCCGGCACGGTAGTTACTAAGGATGCCACGGATGCAACGATAGGAAAGGCTTTGAGACTTGTCGTAAAGGAACTCATTAAGCCTGTAATAAAGCTTGTGTCACCATCTTCGGGGGCATATGTCACATCAAACAAGCAGCCGGTTGTGTTCGAGGTGACTGATGAGGCAGGAGGAAGCGGCGTCAGTCTGTCTGCTGTACAGTTAAAGATAGACAATACAGTCTATAAGGCAGGAAGTACCGGAATGGTATCAGCGGCAATAACTAACGGATACAGGTTTACATACACGCCTCAGACAGCCATGACAGACGGAAAGCATACAATAACACTGAATGCATCTGATAATGATGGCAATGCGGCTGTTGCAGTAACATCGACATTTACAGTTGATACGGTGCCGCCATCACTTACAATATCATCTCCTGTACAGAATCTTATAACCAATAAGGCTGCATTGACCATTGCCGGCATAACCAATGATGATTCATCAAGCCCTATAACGCTTACAATCGTGCTGAATGGAACAGATCAGGGTACAGTAGAGGTAGGCAGTGATGGAAGCTTTACAAAGGCTGTAACGCTTGTGGAAGGCACAAACAGCATTGTGGTAAAAGCAAAGGACGGGGCAGGGCAGACATCATCAATTACACTGTCAGTAAAGCTTGATACAACAGTTCCGAAGATATCAGGAATATCATTATCTCCGAATCCTGCAGATGCAAGCTCAAGCGTTGCAATCATAGTAGAGGTGAGCTGATATGGTGCAGGGCAGTATAACTGTTGAACTTACTACGGATATCATATATGTTGCCGGCACAGTCAATGGCAGGGATACTGTGTTCATCCAGGATGACATTGACCTTATCAAATGGCGTGCAACTGTAGATGTGGCGGATGATGATATATATGATATCCGTTTGAAGATGTATGACGAAGCAGGCAATATCGGAGAATATTCAAGCGTGATTGAATATATACTTCCGTCATTCGTGTATGACAGGACGCAGACAGATGTGGACGAAGCTGAAAGGATGATATCATGCAGGGGCATTGGTAACCTTACATCGGCAGAACGGCAGCAGTGGCTGGCAGGGCTGAAAGGATGTCTTAACCGGTCAGATCTGAAACGTATAGAAAATGATATCTACGTCATAAGCTCAATGCTTCAGACCGGGCTTGCGAGCCGTAAAGACTGCATACCTGATATACCTGACAGAGAATATTTTGATGCGCTGCTAAATGATGTAAATACATTGCGCAACGTGGGCTACAGATATTCGGATACACCCACAGTTCCTGTACAGCCGATAAATACATACAGCAAGCTCAATGACATAGAACATATACTTCATGATATTTATTATGTATATATGACAAATTACAAGTATTACGCCGGAGATGAAATATACTGCGGTGATAGCATAGGAGCGGTACTGTAACGTAACCGCAGAAAGAGAGGAAATAATATGGCAACATTCAGTGCAAAGACGTGGGTGGACAGGATATCGGAATATCCAACACGTAGAACTCTTACAAAAGAAAATGGTACATCTGAGATTGTAACAGTTGCAAGAAGTGAGGGAACAGTCTCGAAAGAAGGAGATGCATTCTCAGCAGCAAATATGAATAATCTTGAAACGAGAATTGGTAATGCTATTACATCAGTTAATACGGATATCGCTGCGTTAAAAAAATATGTCGGTGATGGCAAGACACTTGTCGCCAAGGCTATCACTGATAAAGGCAAGGCGACAGCGGCAGATGCAACATTTCAGACGATGTCTGACAATGTAAGGATTATGGCTGGAATACAGTACAGTGCCGGCGTAACAGCAGCTGACGCAAGGGTCAACACATCAAGTGCTAGTTACAAGAGTGGATATTCGGTCGGTTACGGAGCCGGTTGCAAGACTAAGGTACTGAAAGACTATGATATTGTATGGTTTTGGGCGGGAGCATCCAACCCGGCTCCAAGTGGTGTGTATACTAAGACATTTACAGTTTCGGAGGCAAAAGAAATATTATTTGCAGGAGTTAAACATACACGGAGCTATTCCGACAGACCTTGCGACATTGATATGAATATTACGATTTCTGGGAAAAATGTTACGGTTACAATTTGCAGATATACAAAAGATGATGGTGAAACAGATGCAAATCCATCTGGAGGCGATTCGGCATTTGATTATAGCGGATTAACGGTTGTATACAGGTAATCGTGAAAGGAGAAATTCAAAATGGCAGCCAACAGGAATGCCAACAAAATTGTTTATGGTGCTAAAACCCTAATAGACTTAACAACTGATACAGTGCAGGTGCAACATCCAGGAAAGCGAGGTGATGCGTATGCTCTGAGAATTGCACCAGTGCAACTTACAACACATAATAATAGAAAAGGAAGGAAATAAAGATGGACAGATACGAAAAGATCAAGGCGGTAATTATTGCCTTATGCGGAATTATATCAGGAAGGCTGGGAGTGCTTGCAATACCTATGATACTGCTCATTGTATGCAATGTGATTGACTATGCGACAGGCATATTTGCATCACATTACAGGAATCAGGAGATTGATTCTTACAAGGGGATAAAGGGAATTACAAAAAAGATATGCATGTGGCTGCTTGTTGGCGTCGGAGTTGTCATTGATAACCTGCTTGCATATACCTCCGGAGCGGTCGGCATAACACTGCCGTTTTCATTTCTGGTTGCCTGCATCGTGGCGGTGTGGATTATCTGCAATGAGATTATAAGCATTCTTGAAAATATCAATGATATAGGCGTTACACTTCCGCCGTTCCTCATGCCGATTGTCCGCA
>OLWA01001205.1_pt1 | contig 27535 bp, 28 predicted proteins | sample 1673251 | NCBI WGS metagenome assembly OLWA01 (sample SAMEA3178937, study PRJEB25190) | human gut metagenome | biome: human gut; feature: human-associated habitat; material: faeces | place: Austria | collected 2013 | reverse complement strand
GATTGCAGGTACAATACGAAACGCTGTGAATCAGATGCAGTTAGTAAATGATTGGGAGCAAAAGAAGGCTACCGGGGATGTTGTAAAGAAGCAAGAGGGTATGACTGTAACAAGTCAGGAAGAAAGCATGATTCAGCATTTCCGAGAGCAACTTGAGCGAGACAAAGAAAGTTCTGCATATAGTCAGATTTATAACAAGATTGCAAGCGGTCAAGAATTAACAGCTTCAGAAGAAGATGCTATTCGTCAGAAAGACCCTAAAGCCTATATGGAATATAAAGCGGCAAGAATGGAACAAGAAGCTTATGAGCGTAGGTTGGAGAGATGTAAGACAAAAGAAGAGGCTCAAAGGCTTCAAGTAAATGAGATGAATGGAAATTTGGCAGAACTAAAAAGTATCGTGAATAATCCAAATATTCCAAAGAGTGAAAAGCTTAAGGAAGCTCAACGTATCATGGGAAATACTTTTAGAGCTGTAGAGTCATTCACAAGATTTGTAAAAAGTACAGAATATAGGGATTTGCCAACAGAAGAGGAAATTGTAGAGACATCTATAGAAAAGGGGCAGGTTGCAGAGGATTCAAACGATACTGAAATGTCTGAACAGTTAACATCAGATACAACTGTTTCAGTAGATGAGGCAGCAAAAATAGTAAATGATTCGAAGCGAGATTTACAATTAAGTGATGTTCACCAAATTGAAAAAGATGTTATAGAGGAAATGAAGGATATCGAAATAAAGCATTTTGGTGAGAAGAAATCATCGGTCAGAATAGACATTACGGTATAGGAATAGTCTGCGTGAAATTCCAGTAATACGCTCTGTTGAAGTGTTGATTTTTCTACGATATACTCCTACAAAAAAGGAGTGTTTTATTATGGGAAAGGAAATCTATAACATTATCAATGATATGGCAGAGGTATTGAATGCATCGCAGATGCAGAAACTACAGGAAGTATTGGTTAATCGTTTATCGGAAAATCGTGCGCCTGATTATTTACAAACCAGTAATGAGGAATTCCTGGATATGTTTCTAACGGCCAAACATTTAGAAGGCTGTTCGGATAAGACGATACGTTATTATAGGTGTAATATCCAGAGAATGTTGGAAATAGTAGATGTTCCGGCTATAAAAATATCTACAGAAATGCTACGAAAGTATCTGGTAGAGTATCAATCAATTAATAATTGTGGAAAGGTTACTATTGATAATATTCGGAGGAGCCTTTCCACATTTTTTTCTTGGTTAGAGGAAGAGGATTATATTATTAAGAGCCCGATGAAGAGAATCCATAAGGTAAAAACGGCGGTTGTGGTTAAGGAAACTCTTCCGGATGAGAAGGTTGAGATATTAAGAGATAACTGCGAAAATCTTCGTGACCGGGCGATGATAGATTTCTTACTTTCAACAGGGATTCGTGTAGGTGAATTAGTCAGATTAAACATTGAAGATATAGATTTTTCGGAACGGGAATGCGTTGTTTATGGAAAAGGTGATAAAGAGCGTAAAGCATATTTTGATGCAAAGACCAAGCTGCATTTAATGAATTATATCGAATCAAGGATAGATAATAATAAAGCGTTATTTGTATCATTAAATAGACCGCATGATAGACTGACAGAGAGCGGTGTTGAATTGAGACTTAGAGAAATGGGTAAAAAACTGGGAGTTGAAAAAGTACATCCGCACAAGTTTAGAAGAACAATGGCAACCAGAGCGATAGAAAAAGGTATGCCGATTGAACAGGTACAGAAAATTCTGGGACATGAGCAGATAGATACCACTCTCAGATACGCTATGGTAAATCAAAATAATGTGAAATTGTCGCATAGAAAGTATATATCATAATTGGTTATAAATGCAAATGTAATGACGTTGTATTGACACGTGACAAAAGAAGTGCTATGATATAGAAAAAGTAGGAGGTGTGTCTTATGGATACAAATTTGAATGTTGCTATTGCACCAAAGGATTCAACTTTTCAGGTAAGGATAAATTCAGAAATCAAGAGAGCAGTTGAGGATATTTATGCAAAAACCGGAATGACATTAACAGATGCATTTAACACCTTTATTCAACAGTCTTTAAACGTTGAAGGTCTTCCTTTCATTGTTACAAAGAATAGCAAAGAAGCGTTGAGGGAACAGGCAGTTGCAATGCTTATGCTTGATTTAAAACGTGCTGAGGAAAGAGCTGATGCAGAAGGATGGATTGATGCAGATGATTTAGAGCGGGAATTGGGGGTACTTGATTGAAAAAGATAAAATATACTCCTGATGCAGCGGAAAAATTGCGTGCATTAAAAGCGACAATATCGCAAGAATATGGTGTCGATAATGCTAGAAAAATTGTTAAGAACATCACGGATGCAATAAGAGGACTTAGTGACTATGAAGAAAAGGGACCCGAAGTATCGAAAATGTTTGACGTGGTGTCAGATTATCGGTACATATTTGTGTCTAAAAATTATGTGTTTTATAGAATCGAAGAGAAATATATTCGAATAATCAATCTTTATCATGAGAAAGAGGATTTTATGTGGCAGTTGTTTGGGGTAGATACTACACCACAGGACACAATAGATTATTGGAATGAATAGAACAGAAGCATTAGAATTTGAAGGAGTGGATTTTGTGTCAAAAAAATATAAGTTTGGGTTTGATATTTGGGGAATGATAGTCTTTTTGATTATTATGTTGCCAAATTTCATATGGTTTGCTGTTCCAGCACCAAATGATATTCTTAGAACGGAGTCGATTACCGTAATAATAGATGCAATAGGTTCAATTTGCCAAGTGCTAATGATTTTCTCATTATGTGTATTTATAAATCCAATGAGGAAAAAGTTGAGTTTCACAAAGACAATTATTATGGTGATTTGTTGTTGTGGGATATATTTTGCAAGTTGGGTGTTATATTATTGGGGAATAACAAATGCAGTTGTCATTCTTGGATTAACGATACCACCATGTTTGGCATTTTTATTTTTTGCTATTGATAGGAAAAATTATATTTCTATTATTCCAATTTCTATATTTACTATATGCCATTTAATATATGGTGTGGTTAATTATATTATTTGACAATCTAAATGCCAACACACTTGAAAATTTCAGTTTACCGGTCTGTTCATTGTAGTAGAACATGTTCGCATACAGTCCTGTATTCTTTGATTCCATGTTAATAGTCAGTGTGGCTGTAAATCCAAACTCTCCGTCATAAGCAAGTAACGGGTTCATGGAATTCCGTTCTCCGGTCACGTTGTTGATGACATCTACAGGAATAGGCTCTATTGCTACAAGTCCTGTATCCAGCTTTATATTTTTCGGTGCTCACAAGCACCATAAAATAAAAAATGCAACAATGAATCTTCACGATCACTGTTGCAAAAAATCAATGTTCCCTGCGGGAATCGAACCCACAACTAGTGCTTAGGAGGCACTTGTTATATCCATTTAACTAAGAGAACAAAACTGTATTCCCATTATAATAATTGAACGGGAATAAGTCAAGGTATCAGTCGATACTTATTTTGCCCTGAAGCCATACACTGCCCACAAAACGTCTTCCCACTTCAGGTTCACCAAGTAATGTACTACTGTCTATTATCACATGAAATACCATTGAGTTACATTCTATCAAAAGCATATACAGATAATTTCCTGTAATATCATTTTCCAATGTATCAATTTCCAGAATGTTTCCCACAACTGAATACATATCCGACTCAAGTCCCGCAGGAACCATAGAGCTGTATACAATCGAATATACATCCTCGTTTTTTATTCTTTTGCCTATATCAATATATGTATCAAGGTCAACCATGGTAAGCTCCGTGATTGCGTCCCTGTCACCGCTTAAAGCACGGCCTAAAAGATCTCCTCTGTTGACATCGGAATCGGTCTGTTCTGGCTTGTTATTTAAATTTGCAGGTAAAATAATTTTTCCCTCCAAAGCAAGTCCCGTGAGGTACACATTGACATTTTCAAAATCTGACTTTTCCGGATTATTGCTTATGAGTTCAATGTCATTTGTTACAAAAAATATGGGTGATAACTCACTCACCTGACCGCTTACAATTCCAAGGTAGCCCTCGGAATCTTTTTTCATGGTTATTGATACACTTTCTGCATAATATGAATAATTACTTACTACATAGGGAAAACAATTTGTATAGTAAAAACTTCCTGTTACGGAATTATATTTTCCTCTGATTTTGATACCGCCACGGTGATTTCCGTCACAATCAGACAGCAGGGGCATATCCAGCTCCGCTGTAATAAAACGACTTTTTCCCGGTTCCTTTTTAACATATTTCACTACGTTATTTTCAACGGACTTTTCTATATAATCTTTTATTATTTTATCCATGTAAGGGGTATCATACACATCCATGAACCCTATTGCAGTAACGTAATTATGCATTTCTTACCTCAATTATTTCTTTACAATCTTGGTCATTCCACCCATATATGGCTGTAATGCTTCAGGAATATTGACACTTCCGTCTGCATTAAGATTATTTTCAAGAAATGCGATAAGCATTCTAGGAGGTGCAACAACTGTGTTGTTAAGTGTGTGTGCGTAGTATTTGCTGCCGTCTTCCGCTTTTACCCTGATGCCAAGACGTCTTGCCTGTGCATCTGAAAGATTTGAACAGCTTCCTACTTCAAAATATTTTTTCTGTCTTGGTGACCATGCTTCAACGTCTACAGATTTAACTTTAAGGTCTGCAAGGTCTCCCGAGCAACATTCAAGTGTTCTGACAGGGATATCAAGTGTTCTGAATAAGTCTACTGTGTTCTGCCATAATTTATCGAACCACATTTTGCTGTCTTCAGGTTTACATACAACTATCATTTCCTGCTTTTCAAACTGATGTATTCTGTATACGCCTCTCTCTTCAATGCCATGCGCTCCTTTTTCTTTTCTGAAACATGGCGAATAGCTTGTAAGAGTGTAAGGAAGATTCTTTTCCTCAAGAACGTTATCAATGAATTTACCAATCATTGAATGTTCACTTGTTCCGATAAGGTAAAGGTCTTCGCCCTCAATCTTATACATCATTGCTTCCATTTCATCAAAACTCATAACACCTGTAACAACGTCGCTTCTAATCATGAAAGGAGGTACACAATAAGTAAAACCTCTGTTTATCATGAAATCTCTTGCGTATGATATTACTGCGGAATGAAGTCTTGCAATATCTCCCATAAGGTAGTAGAAACCGTTTCCGGCAACTCTTCTTGCACTGTCAAGGTCAATGCCGTTAAAGCTTTCCATAATCTCTGTATGATATGGAATTTCAAAATCAGGAACTACAGGTTCGCCATATCTCTGAACTTCAACGTTTTCCTGGTCATTTTTACCAATTGGTACACTTGGGTCGATTATGTTTGGAATTACCATCATAATCTTTTTAACTTTAGCCTGTAATTCTGTTTCTTTTTCTTCAAGCTCTGCTAATCTTGCTGAATTAAGACCAACCTGCTTCTTAACTTCTTCTGCTTCTTCTTTTTTGCCCTGTCCCATTAAAGCACCAATCTGCTTTGAAAGTTTATTTCTGTCGGCACGAAGGCTGTCAGCTTCCTGCTGTACCTTTCTTGCTTCTTCATCTAACTTTATTACTTCATCAACCATAGGAATCTTATGGTCCTGAAACTTCTTCTTAATATTCTCCTTTACGATATCAGGATTTTCTCTCACAAACTTAATGTCTAACATTTTTATTCCTCCTAAATTTCTTCATCTGTTGTGTCAACTATAAATACAGTGAGACATTCTAACAAATTCTTTACAGGTCCGTCCTTCAGGTCATTACCTGACGAATCCCTGATAATTTTAATAATTGGTCTGTCTGCCAATCCTTTGTTTTGTTTTATAATAATACCAACTTCATTTTCATTGGTAATTACCTTACTGCCGTTAGGGAACCATGCAATATTGGATAGCACTTTAATAAGCATATCATAATCAAAAGAATATGCTGCGACGGTTCTGAGGTATTCTATTACCTCATGTACCTTCTTTTGTTCATATCCTATTCCTTTAATCATTTCATCAAAGGTGTCGCATATTGCCACAAGCATAACTTCCTCGCTTATGTCTTTTCCTCTCTTATGGAACGGATAACCCATTCCGTTTACTTTTTCATGATGACCAAGGATTATATTTTTTGTTCTCTCCGTCATCCAGTCACAGAGTTTTACTTTTTCATATCCGTTAAAAACATGTTTCCTATAATCAAATTTTTCATCTGCCGGAAGCCTGTCCACATCTGTGTCCATGTAATATGTCTTAACATCTACAATTCCTATATCGTGCAATAATGCTCCAAGTGCAATATCATGTAATTTTTCTTCTTCAAATCCAATCTTTACTGCCATTACAACGGACAAAACCGCTGTATTTAAAAGATGGGTATATATATCATTATTTCCTCTTTTAACATTTATTATCTGCTGCGTTATCTGAGGATTTATCAGAATATTATCAATTATTCTTTTAGTTATCTGAATTATTTTGTCTTTTTCTTTATCATCTGAAATATTAGCTTTATTATCTATGACATCTTTGATTATATCAACACTGTCTTCTTCTATCTTGTTAATATAAAAGTTTATTGCAGCTTCATCTTCTTGACTGTCAACTATATACACTTCCGATATATTGTTTTCCGCAAGTTTATCTATGTGTTCTTTTTTTAAAACTGTTCCTTCGCTTAGCAGCATCAGCCCTTTACTATTGGACACTTCTTTTGCTAATATTTTACCATTTTTTATGTCGACTATCTGGATTTTTTTCATACAACCTTATCCCTTTTATGACAATTATTCATCTCCTGATTCTGAATTAATTGCCTTATTCAATGCTTTCTTTTCTTCTTCTCCAAGATTTATATACGATTCGCCATTTATTATTTCTTTTACATATGTGTAACATCCTTCTCTGCTATGCATTGCATTTATAAGGAATCCATTGTTTCTGTTATCTAGCAATGCAAGTGCAAAACTTAATTTGCCACCCATTTCATTAAAAGCATCATATTTTACCATTCCCATTTTAGAAAAGGCATATCTTAATGACTCATTTATATCATCTAACTGTACTTTTTTAGCCGCGTCTTCTTTCTTCAATTCATCGACTTCTTTAAATCTTTTAAGAATGACTTCCTCAAGGCTCTTTCCGTCTTTTCCTGACATAAAACTTGTATACGTCAATTTCATATTTTTGATTTTTACAGAATTAATAATCAAAAAAACAAGCATTACAACCATTACTACAGCCATACCTAAAATCACATATAGTGTATCAACACTAAATAATCCAAAAAAATCTAACATCTTTAGCCTCTTTCTATTTTTTGATTAGTTCAATTATTCTTTCAAAATCATCCTGGGAATAATATTCTATCTCAATTTTTCCTTTGTTATTATTCTTATTATGTATAACAACTTTAGTTCCTATAATTTCTTTAAGTTTACTTTCAATATCCCTGTAAACAAAATCATCTTTTGGTTTATCCTTTGGCTTTTTTGTTTCTTCAGAGCCAATATTCTTTATCAGTTTCTCAACTTCACGGACACTGAGTTTCTCATCAAAAGCTTTCATTGCAAGGGTATACTGTGTATCACCATTACTAACGGCAAGAAGTGCTCTTGCATGTCCTCCGGAAATCATATCATCAATTACCATTTTCTGTACGCGTTCATCAAGCTTTAAAAGTCTAAGCGAATTGGTTACAGCCACACGGCTTTTTGAAACTTTTTCTGCAACTTCATCCTGTTTCAACTTATAATCTTTAATTAATTTCTGATACGCCAATGCTTCCTCTATAGGATTAAGGTTTTCTCTCTGTATATTTTCAATAAGAGCAACCTCCATTGCTTCCTGTTCTGAGAAGTTTTTGATTACAACAGGAACTTCCTTCAAACCAGCTTTTTTAGCGGCTCTCCATCTTCTCTCTCCTGCTATAATTTCATAATAATTATCGCGTTTAGTAACTACAATAGGTTCAATAACTCCATATTGCTTTATTGAATCTGCCAGTTCCAATATCGTATCTTCATCAAAGGTTTTTCTTGGCTGATTACGATTAGGTTCTATATCATTTATTTTCAAAACTGTATCAGCGGTAACTTCTACTATTTTTTCTTCTGGTTCTTTTACTACGGGAATAAGATTATTAAGTCCTCTTCCCAAACCTTTTTTTACTGCCATTCATCTTCTCCTCTATGGATAACTTCTTCTGCTAATAATCTGTAACTTTCTGCTCCTGCTGATTTAGAATCATACAAATTAATCGGTAATCCATGGCTTGGTGCTTCCGCAAGTCTTATATTTCGTGGAATTATTGTTTTGTATACTGTCTGTTTAAGGTTAGCTTTAACATTTTCCACAACCTGCAGAGATAAATTAGTTCTGGCATCATACATTGTAAATACAACGCCTTCTATTTCTAATTCGGGATTCAGTTTCTGTTTAACAAGATTTATCGTTCTGATTAATTGTGATAATCCTTCCAACGCATAATATTCGCATTGAATAGGTACAAGAACAGTATTAGCAGCAGTCATTGCATTTACTGTAAGCATTGATAAGGAAGGTGGGCAATCAAGAAGTATAAAATCATATTTTTCTTTAAGGGAGTTAACTATTTTCTTTAAAATATATTCCCTGTCATCTATATCAATAAGATCTATCTCAGCTCCTGCAAGATTAACATTGGATGGTATAACATCCAAATCATCCATAACACTTTTATATATGCAATCGTCTATTGAAGCTTCTCCGAGCATCAATTCATATACAGTATTTTCTGTGTTATTTTTGTCAATTCCAAGTCCGCTTGTTGTATTTCCCTGTGGGTCAACATCTATTACTAGTACTTTCTGGCCTTGTTCTGCAAGACATGCTGACAAATTAATTGTTGTTGTTGTTTTTCCGACGCCACCTTTTTGGTTGGCGACTGCAATTATTCTTCCCATGTTTACCTCCACTAACTTACGCCCATACATTATAGCACTTTTGTATTGTTATTTCCATAGTTTTATTAAATGTTTCACGTGAAACATTATTGGTTCATTTCGTATCTGAACGTTTCACGTGAAACATTCTTTTCGCAAGTTCTTTAATTAAAAAAGTTTCACGTGAAACATCACATGAAACCATCATTTTGGAATAATTCAGAATTTTTAACCGCAAAAACAGCAGCCTGTGTTCTATCATTAACATTAATTTTTCTAAAAATACTTGACACATGATTTTTCACAGTTCGTTCTGTAATTTTAAGTTCATTAGAAATATCTTTATTAACATACCCTTTTGAAATCAATAATAATACTTCAATTTCTCTTTTTGTAAGATTTTTAATTCTTTCTTCAGGGTCATCCTCCTGTGTAACATTTATATTTAAAAATTTTTCAAGTTCGGGTTGTATGTATTTTTTTCCTTCATATACGGAATATACCGCCCTTTTTAATATTTCGACATCACAATCTTTTGAAATAAAGCCATCACAACCTTCTCTAATAACGTATGACATTTTTTTAGCATTATCATTATCACTTATTATTATCGTACCAACATTAAAGCAATGTTCTTTCATAAGTTTTATGATTTTTGCTCCGTTAATTCCTGATATATTAATATCAATCAGTACAACATTCGGTTTAATTTTATTTACTTCACTAAGACATTCAAAACCATCAGCCGCACTTCCCACGACATTCACTTCGCATTCATTTTCCAGTAATGAAATGATTCCCTGTCGCACAAGTGTATGATTTTCAGCAACAAATACATTAATAGGCATAAAGTAACCCCCGTTTCTTAAAACAGTTTTAAAAGTTTATCCATTTCCATTTTTGCTCGATGCAAATCAATATCCATAAATTTACGTATAAGTATTAATTTATCATGAATATTTTCCACCGGTTCTTTTCCCAATACATTTTTATAGTTAAGATGTTTAATATCTTCAAGTTTATTTATTATCTCTTGTTTTTTCTTATTAATATCATCAATTTGCTTTTTCTTACTCTCAATTATCTGGTTAAGAGTATTAATCTCTGTGTCAACATTATTACTCTGTGTTGCCGAAAAAACATTATATTCTTTGTCAATATTTTTCTTAATAGCAGTAATTTGTTTTTTAGTATCTTTAATCTGACCTTCAATTCTGGAAATATTTTTCTCATAAAAAGCAGCCTGACTATTCAATTCATCTTCATAAGATGATAAAAAATCCAATATATTCTTGCTCATTGTAACCCCCCTGTTATTTTAACGGTTCTTTTGACGGAAGTCCCGATTTACGCGGATATTTGATTGATGTATTTCTTAATTTACCGATAACAATAAAAGTTCTTGATATATCCGTTTCCGGTAAAATAAAATCAATTTTTTCTTCTATCTTGCCACCAAGCATATTCACAGCTTTTTTTGCACTGTTAATTTCTTCTTCGCATTCTCCGGCTTTATAAGATACAAACTTTCCTCCAACCTTAACATAAGGAATACAATACTCGCTTAAAGTAGAAAGATTGGCAACTGCCCTTGATACACACAAATCATATTTTTCCCTGTATATATCATTGCGGGCATAATCTTCTGCTCTCCCATGTATTGCATTTATATCTTTAAGCTGTAATTCTGTGATTACTTCATTAAGGAAATTTACTCTTTTATTAAGTGAATCAAGCAGGGTAATTTTCACATCAGGAAATACGATTTTTAATACCATTCCCGGAAAACCTGCGCCTGTTCCGATGTCAATTATATTAGTAACTTCTGACATATTAACAGCTTTAATAATTGAAAGACTGTCGGCAAAGTGTTTTATAACTACATCTTTGTATTCGGTAATTGCTGTCAGGTTCATTACTTTATTTTTTTCTATAAGTAATTCATAATAATTTATCAGTTTATTAATCTTGTCCTGATTTAATTCAATCCCAATATTCTGAATATATTCTTTTAAAAAATCAACCATCTTTTCTCCTATGCTGCTCCATATATACAAGTAATACCGTTATATCTGCCGGAGATACACCCGATATTCTTGATGCCTGTCCGATAGACCTTGGTGAATAATTTTTTAATTTCTGTTTTGCTTCAATTCTTAAACCGCTGATATCGTCGAAATCAATATCTGCAGGTATAAGTTTATTTTCAAGTTTTTTAAAATGTTCTACCTGTTTCTGTTCTCTTAAAATATATCCCTCATACTTAATGTTGATGTTTACCTGTTCTATAACATCTGCATCAAGTTGTGGTCTGTTTTCATCAATTTCTCCGAGAATCTCATAATTTAATTCCGGACGGCGTATTAATTCTGCCAGAGAGGCACCATTATTAAGCGGTGTACTCTCATATCTTATTAAGAGATTATTAACCTTTTCACTGCCGCCAACACTGACATTTTTAAGTCTTTCAATTTCGTTGTCGATTGCTTTAATTTTTTCAACAACTTTATTATATCTTTCATCGGACAAAAGACCTATTCTGTGTCCCTGTTTATAAAGTCTTATATCTGCATTATCCTGTCTTAACAAAAGTCTGTATTCCGCCCTGCTTGTCATCATTCTGTAGGGCTCTTTATTTTCTTTTGTTACAAGATCATCAATCAATACACCGATATATGCTTCAGATCTGTCAAGAATAAGCGGCTCTTTATTAAGAACTTTCATTGCTGCATTAATTCCGGCGATAAGACCCTGTGCTGCTGCTTCTTCATATCCGGAACTTCCGTTTAACTGGCCTCCGGAAAAAAGACCTGATATATTCTTAAATTCAAGTGAGGAATTTAACTGGTTAGGATTAATACAGTCATATTCTATTGCATAAGCATTTCTGACTATTTTTGCATGTTCAAGTCCCGGTACCGTCTTATACATGGCATACTGTACATCTTCCGGAAGAGAACTTGACATTCCTCCCAGATAATATTCATGTGTATAATTTCCCTCTGGTTCAATAAACACCTGATGTCTGTCTTTATCCTTAAACCTCATAACCTTATCCTCAATGGATGGACAATATCTTGGCCCGGTTCCATGGATAACTCCTGAATAAAGAGGTGACCTGTCAATATTGTCCCTTATGATTTTATGAGTATCTTCGTTGGTGTATGTAAGCCAGCATGAACGCTGTTCTTTCTGGATGATTTCAGGATCGGTTGTAAATGAAAAAGGTACTATCTTTTTATCCCCAAACTGTTCTTCCATTTTATCAAAATCAATGGTTCTTCCGTCAACTCTGGCAGGTGTTCCTGTTTTAAACCTTACAATTTCTATTCCCAGTTTTTTCATGGATTCCGATAAATAATTGGCTGCAAGAAGCCCGTTCGGGCCTGTATAATAACTTATATCGCCAAAAATACATCTTGCTTTAAGATATGTTCCCGTACAAAGGACTACTGCTTTTGTATAATATTCGGCACCCGAAAAAGTTTTAACACCTTTAATAACGCCGTTTTCAGCCATAAGCTCAGCTACTTCAGCCTGTCTGATAGTAAGATGTTCTGTATTCTCCAGTGTTTTTCTCATAGTTGCACTGTATTCAGATTTATCAGCCTGTGCTCTTAATGAATGAACCGCAGGTCCTTTTGATTGATTTAACATTTTTGACTGTATAAATGTCTTATCAATATTAACACCCATTTCTCCGCCAAGTGCATCTATTTCCCTTACAAGATGTCCCTTAGAGCTTCCTCCGATATTCGGATTACATGGCATAAGTGCGATACTTTCAACACTCACTGTAAACATTATAGTCTCAAGTCCCAGTCTTGCACAGGCAAGTGCAGCTTCACATCCTGCATGACCTGCTCCGACTACCGCTATATCATATTCTTCAACAACATTCATATCTTCACCTGTTTTCTAAATTATTTTCCCATACAAAATTTACTGAATATTTCATTTACAAGATCGTCTTCCACCGATTCCCCGATGATTTTACCAAGTTCTTCATAAGCATTAAGTAAATCAATAGTATAAAAATCTTCCGGCATTCCTTCGTTAATACTTCTCTTTACAAGTCTAAGACTTTCTAATGCGTTGTCAAGTGCTGCTTTATCTCTTTCATTGGAAATATACACTTCATCATTAAAATCTATCTTACCTTCAGTAAACATATCCACAATGTAATCCGTAAGTTCTTCAAGTCCGGTATTTTCTTTTGCCGAAACAAGAAATACACTGTTATTCGTTAATTCCTTAATCTTATCCACAGTTATGACCGGTTCAAGGTCGGATTTGTTTAAAAGTACAACCGCCTTATTATTTTTTATCAGCTTAAGAATTTCATAATCATTTTCATCCAGTTCTCTGGATGAGTCAACTACATACATAATTAAATCAGCATCTTCTGCCGTTGCTTTTGCCTTATTAACTCCTATGTTTTCCACAATATCTTCTGTGTTTCTTATTCCTGCGGTATCAATGAGATTAAGTGTTATTCCGTTAAGGTTAATCTGTTCTTCTATAATATCCCTTGTTGTTCCTTCTATATCTGTAACAATAGCTCTTTCTCTACCTGATAAAATATTTAAAATACTTGATTTTCCCGCATTTGGTTTCCCAAGTATTACGGTATTGATGCCCTGTGTGAATAACTTTCCGTTATCCACAGTTATCAACAGCTTTTCTGCTGTTTTTACCCACTTATCCACATAGTTTTCCAACTTATCCCCAAAATTATCAAGAGAAATGTGCTCAGGATCATCTAAAGCAGCCTCAATAAATGCTACATTGTGTATAATTTCTGCCCTAAGATTGCCTATTTGTTCCGATAATTTACCATTTAAGAGGTTAATGGAGTTTTTAAGAGCATATTTATTTTTTGAATTTATGATATCAATTACTGCTTCTGCCTGGCTTAAATCAATTCTGCCATTTAAAAATGCCCGCTTTGTAAATTCACCCGGTTCCGCAGGCCTGGCTCCTGACTTAAGTACCGCTTCAAGAACTTTTTTCATAACAAAAGAACCGCCATGGCAATTAATTTCTATGGTATCTTCCTTTGTATATGTGTTAGGCGCCGCCATTACCATTACAAGAACTTCATCTACTATTTCATTATTAAAAACAATATTTCCATAATGAATAGTATGGGATTTGACTTCAGACATTTTCTTTTTGCTTTTCTTAGGCACAAAAATTTTATCAATAACAGAAAATGCTTCTTCTCCGCTAATTCTTATTATTCCGATTCCCGAACCCATTCCTGTTGCAATAGCTGCAATTGTTTCTCTCATATTTCTTACCTCAGATTATTTCTTACCTCTATATAATAACAAAAAGGGATGTATTTCACATCCCTTTTTTTATCAGATATTACTGTTTTTTCATAAATACAACTACATGTCTGAATGGCTCTTCGCCCTCGCTCTTTGTAGATACGTATTTATCATTCTGAAGAGCTGAATGAATAATTCTTCTTTCATAAGGATTCATTGGCTCTAAAGATACAGGACGTCTTGTTCTCTTAACTTTATATGCAATGTTTTTTGCAAGTGATTCAAGAGTTGCTTTACGTCTTTCCCTGTAATTTTCAGTGTCAAGTTTTACTCTGAAATATTTACCGCCTTCTTTGTTAGCTACAAGGCTTATGAGATACTGAAGTGAATCAAGAGTCTGTCCTCTCTTACCGATAAGAACACCCATATCACCACCTATAAGGTTAATGTCTATGCTTTCATCATCATTAAAACTAATTTCTATAGTTACCTCAAGGTCCATTGTCTTAAATATATCATTTAAGAATTTTCTGATTTTATCTTCGACTGCACCTTTATCAACAACTTTTTCCGGTTTAACTTCTTCAGTTTCTTCAACTGTTATTTCTTCTATGATTTCGGCATTTTCTTCCTGCTTCTTTGATACAAGAATTTTTGCTGGCTTACTGTTTATAAAACCGAATAAACCATTTGAGCCTTTTTCAATTACTTCATATTCAAGATTATCACTTGATGTTTCTAACTGCAATGCTGCATTTATTAATGCTTCTTCTACAGTCTTTCCCGTAACCTCAATTTTCTCCATAATAATTCCTCTGTTTAAAAATTATTTGCTATTGTTATTTTTTTCATTAAACATCTTTACCATATTAGCCTTAGCTGCAAGACTGCCCGGTTTTGCTGAGGTATTATAATAACTTGTTGATTCCTTGATTTCTTTATCTCTTTCTTCTTTTCTGTTTTCACGAGCTTCCATTTTATGAACCTGTTCAACATATTTAGAAGTAACGTTAGAAATCTTTACAGGAGGCAGACCTTTTTTAGCTCTTTTAATGTTAGCTTTTTCAATGTTCTCTTTAACAATTTCATCTACATCTTTATCATTCATCTTCTTGTTGATCACAAGCTGTACCACAATCTGTACTACAGATGATGCAATCCAGTATAAACCGATACATGAAGCAAACGATACGCAGAATACTGCTGATAATATAGGCATAATTGTATTCATGACTTTCATTGAACTTGCCATACCTGCCTGCTGGTCATTCTGTGAACCAACATTTACATTATTCTTATTTTCCATTAATTTAACACTTAACCACTGGGTTAAACCTGCTAAAATAGGAATAATAAGTGCCCAACTGAGTCTCCAACCTGGTGCCTGTGTAAGACTTATACCAAAAAGATTGTTATATCCATGAATCTGATCATAGGCATTTCCAAAATCTACGCTTGAGAATGCGTTCTGTACTTCACTCCATTTTTCAGGCGACAGATTATAAATCTTATCTATAAGAGTTGCCCTGCCTGTAGAAGCACTTACTGAAATTCCTTTAATAGCATCTAATTTAGTTGCCCAGTCATCACCTGATCCTGTAATCTTATCTGCGATACCGCCGCAAAGTTCACGGATTTTAGTAACGTATCCGGGAATTTTATAAATTACCCTATACAATGCAAACATGATAGGAAGCTGGATAAGCATGGTAAGACATCCGCCTGTTGGTGATGTACCATACTTCTCATATACAGCCTTTGTCTCTGCCTGCATATTCATCATAGATACCTGATCTCTCTTATCTTTATATTTTGCCTGAATTTCCTGAAGTTCAGGATTCATCAGACCTGATAATTTAGAGAACTTCTGCTGTTTAATTGTCATAGGAAGGAGAATAAGTCTTACTATGATTGTAAACAGAATAACACTGATACCAATAATTGGAACATGATAAGGTTCTTCTGTAAACCAACCGGCAATATTATATATAAGGTTAAAAAGTCCATTAAAAATCTGACCTAATAACCATGCTATCGGCTTAAGAAAACCTGTCTGTGTTGTTAAAAGAATCATGTTTTCTCCTTAATATTCTTTTATTTATGGAACCGGATCATATCCTCCCTTAGCGAAAGGATTACACCTTAATATTCTCCATATTGTCAAAAGACCGCCCTTAAATGCCCCATATTTTTCAATAGCCTCTATTGCATATTGGGAACATGTAGGCGTATAGATACATGTTGCGTGTTTTTTAAGCGGTGATATATTCTTTTTATAAAATTTAATCATTTTTATAAGTATTTTTTTCATAATCTCTTCCTATTATATAGATAAAATTTTATGAAGCCTTAAAAGATGTAACAATGCACTTTCTGTATCTGCATAATTCTTACCTTTTAAATTGGCTCTTGCAATAATGACAATATCATATCCTTTAAGAATACTTCCGCTGTTCAACCGGACGCTCTCACGTATTAAACGTGTCAACCGGTGTCGGACAATACTGTTCCCGACTTTCTTACTCACAGATATTCCCAATCTGAGATTATCCGTTCGATTCTCCAAAACATACATAACCAGATACTTATTTGCATAAGAAACACCGTTCTTATATACATTCTGAAAATTCATATTACTTTTCAAAGACTCATATCCGTTCATGTAATACACTCTCTTTCATAACTTATAGTGAGAAAGAAAAAGGCCACACTTTTTGCGGCCTATGCTGATAATACTTTTCTACCTTTTGCTCTTCTGGCAGCAAGAACTTTTCTTCCACCGGCAGTGCTCATTCTTGATCTGAATCCATGAACTTTAGATCTTGATCTCTTCTTAGGCTGGAATGTCATCTTCATGCGAATACACCTCCTTGTAATATTTTTGTCCTATATTATAGAACATCATTCTCATTCTATTCAAAAACCTTTATAAAGTCAAGCATTTATTGTTATCAACATTATGTGGATAACTTTGGGGATAAAGTGTTTAAATAGTGTTTATAAATACCCTCATTAACGTTTTTAAGCCATTTATTTTGTGCATATATCAATTCACAATCATTTTTTATTAAAAGTTGAAAATTTCTTTAAAATGAGGTAAAATAGGTGTTGAATATCGTGAGATATTATCGTTTTTTTAGGAGCAGCATCATGATTAACATTTTAAAAGAAAAGTGGGAAGAAATCATCAATACCATTAAGATTTCTTATGATATGGGTGATTTGCCATTCAAAACATGGATTCTTCCTTTACAACCTTATTCCATAGATGATTATACCGTTACTATTTTTGTTCCGGATCCTCGTGTAGTTAATCATATTAAGAATAATTATACTAATCATTTCATTACAACTATATCTAACTTTTTTGATCACAGTTATGATGTACGTTTTATAAGTACACCGGATCTTGCTAACCCTCAGCCTGTGGTTAAAGAACCAGTGGAGTCACTTAATTCGCTTATCATTAAAGCAGGTCTTAATCCTAAATATACATTTGAGACATTTGTAGTAGGTGATAATAACAATTTTGCCCATGCAGCTTCTTTGGCAGTTGCTGAATCTCCGGGAGATACATATAATCCTCTCTTTTTATACGGAGGTGTGGGACTTGGTAAGACTCATCTTATGCAGGCTATAGGTAATTATATTATTAAACAGAATCCTTCTCTTAAAGTTATGTATGTAACTTCTGAGATTTTTACCAATGAACTTATTGAATCCATCAAGACAGAAAAAAATACAAGTAATAAGAACTTCCGTGAAAAATACCGTAACGTCGATGTTCTTTTAATTGATGATATACAGTTTATTATAGGTAAGGAAAGTACACAGGATGAATTTTTCCATACCTTCAATACTCTTCGTGAAGCAAAAAAACAGGTTATTATATCTTCAGACAGACCACCTAAGGATTTTGAGACTCTTGAAGACAGACTTAAATCACGTTTTACAAACGGTCTTCTCGTTGACATCTCTCCACCTAACTATGAGACCAGGATGGCAATCTTACATAAAAAAGGTGAAATAGAGGGTTATAATATTGATATGGATGTTCTTGAATACATTGCTACCAACATCAAGTCCAACATAAGAGAACTTGAGGGTTCTCTTACCAAGCTTGTTGCTTTTTCCAAATTCAGTAAAAAGCCAATCAATGTTTCCCTTGCAGAAGAGGTTTTAAGGGATTTTATATCTCCTAATGCTCACAGGGAAGTTACTCCTGAATTGATAATCCAGACAGTTGCAGAACATTACCAGATTTCCGTTGAAGACCTTATTTCCAAGAAGAGAGATCAGAAAATAGCATGGCCACGTCAGATAGCAATGTATCTTTGCCGCAGCCTTACTGATATTCCACTTACTAAAATAGGATCTTATCTTGGTGACAGGGATCATACTACTGTTTCCCACGGATGTGATAAGGTGGCGGAGACACTTGCCAAAGATGCTTCTTTTGCTAATACACTTGAAATCATAAAGAAAAAGATTAATCCTTCATAATTCTATAATTTATTATAATAGGAAACAATTAATACGACTTTTACACATTTTTCTGTGGACAAGCGGGTATTATATGTGGATATCTTTTAATTTTTATTTTGTTTTAATAAGTTTAGGGCTTTAAATGTGGATAACTTCAATATTTTCAACATCGTTTATTCCGGTTTTCCATATTGTTATCCCAGTCACAAATCCTTTATTTAAAGGACTTAAGACCGGTTTTCAACTTATTCACAGCCCCTACTACTACTACTACTAATTTTTTTTATAAATATAATAATATTTTCGCCAAGGAGGAATTATACACATTATGAAAATCGTCTGTACTAAATCAGAATTACTTAAAGGAGTTAATATAACTCTCAGAGCAGTTCCGGTAAGAACAACAATGACCATACTTGAATGTATTCTTATTGATGCAACTGAACTTGATATTAAATTAACTGCTAATGATATGGAACTTGGTATTGAAACTACAATCGATGGCGATATTATCGAAAAAGGTAAAATTGCAATCGAAGCTAAGTTTTTTGCCGATATTATCCGTAAACTTCCTGACAGTGAAATTACAATCGAGACTGACAGTAATTTTAATGCATCAATAACATGTGAGAAATCAGTATTTAATATTCCCGCAAGAGATGGTGAAGATTTTTCTTACCTTCCTTACATCGAAAAGAATAATATGATTACAATTTCACAGTTTGATTTAAAAGAACTGATAAGACAGACTATATTTTCTATAGGTGATAATGAAAGTAACCTCATAATGACAGGTGAACTTTTTGAAGTAACAGAAGATAACCTTAAAGTTGTATCCCTTGACAGATACAGAGTTTCTATCCGTAACGTTAAATTAAATAATATTTACAACGATATTAAAGTTATAGTTCCGGGTAAGACTTTAAATGAAATTTCCAAGATAATTACAGGTGATGCTGAAAGTATGGTTGATGTATATTTTTCAGATAATCACATTTTATTTGAATTTGATAAAACAATTGTTATATCAAGGTTAATCGAAGGTGAATTTTTCAAGATTAACCAGATGCTTTCAAAGGATTATGAGACAAAAATAACAATCAACAAAAGGGAACTTCTTGATTGTATTGACAGAGCCACTCTTTTTGTAAAAGAAGGCAATAAGAAACCTGTAATTTTTGATATTGAGGATGGTTCGGTTAAAATCAACATTACTTCTACAGTTGGTAAGATGAATGAAGAAATTGATATCGAAAAAGAAGGAAGCGACATAAAGATAGGATTCAATCCTAAGTTTGTTATAGATGCACTCAGGGTTATTGATGATGAGACAATATCAATGACATTTATGAATGCCAAATCACCATGTACGATAAGAGATAAAGATAACAGATATATTTATCTTATCCTTCCTGTTAATTACTAGAATTGGAGTTTTTTATGGAGATAATCAAATTAAGAGAAGAATTTATTAAACTTGGACAGGCTTTGAAAGCCGCTAATCTGGTAAGTTCAGGCGTTGAAGCCAAAGATGTTATTCTTGAAGGTATGGTTAAAGTAAATGGTGAAAAAGAATACCAGAGAGGAAAAAAACTTCGTGCGGGAGATATTGTTTCTTTTAACGGAGAAGAAATTAAAATTGAAGAATGATAATTAAATCTATTGATTTACAAAACTTCAGAAATTATGAAACTGAGAAAATAGAGTTTGATGAAAATACCAATATTCTCTACGGAGATAATGCACAGGGAAAGACTAATATTCTTGAGGCAATATTTTTATCAGGTACATCAAAAAGCCATAAAGGAAGTAAGGACTCAGAGATAATCAATTTTTCAAAAGACGAGTCCCACATTAAGACCGTAATATCCAAAAAAGAAATTGATTATCGTATAGATATTCATATCAGGAAAAATAAATCAAAGGGAATAGCCGTTAATGGCGTACCAATTAAGAAATCGTCGGAACTTTATGGAATTGTGAATATAGTATTTTTTTCACCTGAGGATCTTAATATTATTAAAGCAGGTCCTTTTGCAAGAAGAAGATTTATGGATATGGAGATGTGCCAGCTTGATAAAATTTATGTAAACAGTCTTATAAATTACAATAAAGCAATAGACCAGAGAAACAGGCTTTTAAAGGACATATATTTTTCTCCTTATCTTGAAGATACCATGGATATATGGGATGAGAATATTCTGAAATACGGTTCAGAGATAATCAGAAAGAGAGAATCTTTTATCAATGAGCTTAATGAAATTATCAGTAAAATACATTTTACCTTGTCAGGCGGAAGGGAAAATATTGTTATAAAATACGAGCCTTGTGTTAAAGAGGAAGAATTTGAAAGTGTGCTTAAAAGTACCAGGGATAGGGATAAAAAACAAAAATCTACAGGTTCAGGTCCTCACAGGGATGATATTATTTTTTTAATTGACAATGTTGATATAAGAAAATACGGCTCACAGGGTCAGCAAAGAACTGCGGCATTATCACTTAAACTGGCAGAAATAGAAATTGTTAAAAAACAAATAGGAGATACACCGATTCTTTTGTTAGACGATGTTTTATCCGAACTTGACAGCAACAGGCAGAATTATCTTTTAAACAGTATTCATAATATCCAGACAATAATGACTTGTACGGGATTGGATGAATTTATAAATAACAGATTTAATGTTAACAGAATTTTTAAGGTAACTAATGGAAAAGTAAGTAAAGAAAATTAATAACAGGAGGCATTACACATGAGCGATGCAGGTTATACAGCAGACCAAATCCAAATCTTAGAGGGTTTGGAAGCAGTAAGAAAAAGACCGGGAATGTATATAGGAAGTACATCTTCGAGAGGACTTCATCACCTGGTATATGAAATAGTTGACAATTCAGTAGATGAAGCACTTGCCGGATTCTGTACAGAAATTTTTGTACAGATTAACGAAGATAATTCCATAACGGTTATAGATAACGGAAGAGGTATACCTGTAGGAATTAATGCTAAATCAGGTCTGCCGGGTGTAGAAGTTGTATTTACGATACTTCATGCCGGCGGTAAATTCGGCGGTGGAGGATATAAGGTATCCGGCGGATTACACGGTGTAGGTGCATCTGTTGTTAATGCTTTATCAGAATGGCTTGAGGTAAAAGTATTCCAGAACGGTAACATATACGAACAGCGTTATGAGAGAGGTAAAGTTATGTATCCTCTCAAAATAGTAGGAAGCTGCGATATGGAAAAAACAGGTACGGAGGTTCATTTTTTACCTGATAAAGAAATATTTGAAGATACTGTATATGATTACAATGTATTAAAACAGCGTCTCAGGGAAATGGCTTTTCTTACCAAAAATCTTAGGATTACACTAAAAGATGACAGGGAAGATAAAAAAGAAAAAGTATTTCACTATGAAGGCGGAATAAAAGAATATGTTGAGTACCTTAATAAGGGAAATCAGGCACTTTATGATGAAATAATTTATTGTGAAGGAAATAAAAACGGAGTTAATGTTGAAGTTGCATTCCAGCATAATGACGGTTATTCCGATAATGTATACGGATTTGTTAATAATATAACAACTCCTGAGGGAGGAACTCATGTAACAGGTTTCAGAAATGCCGTAACCAAGACATTCAATGATTATGCAAGAAGCAATAAGATATTAAAAGAAAAGGACCCAAGTCTTTCAGGTGAAGATATAAGAGAAGGTCTGACAGCAATTATAAGTATTAAAATAGCCGACCCACAGTTTGAAGGACAGACTAAGCAGAAACTTGGTAACAGCGAAGCAAGAGGAGCTGTTGAAAGCGTAGTTACAGAACAGCTGACATATTTCCTTGAACAGAATCCTTCTGTGGCAAAAACAATATGTGAAAAATCTGTTCTTGCACAGCGTGCAAGGGAAGCAGCAAGAAAAGCAAGGGATCTTACAAGAAGAAAAACAGCACTTGATGGTTTTAATCTTCCGGGTAAACTTGCAGATTGTTCTGATAAGAATTCTGAAAATTGTGAAATTTTTATAGTCGAGGGTGATTCCGCCGGCGGTTCTGCAAAGAGTGCAAGAAAGAGAGAAACACAGGCTATACTTCCGCTTAGAGGTAAGATTCTCAATGTTGAGAAAGCAAGACTTGACCGTATTCTGGGAAATGCGGAAATAAGAACAATGATAACAGCTTTCGGAACAGGAATACATGAAGATTTTGATATATCCAAATTAAGATATAACAAAATTATTATAATGACTGATGCCGATGTAGACGGAGCCCATATCAGTACATTATTACTTACTTTCTTTTACAGGTTTATGCCGGATTTAATTAAAAAAGGACATGTATATCTGGCACAGCCACCTCTTTACAAATTAGAAAAGAATAAAAAAGTCTGGTATGCTTACAGTGATGAAGAACTTAGTGCTATTCTCGCCGAAGTAGGCAGGGACCAGAATAATAAAATACAGCGATACAAAGGTCTTGGTGAGATGGATGCTTCCCAGCTTTGGGAGACAACAATGGATCCTGAGCACAGAATACTTAAAAAAGTATATTTTGACGAAGAAATATCATCTGAAATAGATCTTACATTCTCAACATTAATGGGCGATAAAGTTGAACCACGAAGAGAATTTATTGAAACAAATGCTAAATATGTTAAAAATCTTGATATTTAACATGAGCAGGGTCTGTATTATTTAAAAAAGGAGACTAAAATATGGATGAACATATTTTTGATAAAGTTCACGAGGTAGATTTGAAGAAAACAATGGAAGATTCTTACATTGATTATGCCATGAGTGTAATTGCAGCAAGAGCACTTCCGGATGTAAGAGATGGTTTGAAGCCTGTTCAGAGAAGAATTCTTTTTTCAATGAGCGAGTTGGGAAACGGACCTGACAAACCTCACAGAAAATGTGCACGTATCGTCGGTGATACCATGGGTAAATATCATCCACATGGTGACTCATCTATTTACGAAGCACTTGTAAAACTTGCCCAGGATTTTAATACAAGATATCCATTGGTAGACGGTCATGGTAACTTTGGTTCCATTGATGGTGACGGTGCTGCCGCAATGCGATACACAGAAGCAAGACTTACAAAACTTTCTATGGAAATGCTTGCCGACATAGGTAAGGATACCGTAGATTTTATACCTAACTTTGATGAGACAGAAAAAGAACCTGTTGTACTTCCTTCAAGATATCCTAACCTTCTTGTCAACGGAACATCAGGAATTGCGGTAGGTATGGCAACCAATATACCTCCACATAATCTCAGGGAAGTAATTAAAGCAGTCTTGAAAATTATTGATAATCGTGTTCTTGAAGACAAAGACACAACTATTGATGAACTGATGGAAATAGTAAAAGGTCCTGATTTTCCTACAGGTGCTACAATACTCGGTAAATCAGGAATAGAGGAAGCATATCGTACAGGCCGTGGTAAGATAAGGGTCCGTGCAGTATCTGAAATTAATACTCTTCCAAATGGTAAAACAGAAATAATTATTACCGAACTTCCGTATATGGTTAATAAAGCTTTGCTTATCCAGAAGATAGCCGAGCTTGTTAAAGATAAAAAAATTGATGGAATCACAGGTATTATTGACCAGTCCAATATGCAGGGCATAAGAGTAAGCATTGAACTCAGAAGGGATGTCAATGCCAATGTAATTCTTAACCAGTTGTATAAGCATACACAGTTACAGGATACATTTGGTGTTAATATGCTCGCCCTTGTAAATAACGAACCAAAAGTTCTTAATCTTCATCAGATGCTTACATATTACCTTGAACATCAGGAAGAAGTAGTAACAAGAAGAACAAAATATGAACTTAACAAAGCACAGGAAAGAGCTCATATTTTGGAAGGTCTGCTTATTGCACTTGATAATATTGATGAAGTAATATCAATAATAAGAGGCTCTGAAAGTGTCAATGTCGCAAAACAGAAGTTAATAGAAAGATTTGGACTCTCTGATGCACAGTCACAGGCAATCGTGGATATGCGTCTCAGAACTCTTACAGGTCTGGAAAGAGAAAAAATAGAAGCAGAATATAACGAATTAATGAAACGTATTGATGAGTTAAAAGCAATTCTTGCAGATAACAAAAAACTTCTTATGGTAATAAGAGAAGAACTTTCAATTATCATGGATAAGTATGGTGATGACAGAAGAACAGCCATCGGATATGATGAATTTGATATTTCAATGGAAGATATGATTCCTAATGAAAGTACAGTCATCACAATGACTAATTTAGGATATATCAAGAGAATGACTCCGGATAATTTCAGAAGCCAGAACAGAGGCGGCCGTGGAATTAAGGGAATGCAGACAATAGATGATGATTATATAGAAGATATTCTTATGACAACAACACACAATATTGTACTGTTTTTTACCAACAAAGGACGTGTATATAAGTTAAAAGCTTATGAAATTCCTGAAGCAGGAAGAACCGCAAGAGGAACAGCCATTGTTAATCTTCTTACATTACAGGCGGGTGAAAAAATATCTGCAATTGTTCCTGTAGACGGAATAAAAGATAACGAATATCTTTTTATGGCAACTAAACAGGGTATAGTCAAGAAAACATATTGCAAAGAATATGCTAACATAAGAAAAACCGGAATTCAGGCAATCACATTGAGAGACAATGACGAGTTAATTGAAGTAAAGGCAACGGATTCCACAAAGGAAATTTTTCTTGTAACAAAATATGGATACTGTATAAGATTTAAAGAAACAGATGTCCGTCCTACCGGACGTAGTGCAATGGGTGTTATCGGCATGAATATTCTGGAAGGTGACGAAGTTGTAGGAATGCAGCTTAATACCCAGGGAGATACACTTTTGATAGTATCAGAAAACGGTCTTGGAAAACGTACTCCGATTGAAGAATTTAACCTTCAGAACCGTGGTGGAAAAGGCGTTAAATGTTATAAAATTAACGAGAAATCCGGAAATGTAATAGGTGTTAAAGCTGTAAGCAATACCAGAGAAATAATGCTCATAACAACTGAGGGCATAATTATACGAATGGAAGTAGCGGGAATATCTACTTTAGGACGTATAACATCAGGTGTTAAGTTAATAAATCTTGACGATGGAGTTAAAGTAGCAAAGGTTGCAAAAGTAAGAGAAGAAGATGTTTCTGATGAAACTGAATCAGAAGAAAACAATAATGAAGACTCTGAAGATAACAGTGAGAACTAATAATAAACAGCAGACCGGAGCATATCCGGTCTGTTTTTGCGAGGAAAAATGAGAGAATTAGATGTAAAAGTAATAACCGAAAATATTAAAGAAATGTGTATAGAAGCAACACATTTTTTAACAGAAGATATGAAAAATGTACTTGACGATTCTGTGACAAAAGAAGAATCACCCCTTGGAAAACAGATTTTACAGCAGTTACAGGAAAATCTTCAGATTGCCGGGGATGAAATGATTCCTATCTGTCAGGATACAGGAATGGCAGTTATTTTTATAAAAGCAGGTCAGGATGTGCATTTCATCGGAGGAAATATTGAAGATGCAATCAACGAAGGCGTAAGACAGGGATATACGGAAGGATATTTAAGAAAATCCGTAGTAAAAGATCCTATTATCAGGGAAAATACAAAAGATAATACACCTGCAATTATTCATTATTCTATAGTAGAAGGAAATGATGTTGAAATAACAGTGGCACCAAAGGGTTTTGGAAGTGAAAATATGAGCCGTATATTTATGCTCAAGCCTGCAGACGGAATAGATGGCGTAAAAAATGCTATTTTGACGGCAGTTAAAGAAGCAGGACCAAACGCATGTCCACCTATGGTAGTTGGTGTAGGAATAGGCGGTACCTTTGAAAAATGTGCACTTCTTGCAAAAGAAGCATTAACGAGAAATATAAACGAACAATCAAAAATACCATATGTAAAAGAACTGGAAGAAGAAATGCTTGAAAAAATAAACTGTCTTGGAATAGGTCCCGGAGGGCTTGGAGGAAGAGTAACTGCTTTTGCTGTAAATATTGAAACGTATCCTACACATATTGCAGGACTTCCTGTTGCCGTGAATATATGTTGTCATGTAAACAGACATTCACACAGGGTAATCTAAAAATTTGAAGTCAGGAGAAAAATATGGACAGATACATTAATACCCCTTTAGATAAAAAAACGGCAAAAACCCTTAAAGCCGGAGATTATGTATATATAACAGGAACAATATATACAGCGAGAGACGCAGCACATAAAAGAATGGATGAGACACTTAACAGAAATGAAAGTCTGCCAATAGATGTGAACGATAATATAATATATTATATGGGGCCATCCCCTGCAAGGGAAGGACGTCCGATAGGTTCGGCGGGTCCTACAACAGCCACGAGAATGGACAAATACGCACCAAGGCTTCTTGATATGGGACTTATAGGAATGATTGGCAAGGGAAAAAGACAGAAACCTGTGGTAGATGCAATAATAAGAAATGGTGCGGTATATTTTGCAGCAGTTGGCGGAGCCGGTGCTTTACTGGCACAGCGTATTATTAAATCAGAAGTTGTGGCATATGATGACCTTGGAACCGAAGCCATCAGAAAACTTGAGGTAAAGGATTTTCCTGTAATAGTCGTGATAGACAGTGATGGAAATAATCTCTATGAAATATCACAAAAAAAATACGAAAAAAAGATTGACAATAAATAATGCGTCTTGTATAATTATTTTTGAACTGTTGAAAGTGCGTAATTTCATAACTAATTATGAATTCGGAGAAATACTCAAGAGGCCGAAGAGGCGCCCCTGCTAAGGGTGTAGG
>OLWA01001196.1_pt1 | contig 27687 bp, 21 predicted proteins | sample 1673251 | NCBI WGS metagenome assembly OLWA01 (sample SAMEA3178937, study PRJEB25190) | human gut metagenome | biome: human gut; feature: human-associated habitat; material: faeces | place: Austria | collected 2013 | reverse complement strand
CCTGTAAGACCCTCTCAGTCACCTTCGGTGACAGCTCTCCCAGAGGGAGAGCCAAGGGGGCTGCCGGCAGCTGTGCCATATGTCATAATAACATAAAGAAACGGAGCGCATCCGCACCGATACGCTCCGTTAACTGTCTTACGGAGGTCACGCAAATGCGTGACCTCCGTTTTTTTGCACACCTCCCTCCTGTCGGCGGGCGGGGCTGGGGGCTTTGTGGAAAATATATAGAATCTTTGCAAAAATTTCTCCATATCCTACAATAACTCACTATATTGTGATGGCAAATCTCCGGCGGACACTATATTTTGTGTTCGCCGGAGATTTGTTATCCACATCATCGAACAGGCGTTTTAGAAATCGAATCATTTCCCGCGAAACGCGGCGGAAAACCGCGCCTTCCCTCGTTTGGTAGACATAATTTCCCCTTGCAATTCGTTATGGGATTATGTATACTAACCTCGTAAGTGGTGGATTGTGGGGGTATTGTCCACATTTGTGGGGAAGTATCCCACGGTTTTCCACCCCTTGCCTATTATTTTTTTGAGAGGAGGCGGCTGTATGACCGGTCAGTATGCACACAATATCGACGCCAAGGGCCGCCTTTTCATCCCCGCCTCCCTGCGCCGGGAGCTGGGGCAGACGTTCCACATCACCGTGGGGCAGGATCACTGCCTGTCGGTGTACTCCGACGAGAGCTGGGCTGCCTTCATGGAGAAGCTGAAGGTGTTGTCCTACAACGAGGTGAAGAAGCTGCGCGCACTGTTCGCCTACGCGGCGGACTGCGAGCCGGACAGCCAGGGGCGCATCCTCATTCCCGCCAAGCTGCGGGAGTACGCGGGGCTGACCAAGGAGGTCGTGGTCATCGGCAGCTTTGACCGGGCGGAGATCTGGGACGCCGGCCGCTGGGCGCAGGTGGAGAACGACGCCTTTGCCTCCGGTGAGCTGGAGAGTGCCATGGCGGAGATGGGTCTGTGAGCGGTATGACACAGGAGAAGGACTACGGCCATGTGCCGGTGCTGCTGCACGAATGTCTCGACGCGCTGGCGATCCGTCCGGAGGGCGTCTATGTGGACGGTACGCTGGGACGGGCGGGGCACTCGCTGGAGATCGTAAAACGGCTGACCACCGGGCGTCTCATCGGTATTGACCGGGACGAGACGGCTATCGCCGCCGCACGGGAGCGGCTGGCGGACTATGGGGACAGGGTGACGCTTGTCCACAGCAACTTTGACCGCATCGGCGACATCCTCGCCGACTTGCACATAGACGGGGCGGACGGAATGCTGTTCGACCTTGGGGTTTCGTCGCCGCAATTAGACGACGCGGAGCGGGGCTTCAGCTATATGCACGACGCGCCGCTGGATATGCGGATGGACCGCACGGCGTATCTCACTGCGCGGCAGGTGGTGAACGAGTGGAGCTGCGAGGAGCTGCGGCGGATCCTGTTCGAGTACGGCGAGGAGCGGTACGCCCCCGCCATCGCCAAGCGCATCGTCCAGTGTCGGGCGCAGAAGCCCATCGAGACGACGCTGGAGCTGGTGGACATTATCCGCGCCGCCATGCCGCCCCAGGCTCTGCGGGAGAAGCAGCACCCCGCCAAGCGCAGCTTTCAGGCCATCCGCATCGCCGTCAACGGCGAGCTGGACGCGCTGGCACCCATGCTGAACGCCGCCGCGGCGCATTTGCGTCCGGGCGGGCGGCTGGCGGTGATCTCCTTCCACTCGCTGGAGGATCGGATCATCAAAAAAACCATGCAGGAGCTTGCCACCGGCTGCACCTGCCCGCCGGGGTTCCCGGTGTGCGTGTGCGGCAAGAAGCCGAAGCTGAGGCTGGTGAGCCGCAAGCCCATCGTCTCCACAGACGAGGAATTGGAGCGCAATCCCCGCGCCCGCAGCGCGAAGCTGCGCGTGGCGGAGAAGCTGTGACGGCTTTCCCTGTTCAGGGGGAAGGCGGACGCAACAGAGTATCGGCGGAGAGAACCGCATAGCCTCGCGGCGTGTTATTTTGCGGCGAGACGCGGCGCGGACGCGCAGGAATACGGTCTGTATTTCAAGCGGACGCAACAAAGTATCGGCGGAAAAGAGCCGCCGCGGAGAGGAGGGAGTTTTATGGCGGAGTATCAACGTCACCGCAGTGCCACCTACGGCGCGCTGGCGTATGATCTGGACGCGCTGGCGCGGGAGCGGCAGCTGGACGACGCCGGGAAGCTCCCTCAGAAAAAGGCAAAACCGCAGGCAGAGGTGCAGCCGGTACAGCGTCGCAGGACGGCGGCGCAGGCGGCGGTGCGCCCCTCCCCCGCCGTGGTGCTGGGCACCGTGCTGGTGGCGGGAATGGTGGTCGCGCTGATGCTGTGTTATGTAAAGCTGACGGGCATTTCCGATAACGTGTCCTCCATCAAGCGGGAGATCGCCGCGCTGGAGGAGCAGCACGTCGCGCTGCTGACGGAGTATGAGAGGACGTTCGATCTCGCCACGGTGAAGGCGGCGGCGGAGGCGGCGGGTATGTCGAAGCCCAGCAGCGGGCAGATACAGTACATTGACCTGTCCGGGGCGGACAGCGTGGAGGTATACGCCGCGGGAGGCGGCGCGGCACTGCACCAGCTCACGGGAAAAGTGGCGGAGCTGTGGTCATATGTGCTGGAATATTTCCGGTGAGAAGCCGTATAGTAGGTATTGAGCGCAGGGAGTAAGAAGGCGACTTCTTGCTCCTTGCTTGGTCTATGACGAGGAGGCATCCGCGTGGCAGCGAAGCAGAATCCCAACCGAAAAAATGAGAGCATACGGCGCGCCAACCGGGTCATCCAGACGCGCTCCTTCGTGCTGATGGTGCTTATGGGCATCGTCATGTTCGTGCTGCTGTTCTTCCGGCTGTTCGACTTGCAGATCACGCAGCACGACGAGCTGCAGAGCAAGGCGGTGAGCCAGCAGACGCGGCGGACGGTGGTGACGGCGTCACGCGGCACCATCTACGATGCCAGCGGCAATATCCTCGCTATCTCCACCAGCGCGGAGACCATTATACTGTCCCCTAAGGAGATCAACGAGGCGTTGAACGACACGGAGAACCCCGTGACGTGGACGAAGGATTCGCTGGCGGCGGGGCTGGCGGAGATATTGGGAAAGGACGCGGCATCGATCCGGAAGCGGATGGACAACGTGAAATCGGAATATGAGCTGATCAAGCTGCGGGCGGACGAGGACGTTGCCGCCAAGGTGCGGAGCTATGTGAAGGAGAATAGCATCAGCGGCGTGCATCTGGTGGCGGACACGAAGCGGTACTATCCCTACGGCTCTCTGGCTGCCCAGGTCATCGGGTTTGTGGGCGACGACAGCACGGGTCTGTACGGGCTGGAGGCGTATTACGAGAAGGAATTGGAGGGGCAGAGCGGGCTGGTCATCTCCGCCAAGGATGTGGCGGAGAACGATATGCTCTACACCTATGAGCAGTATTTCGCCGCGAAAAACGGCAGCGACCTGACGCTGACGCTGGACGCCACCATACAGTACTACCTGGAAAAAGGGTTGGAGTCCATGATGGACAAATTCTCCGCGTACAACGGTGCAAGCGGCATTGTGATGAACGCCAAGACCGGCGGCATTATGGCGATGGCGTCCTACCCCAACTACGATCTGAACGATTTTCTCACCGTCAGCGACAAGACGCTGCAGGAGCGCATTGAGCGGGGCGAGAGCACCGTGGCGGATATGCATCTGCTCCAGTGGCGCAACAAGGCGTTGAACGACACCTATGAGCCGGGCTCCACGTTTAAGATCCTGACGCTGTCGGCGGCGTTGGAGGAGGGCGTGGTGGATAAGACCACCACCGTCAACTGCGGCGGAAGCGTCACCATCTCCGGGCAGACCATCCACTGCTCCAACAAGTACGGGCACGGCTTGCAGACGCTGATACAGTCCGTGGGGAATTCCTGCAACCCGGCGTTTATCACCTACGGGCTGCGGATCGGCGGCGCGAAATTCTATGAGTATATGCGCTCCTTCGGGCTGATGAACACCACGGGTATCGACGTGGGCGGCGAGGCCGTGGGCGTGTTCGCCGCGGAAAACAGCTTCACCCAGCTGGATCTGGCGTGCTACGCCTTCGGTCAGAACTTCACCGTAACGCCGCTGTCGCTGATCGCGGCGCAGGCGGCGTGTATCAACGGCGGGTATCTGCACACGCCGTATCTGGTGGATCGGATCACCGACAGCGAGGGCGGCGTCGTCTATCGCCACGACAGCACGCCGGTGCGGCAGGTCATCAGTGAGCAGACCTCCGCCACCGTGCGGGAGTGTCTGGAATACGTGGTCGCCAGCGGCACCGGCAAAAACGGGCAGGTGGCGGGCTATCGCATCGGCGGCAAGACCGGCACCGCAGACAAGGGGCAGACCGGCGACGTGGTGGTTTCGTTCCTGTGCTTCGCGCCGGTGGACGACCCGCAGGTCATTATGCTGATCACCATGGATACCCCCAGCCGCGCCACCGGCACCTACGTCTCCGGCGGCAACATGGTGGCACCCACCGCCAGCAACGTGATGGCGGAGATATTGCCCTATCTGGGCGTGGAGCCCAGCTATTCCGCCGAGGAGCTGCTGGGCATGGACACCACGGTGCCCAACGTCATCGGTCTGACGGTGGAGCAGGCGAAGAGCAAGATGCAGGAGCGCGCCCTCAGCTGCCGGGTCGTGGGCGACGGCGGCACCATTACCGACCAGACGCCTGCCGGCGGCGCGATCATCCCCGGCAAGTCCGTGGTCATTCTGTACGCCAACGAGAGCAAGCCCACGGACAAGTGCGTGGTGCCCCAGCTGGTGGGCAAGACACCCTCGGACGCCAACACCTCCGCCACGGCGGCAGGGCTGTTCATCCGGTTCTCCGGCACTACGGGCAGTGAATCCAGCTCCATCCGCGTGCTGAGCCAGTCCATTGAGGCGGGTACTGAGGTGGGCGCGGGAACGGTCGTCACCGTGCAGCTGGGCGATACCTCCGTGCGCGACTGAGCACCACACGTTTTGCCCGATAGTGGGCACACCGTTCCCTTTTCTGCGCGGGCAAAACGTGGTATACTGACAGGTATCAACTGTAAATGCAAAGGAGATATGACCATGAAGCTGCGTGAACTGCTGGACAGTCTGGACATTCTGGAAGCCAACGTTGACCTGAACACCGACGTACACGAGGTACAGTACGACTCACGGAACGTGGAGAGCGGCGATCTGTTCGTCGCCGTCACCGGTGTGGCGACAGACGGTCACAAATATATCCCCATGGCGCGGGAAAAGGGCGCGGTGTGCGTCCTGTGCGAAAAGGCGCCGGAGGACGGCGCGCCCTTCGTCCGGGTAGCGGACACCCGGCGGGCGTTGGCGGTGGTGGGAGCCAACCGCTTTGACCATCCCGCCAAGGAGCTGACCATGGTGGGCGTGACCGGCACCAGCGGCAAGACCACCTCCACCTATCTCATCAAGAGTATTCTGGAGCAGAAGGCCGGGGCGAAGGTGGGGCTGATCGGCACCATCCAGAACATGATCGGCGGCGAGGTGCTCCCCACGGAGCGCACCACGCCGGAGTCCTTCGAGCTGCAGAAGCTGCTGCGGGAGATGTCCGACGCCGGGTGCACCCATGTGGTAATGGAGGTATCCTCCCACGCGCTGATGCTGGATCGGGTGTACGGTATCCAGTTCGCCGTGGGGATCTATACGAATCTGAGCCGGGATCATCTGGACTTCCACGAGACGATGGAGTCCTACTGCGATGCGAAGGCTCTGCTGTTCCGGCAGTGTGATCTGGGGATCTATAACGCCGACGACCCGTGGTCGGCGCGGCTGATGGCGGGGGCCTCCTGCCCCCGGCGGTTCTCCTATTCCGTCAACGGCGCGGCGGATCTGATGGCGAAGAATGTGTCGCTCCGCTCCGGAAGCGTGGATTTCGACGCGGAGGCGGACACGGAGTGGTGCCACGTCCACGTGGGCATCCCGGCACTGTTCACCGTGTACAACACGCTGGACGCCATCGCCTGCTGCTGGAATCTGGGCGTTTCGCTGGAGGCGTGCGCCGACGCGCTGGCGAAAAACCACGGCGTAAAGGGGCGCATGGAGATCATCCCCACGCCGGGGACGGATTTCACCGTGCTCAACGACTACGCCCACAAGCCCGACGCGCTGGAGAAGGTTCTCACCTCCGCCAAGGAGTTCGCCAAGGGGCGGGTGGTGGCACTGTTCGGCTGCGGCGGCGACCGGGATAAGACGAAGCGTCCCGTCATGGGCGAGATCGGCGCACGGCTGGCGGATTTTGTGGTGGTCACCAGCGACAATCCCCGGACGGAGGAGCCTATGGCCATCATCAACGACATTCTGCCGGGGATGGCGGGCTACGACACGCCTTACGCGGTGATACCCGACCGGGTGGAGGCTATTTGCTACGCGATGGATCACGCCCAGCCGGGAGATGTGATCGTCCTTGCCGGTAAGGGGCACGAGGACTATCAGGAGATCAACCACAAGCACTATCCCATGGATGAGCGGGTCATTGTGGCGGAGCACCTGAAGGAAATGCGTAAATAAAGAAAAGACCTCCGCAGAGCGCGGAGGGAAGGAGCAAGCGATATGCAGCACTTTATGACCATACTGGACGTGGCACTGCCGCTGGTGTGCAGCTTTATCCTCACCGCTGTGGCGGGTGAGCTGCTGATCCCGGCACTGCGGCGGCTGAAGGCGGGGCAGTCCATCAAGGAGATCGGCCCCACGTGGCACATGACGAAGCAGGGCACCCCCACCATGGGCGGGCTGATGTTCATTATCGGCATCGGCGTTACCATTCTGGCGTTGGGGTGGGGACACATGGGGCGGGGGGAGTTCAGCCACCTGTACGTGTTCCTGTTCGCGCTGGTGTTCGGCGTCATCGGGTTCATCGACGACTATCAGAAGGTGAAGCACCACCAGAACACCGGCCTGACCGCGCCGCAGAAGTTTATTTTGCAGCTGGCGGCGGCGGTGGCGTTCCTGTGTCTGATGCGCTACGAGGGGATGCTGAGTCCCAATCTGTATATCCCCTTCTGGAACACCTATGTGGTGCTGCCGTGGATGGTGTATCTCATCTTCGCCGCCTTCGTCATCGTGGGCACCGTCAACGCGGTGAACATCACCGACGGGCTGGACGGTCTAAGCACCAGTGTGACGCTGCCGGTGGCGGTATTCTTCACCGCCGTGGCGTGTATCTGGCCGGGCTATGGACAGATGGGGCTGTTTTCCGCCGCGCTGGTGGGCGGGCTGGGCGGCTTTCTGCTGTATAACCGCTATCCCGCCAAGGTATTCATGGGCGACACCGGCTCCCTGTTTCTGGGCGGCGCGGTGGCGGCACTGGCGTTTGCCTACGATATGCCGCTGGTGCTGATACTGGTGGGCATTGTGTATATCTGCGAGACGCTCAGCGACATCCTGCAGGTGGGGTATTTCAAGCTGACCCACGGCAAGCGTATTTTCAAGATGGCTCCGCTGCACCATCATTTCGAGATGTGCGGCTGGAGGGAGACGAAGGTGGTGGCGGTGTTCACCGCCGTCAGCGCGGTGTTCTGCGTGATCGCCTTCTTCGCCGTGCGGTATCGCTTCGGCGCATGAGCCATGAGGACGCCGCCCGAAGGGCGGCGGGAGGAGAGGAAAGAGAGGAGGGAGAGCCGTGACACGGGAGGAACAGCGGGCCCGCAAGGCGCAGCAGGCGCGGATGCGGGCTGTGGAACAAAAGCACAAGGCCGCCGCCCGCGGAGAGATGGATCTCCCCTTTCTGATCCTGACACTTTTACTCACGGCGGTCGGTCTTATCATGCTGTTTTCCGCCAGCTTTCCCCGCGCCTACTACGAAACGGGCGACGGCACGTACTTTTTCAAGCGGCAGGCTCTTTTCGCCGCCGTGGGACTTGTCGCCATGTTCATCGTCAGCAAGATCAACTACCAGCGGTGGCGCGGCGCGGGGCGGCTTCTGGTGGGGCTTGCGCTGTTTCTGCTGATCCTGGTCATTATCCCCCACAACCCCCTTGCCATCACCGCCAACAGAGCCACGCGCTGGCTGGGCATTAAGGGTGTGTTCCAGTTCCAGCCGTCGGAGATCGCCAAGCTGGCGGTCATTGTGTACTTCTCCGACACCATCTCGAAAAAGCGGGAGAAGATGCTGACGTGGCGGCAGGGCATACTGCCCTACGCGGCACTGCTCGCCGTCATCGGCGTGCTGATGATGCTGGAGCCGCATTTTTCCGGCACCATTCTGATCTTCGCCACCGGCGCGGTGCTGATGATCGTGGGCGGCATACAGGGCTGGCTGGTGGCCGCCGGCGTAGGCGGCGTGGGTGCGCTGGGGTTCCTGTTCGTGAAGCTGGCGGAGAGCGGCATTATCCGGTACGGCGCGGCGCGGATCGAGATGTGGCACAACCCATGGGAGGACTACTACGGCGACGGCTACCAGCTGGCGCAGAGCCTGATCACCATTGGCTCCGGCGGGCTGCTGGGCGTGGGGCTGGGTCGGGGACGGCAGAAGTTCCTGTATCTGCCGGAGCAGTACAACGACTTTATTTTCTCCGTGATCTGCGAGGAGCTGGGGCTGATCGGCGCGTGTGTCATTATGCTGATCTTCTCCATGCTGATACTGCGGGGCTTCTGGATCGCGCTCCACGCCCGCGACCGCTTCGGCGCGCTGCTGACGGTGGGCGTGATGACCCATCTGGCGTTGCAGACGTTTTTGAACATCGCCGTGGTGTCCGGCTTCGTGCCCACCACGGGTATCTCCCTGCCCTTCTTCAGCTACGGCGGCACGGCGTTGTGCTTGCAGCTGGTGGAAATGGGCATTGTATTGAGCGTGTCGCGGCAGATACCGGCGGCAAGAGCGGGATGAGCGCGGTCTACGGCGCAACAGGAGAGGTGAGCAAATGAGAGTGATTTTTACCTGCGGCGGCACCGCGGGACACGTGAACCCCGCCATCGCACTGGCGGGCTATATGCGGGAGAAGGAGCCGGACACCGCCGTGCTGTTCGTGGGTACGCCCACCGGCATGGAGCGGGAGCTGACGGCGAAGGCGGGGTACGACTACGCCGCCGTGGAGGTCAGCAGCTTCCAGCGGAAGCTGAACGGCGAGGGCATACGCCACAACCTGCACGCTTTGCGGGTGCTGTCGTCCTCCGGGCGGCAGGCGCGCGCCATCCTGCGGGAGTTCAAGCCCGATCTGGTGGTGGGCACCGGCGGCTACGCCAGCTATCCCATGGTGAAGGCTGCCGCCAAGGCGGGGATCCCCACGGCGGTGCACGAGAGCAACATGGTGCCCGGTCTGACCACAAGGATGCTGGAGGACTTCGCCGACGTTATTATGGTGGGGTTCGAGGACTGCCGGAGGCACTACAAGCACCCGGAGCGCATCGCCGTCACCGGGACGCCGGTGCGGGGCGATTTCTTCCGGCTGCGCCGGGAGGAGGCGCGGAAAAAGCTGGGCTTTGACGACGAGGCACCTCTTGTGGTATCCTTTTGGGGGAGCCTCGGCGCCAGCCACATGAACGAGTGCATGGTGGACTTCTTCCGCCGGGAGGACAGCGAGGAGTATCCCTTCCGCCACATTCACGCCGTGGGCAAGGGCGGCTGGGACACCATGGAGCAGGAGCTTCGCCGGTGGGGGCTGCCCAAGTCGCCGCGGCTGGACGTGCGGCAGTATATTTACGACATGGACGTGGTGATGGCGGCGGCGGACGTGGTGCTGTGCCGCGCCGGCGCGTCCACCATCAGCGAGCTGACGGCGTTGGGGAAGCCCACGGTGATGGTGCCCTCCCCCTACGTCACCAACAACCACCAGGAGAAGAACGCGCGGCTACTGGAGAGCCACGGCGGCGCGGTGGTCATCACGGAGGCGGATGCCACCGGCGACGGGCTGTACGACGCTGTGGCGGGCATACTGTCCCACAGCGAAAGGCGGCGCGCCATGGCGGACGCCATGGGGCAGCTGGGCATACCCGACGCCACGGCGCGTATCTACGACACCGTGACGGCACTGGTGCGGAAGTAACCCTTCCTCCCTGTCCCCTCATACAATGGCATAGCTGTTGATGAGAGGAACGGGAGGGGTCACATGAGTTATATCACCATACAGGGCGGCACACCGCTCCGGGGCGAGACCACGGTGCAGGGTGCGAAAAACAGCGTGCTGCCCATTCTTGCCGCCGCGCTGCTGTGCGGCGACGTGTGCCGCATTGCCGGCTGTCCCCATCTGAGCGATGTGGACTCGGCGTGCGACATCCTGCGGTACTTAGGCTGCACCGTCACCTGGGACGGCGGCGACCTGCTGGTGGACAGCACGTCCCTGACGCGCTGCGACATTCCACAGACGCTCATGCGCCGTATGCGCTCATCGGTCATTTTTCTGGGGGCGATCCTGGCGCGGTGCGGCTGGGCGGAGATCAGCTATCCCGGCGGGTGCGAATTGGGGCCGCGCCCCATCGACCTGCATCTGTCCGCCCTGCGCTCGCTGGGCGCGGACATCTCCGACGCGGGCGGCACGCTGCGGTGCCGTTCCCGCCGTCTGGCCGGCTGCCAGCTGCTGCTGGCTACCCCCAGCGTGGGAGCCACGGAGAACGCCATGCTCGCCGCCTGCGGTGCGGAGGGCGAGACGGTCATCTGCAACGCCGCACGGGAGCCGGAGATCGCGGACCTGCAGGCGTTCCTGTGCGCCATGGGCGCGGAGGTGCGGGGCGCGGGCGGCTCGGTCATCACCGTGTCGTCAAAAAAGCCGCTCCACGGCTGCGTACACCGGGTCATTCCCGACCGCATCGTGACCGCCACCTATCTGTGCGCGGCGGCGGCTGCCGGAGGGGACGTGACGCTGCGGAACACGCAGCACCGCCATCTTGCCGCCGTGACCACGGCATTGCAGCAGGCGGGCTGCACGGTGACGTGCGGCGAGGACTACATACGCTTGCAGCGCGGCGCGCCCCTGCACGCCATCGCGCCGGTGCGGACAGCACCGTATCCCGGCTTCCCCACCGACGGGCAAGCCATTCTCATGGCCGCGCTGCTCCAGAGCCGCGGCACCACCGTGTTCGTGGAGAACATCTTCCAGAGCCGCTACCGCCATGTGCCGGAGCTGATCCGCATGGGCGCGGACATCCGCACGGAGGGGCGGGTGGCGGTGGTGTGCGGCACGGATACGCTCCACGGGGCGGAGGTGGTCGCCACCGACCTGCGGGGCGGGGCGGCACTGGCGGTGGCGGGGCTGGCCGCCGAGGGCGTTACCACCGTGCAGGGGGTGGGGCACATCCACCGGGGCTACGAGGACTTACCCGCCCATCTGCGGTCACTGGGCGCGCAGATCACAGAGGAAATCTGAACACACGACAGCGAAGGAGTACAGACGATGGCAAGGCGCAGACGGTACAATCATAAGCGGCGCAGAGGGAGATTCACTTTCCTCTACAAGCTGCTTGCCTTTGTGCTGATCTGCACCGCCATCGCGCTGGCTCTGACGCTGTTTTTCCGCATACGCACCATTGAGGTCAGCGGCAACGACCGCTACTCACAGGAGGACATCGTCACCGTGGCGGAGGTCAGGGAGGGGGACAACCTGTTCCTGATGAACAAGTTCAACGCCGCCGCACGCATACGGAAGGCTCTGCCCTATATCGAGTCGGTGCAGTTCCTCCGGGTGCTGCCGGACAGGCTGTCCATCGTGGTGACGGAGTGCACCGACCCCGCCGCCATCGTGCAGGACGGCAAGGCGTATCTCCTGTGCGACAAGGGGAACATCGTGGACGAGGTGCCCGCGTCCAATGCCAAGCGGTATATGCAGATCAAGGGGCTGACGCTCCTTGACCCGGCGGTGGGCGCACAGGCGAAGGCGGCGGAGGGGCAGGAGCTGACCCTGACGCGGCTGCTGGAGCTGATGGAGCAGCTGGACAGCCGGGGGATTTCCGGCGACGTGTCGCTGGTGGACATGAGCGACGCCTCCCAGCTGACGCTGCGGTATCTGGATCGCTTCGACGTGTATTTCCCGTGGGACGCGGACTACGGCTACAAGCTGGACTATCTGCTGGCGGTGGTGGAGAAGCTGGAGGTCAACGAAAGGGGCGTCATCAACATGATGCAGGAGGGGAAGGCGCGGTTCATCCCGGAGTAAATAATCCGCGGCTGTGGAAAACTTTTTCAGCAAATTAGGTGCATACACTTGACGCTTGCGCGGATTCGTAATACAATACAAGATATAGCATTTACTTTGAGAATATCCCTCGTTTTTATACAAATTATGGCAGGAGGAGCAGACATGGCTTTTGGATTAGAAACCGGTCCGGAGAACGTTGTCAGCATTAAGGTCGTCGGCGTGGGCGGCGGCGGCAACAACGTGGTCAACCGCATGGTACGCAGCGGCGCACAGGGCGTCGATTTTGTCGCCGTGAATACAGATAAACAGGCACTGAATGCCTCCAGTGCTACCTATAAAATTCAAATTGGCGAGAAGCTCACCGGCGGCAAGGGTGCCGGTTCCAATCCCGACGTGGGGCGCAAGGCCGCCGAGGAGAGCCGGAACCAGATGGCGAAGGCTCTGGAGAACACCGACATGGTGTTCATCACCGCCGGTATGGGCGGCGGCACCGGCACCGGCGCGGCTCCCGTGGTGGCGGAGATCGCCCGGGAGGCGGGCGTCCTCACCGTGGGCGTGGTGACGAAGCCCTTCGGCTTCGAGGGTCGCCGCCGCATGACACAGGCGGAGCAGGGCATCGAGGATCTGCGGAGCAAGGTGGATTCCCTTGTCATCATCCCCAACGAGCGGCTGAAGTACGCCACCGACCAGAAGATCACGTTTGCCAACGCCTTCGAGATCGCAGACGACGTGCTGCGGCAGGCGGTGCAGTCCATCTCCGATCTGATCCGCGACACCGGGTTCATCAACCTTGACTTCGCGGACGTGACCGCCATTATGCAGAACGCCGGTCTTGCCCACATGGGCGTGGGCCGCGCCGCCGGCAAGGGCAAGGCGGAGGAAGCCGCCCGCATGGCGATCTCCTCCCCCCTGCTGGAAACTTCCATCAACGGCGCACGGGGCGTGCTCATCAACGTCACCGGCTCCATGGACATCGGTCTGGAGGAGGTGGAGCAGGCCGCCACGCTGGTGCAGCAGGCCGTCCACCCCGATGCGCTGACCATCTTCGGTGCCGCCTTCGACGAGACGCTGGACGACGAGATCCGCGTCACCGTCATCGCCACGGGCTTCGACGAGGCGCAGCAGGCGGCCAACGCCGCCGCCGCGACCCAGCCGGCGCAGGCCGACGCCAACGGCGCACCCCAGCCGCTGGACGAGGTCAAGGGCGAGCAGGGACAGGATGAGATGGACAAGTCCTTCGACGAGATCCTGCGGATATTCAATAAGGATAAGTTCTGAGATGCAAAAGCCTCCCCCGGACGGGGGAGGCTTTGCGTCACCATTGCGCAAGGTCAACGGGAACGGCGACCTCTTTATCAAATCCAGAGAATATCAGAGAAGTATCCCCCGTGAGATCCTCCAGCATCGACAGGTCATAGGTGCACACGAATACATGCTCATCGACGGCAGCGCTGACATCATAGGGGTAGTTCCAGTCCTCAAATCCGTCATCTCCCACCATTACCAGGTAAGGGAACGTTTGATACGTGTCACCCTCTACCACATAGACGGTGAGGATATCCTCCTCCCAGTCCGCTTTGAGACTCGCCACGGCGAAGGCAGAATCCTCCAGATAGAAGCTCTCTCCTATCTCCGCATACTCCCGCGCTGTGGACTCGATCTCCTCGGCGGGTGCTTCCTGCTCCCAGCCGTAGTCGGGATAGTTGGGCGTCAGCTCCTCCTTGCCGCCGAAGATGCTGCCAAAATCATTGGCCACGCAGCCGCGCACCAGATTCAGCTGTATTATAATGACGATCACGGCGATCACCGCGCCTATTATCCCCTTTTTCGGCACATGATGCCGGATGTAGGGCTTGGGACGGCGGGTCTGCTCCTCGTAGCAGACCTTCTCCTCGTGGCACTCCTTGCGCTCGTAGCACTCCTTCTCCTGCCCGGCGTAGTGGACAGTGCCCTCCGCGTCCACCCATTCTTGCCGGGGTGGACGGTTATAGGCGCCGCACTTGGGGCAGAAGCCCTCCTTGCGATAGTCGTATGTTTTGCCGCAGGCCTTGCAGCGGATGGATGCCATACGCACTCCTCCCTTCCGGTGTCCTTGCCGCCATTATACAGGACGCGGCGCGAATTGTCCATCAACTTCCGGTTGCGGCGGCAAAAAACCACGGAAACTTCAGGTTGCGTCGCAAAATCGCCCGTATGCCAGCCGGCATACGGGCGTTCGCTTATTCCACAAGGCCGTACTTGACCTTGATCCTGTCCAGCTTTTCCAGCATCGGCTCCGCCAGCACCCACAGGAAGAACACCGTGGCCGCCGCATGGACACAGTCCATCGGGAAGCCGGTGACGTAATAGGCGGCGATGACCTTCCACTCCAGCGTCCGGGCGTAGAGCAGCGCCGACACCGGGTTCATGATGCCGCCGTAGATCACCACGGCGGCGATGGCGCCGAACACGCACAGGGCGGCGCGGCTGCGGCGCAGCCAGCCCCGGCGGAACAGCACGCCCGCCAGAAAGCCGATGATGCCCATGGCGAACATCTGGAACGGTGTCCACGGCCCCTGGGAGAACAGTACGTTGCTGGCCAGCATGGTCACAGCGCCCACCAGAAAGCCCGTCTCGCCGCCCAGCGCCACGCCGGAGATAACGGTCAGCGCCAGCACCGGCTTGAACTGGGGCAGCATGAAGAACGCCGCGCGGCCTGCCACGCCCAGCGCGCACAGAGTGGCCACCAGCACCAGCTCCCGCGCCTGGGGACGGCGTCCCTCGAACACAAGGAAGAAGGGCGCCATACATTCCAGCAGCACCGCAAAGGCCACCGGGTAATACCCCGTATTCCCCAGCCACCGGAAGCCCAGATACAGCGTGGCCGGGATACACAGAAGGATCAGCAGCGCCGCCGCACGGGTACGCTTGGACAGCCGCCGCCTCTGCATCGGCGTGGGAAGCATGGTCAAAGGCCGGGAACGCCGCCCCACGGCGGCGATGCAGCCGAACAGCAGGGCGATGAACAGGCCGTACAGTGCCAGCGTCCGCCATCCCTCCTGCGACAGTGCCCCGCCGCCCACCAGCCGGGTCAGGTCGGTGTTTTGGGCGGCATGCCAGAAGATGGCCAGCGCCCCGCCGCCGCACAGGACGGCAGCGGCCTTCCGCCACCACGGAAGCTTTTTCGGCTTCCACGCGGCGGACTCCTCCGCCGCCGGCGGCAGAGGCTGATAGGCCGTCTCCTGCTCCGGCTGGGGCGGCACCGTACCGCCGATAACGGTCATCACGTCCTCCGGTGTCACCGCCTCGGGGCACAGCGTCCGCGCCATGCGGTTGGCGGAGGTGGTGTAAAAGCTGTTGCCGGAGAAGAACGCACGCGGCGTGCCGGAGGTGACGATGCTGCCGTCGAAGAACAGGGCGCAGCGGTGGGCGTATTGGGCGCAGAAGGCCACGTCGTGGCTGACCATCAGCACGGACACGCCGCTCGCCGTCAGCGCCGACAGGATGGCGGCAAAGCTCTGCTTGAAGGCGGCGTCCAGCCCCTTGGTGGGCTCGTCCAGCAGCAGGATATCCGGCCGGTGCAGCAGCACCTTGGCCAGCGCCGCCCGCTGCTGCTCGCCGCCGGACAGGTCGTAGGGGTGGTGATCCAGCAGCTCCGTCAGGCGGCACAGCGCCACCGCCTGCTCCATGCGGCGCTGCCGCTCCTCCGGAGCCACAGCCGTGCCGTCGAAGGATTCGTACAGATCCTGCCGGACGGTGTTTTTCACGAACAGGCACCGGGGATCCTGCGGCAGCACGCCCAGCCGCCCGGTGTGGGACACGGTGCCCCGCTGGGGCGTCAGCGCTCCGGACAGCAGACCCAGCGTGGTGGATTTGCCCGCGCCGTTGCCGCCCAGCAGCGCCAGCAGCTCGCCCCGGCGCAATTGGATATCCAGTCCCCGCACCACGTCCTCCGTTTGGCCGTCGTACCGGAACCACAGACCCTCGCCGGTGAGCACCGGCTCCCCGGCGGGATAGGCCGGCTCCGGCGGCAGCGGGCGCAGCGGATGCGACCCGCACCAGTCCGTCAGGAAGTCCCGCCCCTCCCGCACGGTGATGGGGCAGGACGCGTCCGCGTCCACAGATGCCCAGATGCGCACGGCGGCGGGCATGGCCAGAAACATGTCGTGCCCCTGCCCGCGCAGGGCGCGGCACACCTCCTCCGGCGCACCGGCGCACAGCAGCCGCCCGCCATCCAGCACGGCGGCGTGGGTGGCCAGAGGCAGCGCCTCCTCCAGCCGGTGCTCCGTCAGCAGCACGGTAACGCCCAGCTCCCGGTTCAGCCGCCCCACCGTCTGCAAAAAGTCGGCGGCGGCGATGGGATCCAGCTGGCTGGTGGGCTCGTCCAGTATCAGCAGCCGCGGCTGCATCACCATCACGGAGGCCAGCGCCAGCAGCTGCTTCTGCCCGCCGGACAGCTCGTCCACCCGCCGGTGGAACCAGTCCTGTATGCCGAAGAACGACGCCATCTCCGCCACCCGGCGGCGGAGGGCGGGCGTGTCATAGCCCAGGCTCTCCAGCCCGAAGGCCAGCTCGTGCCACACCTTGTCGGTGACGGTCTGCTCCTCCGGGGATTGCAGCACGAAGCCGATATCCGCCGCCTGGCGGCGGGGCGGCAGCTGCTCCAGCGGCTGCCCATCGAACCACACGCAGCCCTGCACCGCCCCGTGGGGGCGCAGGGACGGCTTCAGCTGCCGCAGGAGGGTGGTCTTGCCGCAGCCGGAGGTGCCGCACAGCACCCAGAACTCCCCGTCCCGGATGGTCAGCTCCACGTCCGACAACGCCGGGCGCGTCTGCTGCGGATAGGTGAAGCCATAGTGCTCCAACCGCACCAGCTCAGGCATGATGATCCCCTCCCTTCCGTGTGAGATACAGCCGGCGGGACGCAGCGTCCACCAGCACCGGCGTGAAGCATAGTAATCCGTATACCGCGAAAAAGCTGACGGTCAGCGGCGTCACCGCCCCGGCGGACAGCAGCGGATAGTACTGAAAGGCCAGTCCCCCGGCCAGCCCGCCGCCCAGCAGATACAGCCCGCAGAACCCCAGCCACAGCAGCATGGCCGCGTCCCGCCGGTCAAGGCGGTACAGGGCGAAGGCGGTGCGCCCCGGCAGGCCGTAGCCCCGGCCGCGCATACTGTCGGCGGCGATCAGGCCGCTTTCCAGGCTCCATGTGACCACGATGGAGAACACCCGCATGGCCTCCCGCAGCCGCCGCCGCACAGAGCCGCGCCCGGTATCGCGCCCCAGCCGGCGCTGCGCCTGCGCCACCGTCCGCAGCCGCCGGGTAAACTGCGGCACGAACCGCAGCGTCATACTCAGCAGCAGCGACAGCGCCGGGATGATCCGCCCGAACAGATACACCACCTTGTCGGAGGTGATCACGTCCGTGACGCACACGAACCACAGCACCACGGCGGCCAGCAGCACGCCGGAGGCACAGCCGTAAAGGATACTCTCCAGCGTCAGCGGATTGCCGGAGGGAAAATACGTCAGGATGGTGGCGCCCTGATGGACAAAGGCCGGGTTCACCAGCGCCGCCAGCAGCGCCATGGGCAGCAGCCAGACGATCCGCTGCCGCAGGCCGCGCCCGCCCACCAGCTGCGCGGCGCAGCAGCCCGCGCCCAGCAGCGACAGTGCAAGGCACAACGGGTGCATGAAAAACATGGCGCAGGCGATGACCAGCGCGAAATAGCTGAAGCTCACCGCCGGATGGCAGCCGCGCAGCAGTCTGTCCACGGTCATCGCCTCCTTTCAGAGCAATATGGTAAAGTCAGCAAGAGATAAGAGGAGGGGCGGAGGCTCGGCAAAGCCTCCGCCCCTTATGGAAAGCAGGTGCGCAGCACCCTTGGCTTGACAGGGCCGGTGCGGGCGCAAAAAAGCCCGGCGGAACGCCGGGCGATATGGGTGCAATACCGCGGAAAGAGTGCCGCCGGTCACAAAACCGCCCGGTACGTCTTTGCACAGCCTTCACACACGGAGAACACGCCCGCTGCATCATTCGTCCTACTCAATGCAATTCTCCTGACTCGCGCCCCGGAGGGTCTTCCTCCCCGTTTGCAGCCTACCTTCTCATGGGCTTGCCCACAATGGCGGACTTTCGTCCCGGCGGCTCGCGCCGCTTCGGTGCATTCTTGCGCTCACAGTGCCGGTCGCGTGGGGTTTGGCTACCCCGTTTCCTTTTATGCCGACGTCTGCCCGACCGGGCTTTGCGTGCATCGGCTACATTGGATCGACGGACTGATATTTAATTCTCACTTATTATAAAGCAATGCTCGCCGGATGTCAACCCCGCATCATCCCAGAGCCACGTCCAGCACCATCATCACCGTGAAGCCCACCGCCGCGCTCAGTGCGCCGCCCCGCGCCGCAGTGGGCAGCAGCTCCACCGCCACCACATACAGCATGGCGCCTGCGGCGAAGCCCAGCAGATACGGCAGCGCCGGGACGATCAGCTGCGCCGCCGCGATGGTCAGCGCCGCACCCAGCGGCTCCACCGCGCCGGACAGCACCCCGGCCGCAAAGGCGCGGGGCTTCGGCCTGCCCTCCGCCCGCAGGGGCAGGGAGATCACCGCGCCCTCCGGCACGTTCTGGATGCCGATGGCCAGCGCCAGCGTCAGCGCCGGCGCCAGATCGCCTCCCGCGGCCAGGCACCCGGCGTAGGCCGCGCCCACCGCCATGCCCTCCGGCACGTTGTGCAGCGTGACGGCCAGCGTCAGCGTATGGGTATGGCTGCTCTCCGGCGCTTTTTTGTCCATTCGGTACAGCAGCAGCACGCCCAGCCACAGCCCCACCGCCGCCGGGAGAAACGCCCATGTGCCCAGCGGCGCGGCGCGGTCGATGGCCGGGATCAGCAGGCTCCACACCGACGCCGCGGCCATGACCCCGGCGGCGAAGCCCAGCAGCACCCGCTGCAGGCCGTCGCCCGGCAGCTTGTGCAGGAAAAAGACGCACGCCGCGCCCAGCGACGTGCCGAAAAACGGGAGCAGTACCCCCCACAGCACTTCCGTAACCATCACACTTTCCTCAGTCAGTATCGGTGCGCATCCGGAGCCGGGCGGCTCCGTACGGTCTATCCTACGCGGCACGCCCGTCCGGGGTGCCAATGCCCGGTTTTGTTGCATATCCACAAAGCATCGGCAGAAAAGCGGGTATTTTCGCCGTTTTTCGGATTGCGGCAGGATGGGCAAACGCGGTATGATATACAGGCCGCTCTGCGGCAAAAGGAGAGAGAAAGAGAATATGAAAAAGAAAGTGTTTACCCCCGCGCTGTTTGACTGTCTCAAGCACTACTCCGGCCGCCAGTTCACAAAGGATCTGGTATCCGGTGTGATCGTGGCCATCATCGCGCTGCCCCTTTCCATCGCTCTGGCTCTGGCCAGCGGCGAACAGGCGGGCTGAGCCCGCCCGATACGCGGCTTTCTTTCTGTTGCGCTTCGGCGGCGGACAGGGTATAATGAAGAAAAACAGCGTATACCGCTGAAGAACAGGGGTGATGTGCTTGCCCTTCCCTCGTCTGAAAAACGCTCTGCTCTGCCGGATACTGGTCTATGTGGTCGTTATAGGCGCGTTCGCCGTTCCCGCCGTCATCGTGGTCAAGCTGCCCTTCGTTCCCGATGGGATAAAGGCGCTGGCCTGTATCGGTGCGATGGCCGGCTGTCTGGTATACGCCATCAAGAATTTCTGTATCCTGATGGAGCTGGACATTCTGTTTGCCACACTGCACTGCTACAACACAGCGCGTGCCTGCTTCACGCTGCCGCGCTCCTTCTCGGCGCAGAGCGTCCGGCGGCGGATATCCCGCTTCGGGCACCCGTGCATGCCGACCGCCCTCGCCCCGCAGCCCCAGATACTGCGGTATAAGAGCAGCGCCCCCATGACCATCTATTCCAGCGGCATCGAAAAGCTCATGGCGGTCTACTCCGTGGAGCTTCTGGATCAGGAGCAGTACCGCCTGATCGTCAGCTCCGCAAAGGCCAACGCCAGATCGCTGAAGGGTGCGAAAAAGCACCGGTTTCTGGACAGGGCGCAGCGAAGCGCGCCCCTCCATCAGGTCATCGTGATCGTGATACTCGCAGACCGCGTGGAGGAGCAGCTCCGCACCGAGCTGTCCGACACTGTCGGCAAGGGCGGCGGCGACGGCTCCGAAACGGCGGCGCTGCCCTGCGTGGTCGATCTGGAGCGGCGCAGCTGCACGTTCGATAGCATGCGGCTCCCCTATGTGGGCTTCGGGTACCCGGTGAAGAACCGCGGTATAAGGCTCATCCGCCGGTATCTGTTCGGCGGCAGGTTTCCCTATGCCGCCTCCCCGCAGACGCTGCCTCCCATCGCAGGTCTTGAACCCGAGCAGACCCTGTGGCGCTTTTGGCGGGAGCTGAGAGACGAACCGGATTCCAATAACCGTAAAACAATAAAACGCTTCAAGGAAATGCAGCACGGGGACATGACCGTTGAGGACGGGTATCTGTACCTGAAATGGCAGGATCACGGCATCGGCGTGCCGGTCAAGCTGCACACCGATGCGCGGACGGTGGAGGTGGGCGCCATCGACCAGTGGCTCTATCCCAAGGCCAACAAGATCGCCAAAAGCACCGTCGAGAGCATAAAAGACATGATCGACGAACGCTTTGCGGCGGAGGGCTGCGCTGTTACTTATACCATCGCTTAACAAGGGCAAACACGCCTGACAGCGTGTCTTTCCGGCGCTTTTTGCCCTTTTCGCCTTGGCTTGCGCCAGCAAGCCTGCGGCTCAAAAACCAAAAATCACTCGAAAATACATCGCTGGCAGGTGCGGAGCAGTTTTGCCGGAGCAGAAATGTGTCCAGACAAGAAAAGACCCGCAGAGAATACTTGCCGTATTGTCAAGGGGCTTGACGCAGTATGGGTGCATTTCTGCCCGTCAAAACCGTGTCTGCCCTTGTCAAGCGATGGTACCATCGATACATAACAAAAGCCGTTCCGGAGTTGATCCCGGGACGGCTTTTCTCTTACGCGCGGCTTTCTTTCTGTTGCGCTCCGGCGGCGGGTGGATTATAATAGGGAAAAACGGAAACGAGGTGCATACCATGACATACGGATTTATCGGCACAGGCAACATGGGCGGCGCGCTGGCGCGGGCGCTGGTCAAAACGGTGTCCCCCACCGACATCTTCCTCAACAACCGCACGATGGCCAAGGCGGAGGCGCTGGCCGCGGAGCTGGGCGCCCACTGCGCGGACGCGGAGATCATCGCTTCCTCCTGCGGCTGCATTTTTCTGGGCGTAAAGCCCCATCTGCTGCCGGGCGTGCTGGCGCAGCTGCGTCCGACCCTGACGGCGAGGGGAGACAAGCCCCTGCTGGTGTCCATGGCGGCGGGCGTGACCATCGCGGCCATCGAGCAGGCCGTGCCCGGCAGCGCCGTGGTGCGGATCATGCCCAACACCGCCTGCGCGGTGGGCGCGGGCTTGACGCTGTACGACACAAACAGCGCCGTGACGCAGCAGCAGCTTGACGCGCTTTTGCGCGACATGGCCGCCTCCGGGCGGCTGGAAGCCCTGCCGGAGGAGCTGATCGACGCCGGCAGTGCGGTGGCCGGATGCGGCGGCGCGTTCGCTTGCCTGTTCATGGAGGCGCTGGCGGACGGCGCCGTGACCTGCGGTCTGCCCCGCGCCAAGGCCAACACCTTCGCCGCCCAGATGCTGCTGGGCGCGGCGCAGCTGGCGCTGGAGAGCGGCAAGCCCTTCGGCCTGATGAAGGACGAGATATGCTCCCCCGGCGGCACCACCATCGCCGGTGTACGGGCGCTGGAGGAGGGCGGCCTGCGCGCCGCCGCCATGAACGCCGTCATCGCCGCCTACCGGCGGACGCTGGAGCTGAAGCAGTAAGTCCTTTTCCGCCCCGTACAGGTGGAAGCACATAATAAATATCCCCCGGCATAGCCGGGGGTACAGCGTGTCAAAAAAGCCTCGAACCACTCGCCCAGCGAGTGGTTCGAGGGATACAAAAAAGGACTGGCACGCGCTGTGCCAGTCCTTTTTGCACGGTAAAGAAAGGCCGGTGAATTTCGCCGAAGTCTACAGACGGAAGCACTTTTTCAGTGCCGTATACTCGCCCAGCACCAGCAGCGTCAGACTGCCGTCCAGCACCGTTTCCGGCGAGATGGTCACGTTGGTTTTGCCGCTTCGCTTCACGCCAAGGATGTTGACGCCGTACTTTTTGCGAATATCCAGCTCGCCGATGCTGTGCCCCTGCCAGCTGTCCGGCACAGCGACCTCGATGATGGCGTGCTTCTCGTCCAGCTCTATGTAGCTGAAGATGTGGTTGGCGGTGTAGCGGATGGCCGCCCACTTCGCCAGCTGTTTTTCCGGGTATGTCACCGCGTCCGCGCCGTTGCGCAGCAGGAACTTCGCCTGCACGTCACGCTCCGCGCGGGACACCACATACTTTGCCCCCAGCTCCTTGAGCAGAGACGTCGTTTCCAGCGAGTTCTGGAAATTTCCGCTGATGGTGACATAGCAGACATCGTAGTTGCTGACGCCCAGCGAGCGCAGGAAATCCACGCGGGTACTGTCGCCGATCTGCGCGTTGGTGACGAAGGGCATACACTCGTTGACGCGCTCCTCGTCTCTGTCCACCGCCATCACCTGATGCCCCAGCTCGCTCAGCTGCATGGCAAGGTGCCGCCCGAAGCGGCCGAGTCCGATCAATAATACGTTTTTCATCGTGCGCTCCTTTCAGCCTACGGTGATCATTTCTTTGGGACACCGGGCGCAGGTGAGATCGTGCCCGGAAAACGCGGCGTAGATCAACGTCAGTCCACCCACGCGTCCGAAAAACATCAGCAGGATCAGCACTGCCTGTGACAGCGTGCCAAGCTGCGGCGTCAGTCCCAGTGTCAGCCCCACCGTTCCGGCGGCGGAAGCCGTTTCATAGAGGCATACGCCAAGCGGCAGTCCCTCCGCTGCGCTGATGACCGCCGCACCCGCGAAGGTCAGTCCCAGATACAGCAGCAGGATGGCGGCGGCGTTTTTGACCGCGGAATTCTCCAGCCGGCGGCCAAAAAGCTGCGGCTCTTCCCGCCGGTGAAAAACGGCGGCGGCGTTGGCAGCCAGCACCGCCAGCGTCGTGACCTTTATGCCGCCCGCCGTGGAGCCGGGTGCGCCGCCGGTAAGCATCAGCAGGATGGTGACCGCCTGCGAGGTATCGCCCATCTTCGTCAGATCCGCGGTGTTGTAGCCGGCTGTCCGCGGCGTGACCGCCTGAAAGAGAGACGCTAGCACCCTCTCCCCTGTGGGCAGGGCGGCAAAATCCGTCAGGAAGAACAAGGTCGCCGGAAGCACGATCAGCAGCGCCGTCGCGCTCAGGATGACCTTGCTCTGCATCCGGTACCGCCGCAGGTGCAGCCGGTGGGTGCAGACGTCATCCCACGTCAGAAAGCCGATGCCGCCCACGATGATCAGCAGCATAATGACGATGTTGACCAGCGGGTCGGCCATGTACGCCGTCAGGGACGGGTAGAGGGCATCCACCCGTCCGAGAATATCAAAGCCCGCGTTGCAGAAGGCGGAAACGGAGTGAAATATTGCCATCCACACGCCCCGCAGACCATAGTCCCGGCAGAACGCCGGCAGCAGCGCGAGAGCCCCGACCAGCTCCACAAGGAACGTTCCCTTGAGGATGAACCGCGTCAGGCGCACGATGCCGCCCACCGCCGGAGCGGAAATGGCATCCTGCATGGCGCTGCGCTCCTTCAGTGAGATGTTTCTGCCGGAGAGCATCAGAAACGTTACGGCAGCGGTGATCACGCCCAGCCCGCCGATCTGGATCAGCAGCAGGATCACCGTCTGACCGAAGCCGGACCAGTAGCTGCCGGTGTCCTGTACCACCAGTCCCGTCACACAGACCGCAGAGGTGGAGGTAAACAGCGCCTCGTGAAACGGTGTCCATGTGCGGCTTGCGGCGGCGATGGGCAGCATCAGCACCAGCGCGCCCAGCAGGATGACGCCCGCAAAGCCCAGGATCATGATCTGGAAGGACGTCAGGCGGCGCTTCAAATGGAAACCGGTTTCTGTCACGGGACTCACCTCCTAAAATCGACTGCGTTCCCAATTGCGCGTACAGTATAGCACGGTTTTTGTATTGTGTCTATGTGGGTTTTGTTAAGCTTTCCATTTTAGACGGCAGGAATCGTTCTTGGCTCGCTGTGCAGGGTCTTGGAGTGAATATGCAAACCGATGCGTCATCTTCTAATATCGAATAATTGCATCTGAACGTTTATGCAGAATGGGCAGCCTTGTGTTCACACAGGGATTGCCCATTTTTGACGCCATTTATGATGCGTTTTTTCACACCACTTTTCCCACCTCAAACGGGCTTTACACCACTTTTCCCACCTTAAAAAATAGTGGTTAATTTTCGTCAGGCCACAACATATTGTGGTCAATTTCCTCAAAAATCAGTTCCCCTCAAATTCATGTATCTGAACAATAGGCAAAGAAAAACCCCGGAAAACCGAAGTTTTCCGGGGAAAAGAGAACTTTTTTAGCGCTTGGAGAACTGAGGTGCGCGACGGGCGGCCTTCAGACCGTACTGGGCTGAAAAAATTCCAATTTTCCTTGATATTTCAACACTTTTGAGGATGTCGCAACTGGACTTAGCCCGTACATTAACAGAAAGTATCGTTAAAAACGGGTATTTTCAAGACATTGCGACAGGCCGTAATGCTGCGTTTACGACAGGGAGAAGTTCTTGAGGCTTATTATACTTGATTTTTGCATAAATGTCCATAGTTGTTTTACTGCTTTTATGCCCGGCGAGATATTGCACGGTCTTGGGGTCTACGCCCATATATAAGAGGTTCGTAATGTATGTGTGGCGAAGCTGATGCGGGGTCACATGGAAGTCCAGACTATACACATGGTTCGGGAAGTCTTTTCGATGGCTTCCGGGAATGGAGTAGGTCGTATAACGGATGTGTTCCCCATTCACATACTTGTAGCTGATTTTCTCTCCTGCGGTGCGGCTTTTAACATGGTACCAAACGCCCACAAATTCTCCCTCAGAAAGGGGGTCGCCCTTACGATTTGAAATCACAAAGGCAGATTTGGAAGATCGCTTTGCCTCTCGCAGGCACTCTACCAAACACTTTGGAATGGGAATATCCCTTCTGGATGCCGGAGTTTTTAATACGGTAGAGATCTCCGGCTCTTTCCGATGGCTTCCCCGCCATGCACGCCGGACAGAAATATAGGGGGTCGGCACATCCAGAAACACACAGTCCCATTGCAAAGCAAGACTCTCCTCACGCCGCAGGCCCGCATATAAGCCGAGCATCACGAACACATACGGCGGCAGGGTCTTGACTGTATCTACCAGCGTCTTTACTTGCTCATCCGTTAGGGCGTCCATCGGTTTACCTGGCACACCGCCCTTGGCGCTGATTTTAGCAGCAGGATTGTAGTCGATGACCTCACTGCGCTCTGCCGAGTAAAAGATGCTTTTGATAAGCATATTGACGGTATCAAAAGTGTGCTTTGCTCTTTTGGACACAGGAACAAGCGCCAGCTTGATGTCGTCGGAGGTCACATCGGAAAGATACAGGTTTCCTAACGGCCCGACAATATACTTATACATCTCTCTGCGATAATTCCGTAGTGTATCTTGTGTTACCGTGGCCGAGCGCATGAGCAGCCACCTCTCACAATAATCTTCTACGGTAGGGTTTTGCCTCCGAAAAAGGATGTCCTGTACCTGCTGCCGTGCGTCCTGCTCCTTCTTGTATAGTTCCTCACAGGTGGAAGCATAAAGGGGAACCCGTTTGCCGTCGGCGTCAGTGACCCTGGTACGGAAATAGGTGACACCACTGATCTCAACTGTGCCGTATGACGGTATGTTTTGCTTTTTCTTTGCCATATTGATCTTCCTTTCTTGGCGTTATGTATTGGCAATGGCATACCCGTTTTACCAGAAATCAGCGTTGGGCGCAAAGGTGCAAACCGGCATGAAAATAGTGCGAGGAATTTCTTCCTCGCACTTAGTAGCGCATATATCTTAATTTATGAAGCGTCCCATTCAGCAAAAGCGCTGGTCATTGCCTTTACGACATCATCCGGCCGATTGTATTTTACCTTGGCATAGATGTCCATAGTGATCCGACTGTTTTCATGTCCCGCCAAATATTGCACCGTCTTGGGATCGACGGAGGCGTGGATCAAGTTGGTGATATAGGTATGTCGAAGCAAATGCGGTGTTACATCAAAGTCCAGACTATACACCACATGGCCGTTATTCCGGGCCTTTTCTCCCAGCTCCGGGTAAAGCATATACTTCACATATTTCCCGTCCACCAGCTTGCGGGCACTCCTCGGCTTTGCTGTCCGGGTCACAACATACTGCCAGAGCCGCTTAAACTGCGTATAGCTGAGCGGTCCGCCGTCCCGATTCGCCACAACATAATCCGAGGTCGAATTCCTCTTTGCTTCTCTCAGACAAGCCACCAGATGATCCGGCAGGGGGATATTTCTCTTTGCGGCAGCGGTTTTCAGCTCCGTTGAAACAACAGGCCGGTTGTGCTCCGTGTGCCACGCTCTGCGTACAGCCAAATACGGCGCTTCACTGTCCAAGTAGACCGAATCCCATTGCAGTCCGAGGATTTCTTCCCGCCGCAAACCGGCGTATAGCCCCAGCATGATAAAGATATAGGGTGGCAATCCACGGACCGCATCCAACAGCCGCTGTACTTGCTCGTCTGTCAAAGGCTGTTTTTCCGCCTGCGGTACGCCGCCTCCCTTTGGGGACAGGTACACCGTGGGATTCTTTTTGATGATCCGGCTTTCCTCTGCTGCCCGGAAAATGCACTTATAAATTACAATGACCGATTTATACACCGAGGCGGATTTTTTGGAGACCGGCACAAGGGCAAGCTGAATATCATCCAGAGTCACTTCTGCGATCTTCTTATCTCCAAGGTACGGGATGATGTTTCGACGTACCTTAGACTTATAATCTGTCAGCGTCGTTGTGCGTACATGGGCGGACTGCATCACCAGCCACTTTTCGCAGTAGTCCGCCACCGTAGGTGATTTTCTCCGCTGCCGGTCATCATCCATCTGTGACAGCGTGTCCAGCTCCTTGTCATAAAGCTCCTCCCGTGTTTTGGCATAGAGGGTGCGCTGTTTTCCCTCACTATCCGTTATGTTCGTCCGATAGTAGGTGTGTCCATTGATCTCGACCGTGCCGTACTTCGGGATCCTGCTTCGTTTTCCTGCCATTATCTCACCTCCAAGTATTACGCATTGCTGCGTTGCTTTTGTTTTATCAGATGGGCGGCAATTCTTCAAATGTGCGAATTATCCTTTCGCACATTTGGTAATGGTCGTCCCTCGAAATACCGAGTTTTACAAGCTGATGACGACCAAGTTTGGAGAGGTATAAAATGCAGAAATTGCGGTGTTCGTGTCGTATCGTGAGAGGTTGACGAAAATAATCGTGTTGATTAGTGCAAAAATTCAAGGAAATTTCATTGATTTTTACACGAATATCTGCTATACTATGGTCAGTACCTTTAAGGAGGACTG
>OLWA01001194.1_pt1 | contig 27712 bp, 13 predicted proteins | sample 1673251 | NCBI WGS metagenome assembly OLWA01 (sample SAMEA3178937, study PRJEB25190) | human gut metagenome | biome: human gut; feature: human-associated habitat; material: faeces | place: Austria | collected 2013 | reverse complement strand
CAGCTCGGCGGCCGCGAATTCTCCTACGGCATCAAGGCGATGGTCTGGGACAGCCGCAGCTTCATCACCCGCTACAACAACGCCACCCGCATGCTGACCGACTACTACGAGGGCATGGAGATCGGTGAAATCTGGGGCTTCAAGGTGGCCGGGCTCTTCGAGAGCGACGAAGAGGCCGCCTCGTGGCCCGATCAGAGCTCGTTCTTCCGCATCAACCGCAACGGCAACCAGTTCCAGGCCGGCGACATCAAGTTCGTCGATCTGGACGGCAGCGGCGCCATCGACTACGGCAAGAATACGGCCGACGATCCGGGCGACATGCGCGTGATCGGCAACTCGACGCCGCGTTACTCCTACGGTCTGAACCTCAACGCCAGCTACTGCGGCGTGGGCATCAGCCTCTTCTTCCAGGGCGTGGGCAAGCGCGACTGGTATCCGGGCATCAATACCGGATACTTCTGGGGCAAGTACAACCGTCCCTACTCGTTCATGCTCGAGGCCCACACGGGCGACAACATCTGGACCGAGGAGAACCGCAACACCAACGCCCTGTGGCCCCGCATGACGGGTTACCTGACGACCGATGCCCAGGGCGTGCTGAGCAAGGCGGCCAACGACCGCTTCCTGGTCGACGCCTCGTACTGCCGTTTGAAAAACATCACCATCGACTACACCTTCCCGAAGCGGATGCTCAAAAAGATCGGTCTGCAGGGGTTGCGCGTCTATGTCACGGGCGAGAACCTCTTCACTTGGTCGCCGATCACCAAGTGGACCGACAACTTCGACCCGGAGGTCATCCAGGCCGGCGACACGGACTTCAACAGCGCCAACAGCTACGCGAACGGCGACCAGGCCGACGGTTACAGCTACCCGATGCTGAAGTCGGTCACCGTAGGCGTCAACATCACCTTCTAAACAGACTTCGACCATGAAAAAACAGATCAGCATACTTCTCGCCGCCACGGCCGTGGCATTCAGTTCGTGCGAGAACTTTCTGGAGCAGGACTCGCCGAGCACGATACTGGCCAGCACCTACTTCACCAACGAGAGCAGTCTGGAGACCTACGCCAACGGACTGCTGAACGCCTACACACCCTCCTACACGACGCTCACCTACGGCGATCAGGACGCCGACTGCGTGGCCCGCACCAACCAGTCGAACTTCTTCACCGGGTCGTGGAGCCCCAACGAGCAGGACGGCTGGGATACCGGCGACTGGAAAATGCTCTACGACGTGAACTACTTCCTCAAGCACATGGGCGAGGCCGACGTCGACGAAAAGACCCTGCTGCACTATCAGGGCGTGGCCCGCTTCTGGCGCGCATGGTTCTACTACGCGAAGGTCCGCACCTTCGGCGGCGTGCCCTGGTACGACGAACCGATCGATGCCGAAGACCAGGAGGCCCTCTACAAGGGGCGCGATTCGCGGGAGTACGTCATGCACCGCGTCCTCGAGGATCTCGACTTCGCGGCCAGCAACTGCTCCACCGAATCGAAATACGTCAACTGCGGCGTCATCAACGGCTACATCGCCCAGGCCTTCAAGGCCCGCGTCTGCCTCTTCGAGGGAACCTACCGCAAGTATCACACGACCAACCCCGAGACACAAGCCCCCTGGAGCACGGAATACGAGCAGGCGGAGGACTTCCTGCGGGCGGCCGTCACGGCCTGCGAGGCGCTGATGAACAACAGCCCCTACCAGCTGGTCGACAACCCGGCGAACGTCGCCACGCAGTACCACACGCTCTTCAACCAGGAGAAGATCGACTACACGGAGATCCTCTGGGCCCGCGAGTATTCGGCATCGCTGCCGCTGCTGCACGAGACGACCTGGAAGTTCAACTCCTCGACCAACGGCAACTGCTGGTCGATGGACAAGGAGTTCCTCAACACCTACCTGCTGCTCGACGGATCGCGCTACACCGACCAGCCCGACTACGCCACGAAGAGCTACGTCGACGAACTCTCGGGACGCGACTACCGCCTGCAGCAGACCATCATCACCCCGGCCTACCGCAAGAAACAGAACGGCGTCGAGGCGGAGTACACCCCCAACTTCAGCATCACCCGCACGGGCTACCAGGTCATCAAATGGAACATCGACGACGATGCCTACGAGCTGAGTGCGCAGAGCTACAATTCGCTTCCGATCTTCCGTTTTGCGGAGGTGCTGCTCAACTACGCCGAGGCGAAGGCCGAGCTGGGTGAATTCGGGCAGACGGAGTGGGCGGCCACAATCGCCCGGCTGCGGGCCCGCGCGGGAGTTGCAACCGACGCTCCGCAGACGGCCGATCCCTACCTGATCAGCTACTTCGACAACTCGGTCAGCGACAAGTGGATCCTCGAGATCCGCCGCGAACGGGGCATCGAACTCTTCATGGAGAACCTCCGCTACGACGACCTGATGCGTTGGAAACTGGGCCAGCTGATCGAACGTCCGTGGACGGGCATCTACGCTCCGCTGGGACGCAAGCAGCCCCTCAACGCCGCCGGCACGAAGTTCATCTGCGTGATGCAGGACCGCGAAGGCACCGAGATCGGCACCGAATACATCGTTCTGGCGCAGAATCCGAGCCTTTCGCTCCAGAACAACCAGCTGGTCTTCGAGCCGATCAAGCGGGTCTGGAACGACCGCATGTACCTGCGGCCGATTCCGCAGGCGGCCCGCGACGTCAACGGCAATCTGGCCCAGAACCCCGAGTGGTAAAACCGACAATCGACATAAAACCCTAACACCCTAACACCATGAAACGATCATTCGCAGTATGGGCCCTGCTGCTTCTGGCCGCAGGCTGCTCCAAAGACGAAACCGAGGGCGGCGGTTCGCCGTCCGAAACAACCGCCTTCACGCTTGAGATGACCAGTTCGAACGTGATCTCCGAGAGCTGGGGAACCCGTTCGGCCGTCTCCGAAGGCATCGTCTCGTTCACCGCCGGCGAAAGTGTCGGCATCGTGGGCGACAACCTCGCCTATGCCGAATACGCCACCGCGGCGGCCGGCACCTCGACGACCCTCACCCCGAAAGGCAGCGCCACCCCGGCCTGGGGCCAGACTGCCGCAACCTTCAACTATTACGCCGTGATGCCCTTCTCGCCCTACGCCGACGGAGCCTTCGAGGTTTCGATTCCCGCCGTGCAGAAGGTGGTCAACGGCGTCAACACCACTCCGGTCATCGCCTTCGGCTCGGGCAGCTGCTCCTACGACGGGACCACTGCTCCGCAGAGCATCCCGCTGACGATGAAACCCTACAGCGCGGTCATGGAGCTGATCCTTCCCGGCACGGGCCAGCATGTCCGGAGCCTCGACATCGCCCCCGTCACGGAGAGTGATCTGACGGGCGGCTTCTCGGCCGAACTGACCATCTCGACCGACGGAAGCTCGACGACGAAGAGCGCCGGCAAGAGCCTGCACCTCGACTTCTCGGGCGACGAGGGCGACTTTCTGGCCCTGACCTCGAGCCAGAAGATCCTCATCCCGATGGGCGACTTCCAGCTCGCGGCGGGCGACGGCCTGCGCCTGACCTTCACCATGGAGGACGGCGCCACGAAAAACCGCACGATCTGCGCCGGCGAGGCCTTCAACTCCTGGACCGAACTCGAGGGCGTGAAGTACTACCAGCACATGACCCTGCAGCTCACCTCGCTCGAGCAGATGGAGAGCATCCTCTACGAGACGTTCGGCAACGAGGGCAACTCCTCGCCGCTCGAATCGACCGGCGCCGGAAGCCTCTATCAGCTGGCCAAATACTACACGGGATACCAGCCGACGGGCGTCGGTTCGAAGAGCGTGGCCTACTGGTCGGGCATGCGCGTGGATCTGCGCCAGAACGCCTTCCGCACCGACGATTCGCAGCCCGACGACAGCTACATGTACTTCGGCAACACGAACAACAACGTCGTCGGCGGATCGGGAACGATCACCGACATCGCCGGCTACACCGCCTGTGCCGACGTCAACGGGCGTCTGAGCTTCTACCTCTGCAACGTCAACATCGGCAAGGGGTGCGAAAAGGCCCAGCTGAGTTTCGACGTCAAGACCTCGGGTCACACCAACGTCGTGGCCAGCTGCGGCGAGCAACCCTTCTACGACGCGCTGAAGAACCTCATCCGGGTGGAATACACGCTCGACTACGGCAAAACGTGGCAGGATATGACCAACCTGAGCGGCACGTCGACTTCGTCGGAGATCTGGCGCTACTCGACCGAAACGATCGACCTGTCGGGCTACAACGACGAATTCATCACCTTCCGCATCCGGGCCACGATGAAGCAGACGCTCAACATCGACAACCTTTCGGTCGAGACCATCGGCGGCACGCCGACCGAAAACACGGCCCCCTCGGTTGTCGAAGTCTACCGCCAGACCCCGACGACGGCCTATCTCGTCTGCCGTCCGGCCGCCTCGACGAAGATGACCGCGGCCGACATGCAGAGCGTCGTCCCCTACGTGGGCAACGCCAACCAGTCGCTGAACGCCTGGCCGGATTTCGAGATCCGCAACATCGACGAAACCTACCAGGTCTTCGAGATCCTGCTCCGGGGGCTCGAAACCTACGGCAACGAACTCCACGTGGCGCTGAACTGGAACGGTCAGACCGGCGGCCGGAAATCCTTCTACGAATCCTTCTCGAACGAGATCTTCAGCGTCAACTTCGACCGTTTCACCAACGGCGCGAACCCCGTGAAGTCGATCGAACTGGGCTGGCAGCTCAGCGGCAGCATCTCGACCTTCGCCTCGCCGAACGGCTCCGGATCGAAGGATTACGACACCAAGTACAGCCGCCAGTTCGACACCCATAACCCGGCCCGCCGTCAGGAGGTCTTCGCCTCCTACAAGACCGCTCCCGAGGGCGGCATCATGGCCGGAGGCACGGTTCACCGCGGCACGAACAACATGGAAGCCTGGTTCCGCAACACGGAGGGCATCACCACCAGCCCCGACGTCACGACCGACGGCGCCATCTCGGCCGGCAAGTTCTTCAAATACGACTGCGAGATGGACGGCTGGACCGGCCAGCTGATCTACGAACTCGAGGGCTACATCCAGCTCGGCACCGGCTCGACGAAGGGCTGGGACGAGGCCGTGGAGAGCAACCGCACGTTCCTCTGCACACCGAAGATCGGCACGGCTGCCATTCCGGAGGGTTCGACCGCCGCCGTCGAATTCTCGTTCGAGGTGGCCAAATACGACAGTTCGTCGGTCAACGAGGTGGAGGTGATCCGCATCGAGGGCGACACGAAGAGTTCGCTCGGCCGCTTCCCGAACGGCAGCTACGGAGCCTTCAAGAAGAATACGGTGATGATCCCCGACGCCACGAGCGAGACCCGACTGCTCATCGGCGCCCCGTCGGGCACGACCTCCGGCGGCCGCTTCTTTGTCGACAACATCACCCTGCGCAAATAGGACGCACTCACCCGGAATCCGCGCTGGAAGGGTACCCCGTTCGGACGGGGTACCCTTTGCGGCGGAATGATCCGGCCTCCGGACCCGGTCCGCGGTCCATGTACGATTCATTCAAAAACACAGATTATGTCTACACGAAACAACCTTCTCACATTCAGCGCACTGCTCGCGGCAATCCTGCTGTCGTGCGTGTCATGCAAGGGCGACGAACCCGCGGACGAGCCCACCGTTCCTCCCGTTCAGCACACCGTCGAATCGCTCGTTCTTTCGGTCGAACAACTGCGGCTGATCCAGGGAAGCCGGGCCACGATCACTGTGACGGCCGTGCGGTACGACGACGGCACGACCGGCACGATCGATCCCGGCGAGGTAAGCTGGGAATCCGACGATCCGCAGATCGCGTCGGTCACGCAGTCGGGCGAGGTGACGGGGCTCCAGGCGGGCGAAACCCGCATCACGGCCCGCGCGGCCGAAATCACGGCCTCGGTCCCGGTGACGGTCAAGGCCGGTGAAAGCACCACGGGGCTCGACGCGCCGTTCTCGGCCTCGAACATCTACTCCATGGGGCAGTATCTGACCAGCAACACGGTGATCCAGGGCTTCGACATCGTCGACGACGGCACGATCTACTACATGCAGATCGCCGGCAACTACGCCCATCGGCTGTCGGTCATCCCGGCAACGCCGAATGCCTCGGGCTTTGAAAACGTCTACAGCGAGAGCATGTCGCTGGACTACTTCGGCCACGGCACGAACTATGCCATCGAACAGGCCGACGACGGTCTCTACATCTGGACGGGCTGCTACGCCTCGAAGAATGCGAGCGGCCAGTACTGGAACAGCCAGACCATCGCCCGGGTGAAGTTCGAGGCCGGGAAGCGGGTCACCCCGAAGGAGTGCACCACGCAGTTCTACATGGGGCCGTTCAAGGAGCTGCATCCGGCCATCGACGTGGAGAACGACGTGCTGGCGATCAACTACCCGACGTCGCACCCCACCGAACCGCGCCGGTTCCGGATGTATCGTCTGAGCGAGGCCATGGCCCTGCCGATGTCGGCCGTGACGCTTCAGTCGCTGACCTACGGCGGCGGTGCGGCGGACGATCCGCAGGTGACCGAATCCCCGAAGATCTACGCCCGGGATCTGCGGAAGCTGACCCCGCTGGGCGAGTTCGGCATCCCGAACCAATCGCTGGCCGAGACGCCCGACGACGTCTCCTACTACGCCTGGCAGGGTTTCGAGGTCAACGACGGGCTGATCTACTACTTCGAGGGCGAGGGCAAGAACGACGGAACCCCTTCGGCGGCCTACGTGACGATCTACGATTTTGCGGGCAATGTGGTCGAGCGCCGCACGGCCGTCACGGCCGCCTCGGATCTGCAGACGCTGGCCTCGCTGGGGATCACCGCCTCGGGATACATGGAGGCCGAAGGGATCAAGGTCCGCAACGGGAAACTCTACCTGGGATTCGCCTCGCGGGATTCGAAAACCGACGGTTCGAAATACCGGGCCAACGTCTTCGAATACGCCCGCGTCGAATAAGGGGGGGGGCACGCACCGACGATCAGACGGGGAGGGGCATGCGGCGTGTGCGCAACCGATTTCACCCGTCCGATCGGCAACAACCTCCGGCATGCGATCGGTGACAGGATTATTTCCCGCCGGATTCCAGGCCGCAAACGCATACCGCCCCGGAGTGAAGAGCGGATCGATCCAGGTTCCGGACCCGAATCGTCCCCTATCGAGACACTCCACGCGGCGGTATCCGGCGACATCCGCCCCATCCTCTACACGATGAAAGGCCCCAAATGGAGACGGCAATCACACTACGTGCGATTGCCGTCTTCTCATAATCGATTATCCCTCAAGAGCCAATCACTGAGAGACCTTGACCGTTACCGATGCCGTACTCCGTTTGGCCGGATAATTGTCCGGAGAATTTCCCCGGTCCTCGGAATAGTCGATACCGGAATGCTGCTTGTTCCCGACATTCGTTGCAAGGGCCGTTATGGTAAATTCACCAGCCTCCGTATATACGTACTCATAAACCTGGGAGATGCCGCTCGTCGAATAGACCGAACCCAGATTGACTCCGGTATTCCAGGGTTCATATTCATTGGTTCCCATCTCCAGGAAGGAGATGTAGACATCGCCCTGGAAACCCGTATAGTTCACATAATCGGCCTCTTTTACGGGAAGTCCGGTATCCGGGTCCAGTTCGCAGTTATAGGTCTCCTGAACGCCGTCTCCATCCAGGTCATACTTCCAGGGAGAATCCGCGGCTCCCTCCTGTGCGCACCGATAGGTCGAATACAGATCGATCTGACGGATCACCAGTTTTTCTCCGCAATCGAGGAACGGTTTTAAATAAGAGTCATTATTATACAGGTCTGCCAGCTGATAGAAGCCTTCGGTCGGGCGGCCCGACAACGGATCATTGGTCTGGGTAACGGCCCAATAGCGATCCGAAACCTGTGCACACCGCTCGTATTGATACCCGGCAGGGGTTCCGTTGTAATCTTCGAGCTGTTCCGTGTGCAGACCGAAGTAGGCCGGGACCTTGATATTATTGGCATATTTCCGCACGGCCTTGTCCTCGTCACAAGCGACATACCGCGATTCGATGATCGAAAAACCCGGTTGATTCTCCAATCCTCCGAAAAGATGGATATCCGGCTTGATCCGGAATCCCGACGGTATTCGTCGATCCGTCACCGTGAATTTCAACTGATTGGTACCCGGATAACTCATCAGCATCAAGGCCTCGGGGAAATCATCCTTTTCATACCGGACGAGCTGGACATTCTCAACAGCCCCGAAGAATTCAAAATCACGATAGACCTCATCCATCGTATTATAGTCCTTGAAGTACTTGTAATACAAGGTCTTCTCTCCATTCTTCGCGTACGACACCCGGTAGCAGGTATCGCTGAAGGACTCCCAGTCATGATCCATTATGGCCTTGATCCGCGACCGTTCAAAACGATGTCCTTCATCTCCCGTATACAACGAAACATACTGTCCATTGGATTGTACCGTAATCCTTACCACATCCCCTACCGAGGGATTGGCCGGTTCCACGGAAATTGTAACCGAGGGTGCGGAGATATCATCCCCGTATTTCTGGCAAGACGGCAGAAACAACACACCCGCCGAAATAATCAACCCTGAAATGATCTTTTTCATGATTATCAACTTTTATTCGACATTCTTAAAATTGGTATGGCTGCAAAATGCCTCTGCTAAAAATAACCGGGATTTTGCGGCATTTCGGGGTAGAAGGTCAGTTCCGTATAGGGTATTGGCATCAATACCTTGTATATCAGTTCGTCATTGAACATGTGCCACATGTATTCATTCCGCGCGGGGTCTCCGTAAAACGCCTCCCCCTGAAGCGGATCGTGATAACGGCAGATATCGTTCATATCCTCCATCAAAACGTCCGGATAACGGGCAAGATCCAGCCATCCGCAGTCATCCTCCATGGCAAGCTCCCTCAACCGTTCATAGAGCAGCTCCTTGATGGCATGGTCCTGAGTGATGGTTTCGGGGATGGCCAGAACAGAGCCCGGAATATAGGTATAGGCCGCATCCCCCTGATTGACGAACATGTCCCGGGTCGTACTCTGATTGCAGGCACGGTCTCTCAACACATTGATGGAGCGAATTCCTTCCACCACGGAGCCGGACATGATCTGTGCCTCGGCCTTCAGAAGATACACTTCGGCCAGTCGGAGAATCGGATAATCAACACCTCCGTAGGAGATATCGAACGTCGAGGAGAGTTCCGACGGGTTGGGATTCCGGAACTTGCCCATCTTCCACCAGTTACATTTCCACAGACCGGGAGCATCCAGTCCGTTCTTCTGCGAGGTCCACCACTCCAGTTCGTGGGTTTCAAGGGTCCTGGCCATCACCTTTTTCTGATCACTCGTGTAATCTTGTACACGACCCGGCTCGATATAGAACTCCGGACCGAGAAAACGTCCGGCCGGTTCAAACACCCAAAGGCCGTTGGGATCTCCGTCGGCAGAACCCGTCACCCAACCCTTGACCGAAGACCACATGCGTCTCGTCGAATCTCCGGTCAATGTATATTTCTGATTGATTTCATACAGATTTATCAAATCATTCGGAGTTGTTCCCGGTTTCGGAGAGACATCGTTGAATCGGTCCACCTGGCCATAGTCCAGACAAACATCCTTGAGCGAATAATCATGATCCCACATGGGAATGTCATAAAGCAGCGTCAGCCAGGATGTCAGATCCTTGCCGCCCGGAGCACCGTTCTTGCCGGGGCCCGGAAACCCGATGGGAATCATGTTGCCGGTTCCCTTGCCCTCGAAAGCGACGGCACTGAGAATCATTTCATCGGTCTGTTTGGTGAACACCGCGGGATAATAGTCCTCCAGCTTATAACTGCCATACTCTCCGGAGATGATATCATCCGCCATCTCGATCGCATCGGCATACAACTGGGAAATCTCATACTGGCTCGATGCCGTCTCGTTGATTTTGTCTCCGATTCTCTCCGCACGCCGCAAATAAGAAGCGTGGAAAACCTTCACCTTCACGGTCAAAGCGGCCACGGCGCCCTGCGTCACGCGTCCATAACCAATTCCGGAGGTATTCTTTTCACAATGCGTCAAGGCAAAGTCCAGCTCTTCATACAGGAATTTGAACATCTCCTCTCGGGTCGCCCGGGGAACATATTCGGGAGTCGGTCCCGTCGGCTTGAGGATAAGAGGAACGCCTCCGAAATACCGGTAGAGATTGAAATAGGCATACGCCCGCAGAAAACGGGTCTCGGCCTCCAGTCGATCGGCCGGCTGGATGGATGAGTCGAAATTGTCAAACCCCGAACTGGAATAGGTCGAGTTCAGGTTGTCCCGGTGCAATTCCATATTTTCCAGGATGGCATTGGCCTGGGCGATAAAGCTATAATGCGTCGACCAGATGCTGCGCGGCGTACTCGACTGATTGTTCAGATCGAACGGGCCGACATTGATTATGGACGGCATGTCGAACCGTGCGCTTCCGTTCAATCCATTGTCATTATTACCAAGTCTGGCATACAGGATGGCAACATTGCGCAGTGCGCCGTCGTAAGTCTCATATACGGTCTCTACCGGAAGCTCCGTCTTGGGCATCTGGTTGAAAAAGTCCTCGCATGAAGTCAAAAATGCAAAGGATGCAAGCATTGCCCAAAAACCAGGCTGCAGCTTCTTGTATATTGATTTCATATTCCGTATCATAACTCAATCAAAACTTAAAATTCAACGTGAAGGTATGGGTCCTTGCGTAGGGATACGACGAAATATCCACACCGGAAAGGATTCTGTTGTCGATGGAACTTCCGCTGCTGACTTCAGGATCATATCCGGAATAGTTCGTCAGGCAAAATACGTTGTTCACCGAATAGGTGAGCGAGAGATCCCGGATTCTCCACTTGTTCAACAGCGAAGAGGGAAGATGGAACGTGACCGCAAGATTGTTCATCTTGAAGAAGGAGCCGTCCTCCACCATCTCCGAGGTGCTTGCCGCCCACATGTAGCCCGACCAGTCCATGGCTCCAGGGCCGGTAAAGGTTCCCGAGGTGTTGTTTGCAAACCATTCATTTTTATAGTAGGAAGCGACCTTGTTGCGGATGTCTCCATGATTCATCAGCTCATAGAAATTGCCGTTGATGATGTCATTCCCGTATGACCAGGAGAAATCCATCGCCACATCAATGAACCGCCACGAGAAGAAGGTATTGAAACCTCCGATAAACTTCGGATTCACACATCCGATCACCGTTCGGTCCTCGATGGTGATCTGGCCGTCGCCGTTTACATCGACAAAGGAGGGGAATCCGTAGGGAGCCTCCCGCTCGGTCGCATACCACCAGCTTGAATCGGTACTTCCCACGCCGTTATTGTCCAGATACCAGTTGCTGCGGATTCCCTCCATCTGCAGGCCGTAAAACAGGCCCAACGGAAGCCCCTCCTTGATAAGGACATTCTCCGAACTGGAGGCCGAACCCACGTCCCGACTCTCGAGCATCATGTCATCATTGCCGAGGCTGAGCACCTTGGAGACATTGGAACTGAAATTGACAGAGGCCGTCCACAGAATATCCTTCGTCTCCAGAATCCGTCCTCCGAGACTGACCTCAAAGCCCCGGTTCCGTACCGAACCCACGTTCCTGGTTACCGTCTCATATCCCGAAAGCATCGGAAGGTGCTGATTCAGCAGCATATCCCAGGTCGTCTTGGTATAGAGGTCCATGGTAAAGTTAAGCCGGCCGCCAAACATGTCGAGATCGATACCGCCATTGAACTCCTCGGTTGTTTCCCAGCCCACGTAGGGGTTCACCATCCGGTTCAGATACAGAGACGGGATATTGGTCGTGCCGAACACCCCGTAACGGTCTCCGGACTCCAGCGTATTCACGTATCCATACGAGGAGATCTGATCATTGCCGACCTGTCCATAACTCAAACGAAGTTTCAGATTGGAAACGTTGCGGGACAGCCATCCGGAGTTCTTGAAGAAGGACTCTTCCGAGACTCTCCACGCAAAGGCCCCCGACGGGAAGAAGCCCCAGCGGTTGGAGGGCGCGAACTTGGATGAGGCGTCGGCTCGGAGCGAAGCCTTGAAAAGATACTTGTCGGCATAGGAATAATTGGCCATCAGCACACCCGACATCATGGCCACCTTCTCATACTCCACCGTGGGAGGCGTAACGTGAGAACCGCTTTCCGCGGCATAGATGCCGTGCCAGCCAAGATCCGTATTGAAATGGGTAAAATCCTGACTGTACGAGTTGTACTCATTGGTATTGACCTCATAAACGGCATTGACACTGACCCGGTGTTTGCCGTTAAAGGTCTTGTTGAAGCCGACCTGCCCCATTCCGCGCAATGTCAGTCCGGATTCGGTTCCGTACGTAGCCTTTCCGCCATTGTCGTATCCGGCCTGTATCGTTTCGGGGATGAAATGCTTCGTCTCGGATTTTGGGATCCGTATGCCGAAGCTGCCCTTCACAAACCAGTTCTCGTGAAGATTCCAGACCAGCTCCGCCTGCCCCGCGAGATTGTCATTGATCTTTTGATAATCGATATCCGTCAGTTTGCGCCACGGATTATCCATTTTCCCCGTATAGTACAGATTGTCGTCTATATCCTGGAAGGTCCACTCCCTGGGAATCAGCGGCGAGAAGGTCTGGATCTCATTGAACAGATTGTCTTCAATCCAGAAAGCGCCCGTGCGGACACCCCTGTCAAATGCAAGATTGGTATTGAGGCTCAGGTTTTTCAGGATCTTGAACGTCGTATTGGTCTGGAAATAGAACTTGTTGAAGCCGGTATTGATGGCAATACCATCCTCATTCGTATAGGAGAATGTCGTGGCATTCTGGATCTTATCGGTACCTCCCCGGTAGGAGACCTCATAATTCTGTTTTACGGCATTGCGCAGACAGAAATCCGGATAAAACTGGAATCGTCCCGGATCCGTTTCCCATATCCGGTTTTTATACTCTTCATAGAAATCGGTATTCTCCCAATGCTGATTCATGACCTGCGAACGCATGTATGCCCGCATATAGTCTTCAGCGCCAAGCATCTCTATTTCATTGGCGATTGAACTGACACCCACGGAAGCCTTGAACGAAACCTCACTCATGCCCTCAGATCCTTTCTTGGTGGTAATCAGCACGACGCCATTTGCGCCCTGGGCACCATAGATGGCCGTGGAAGAGACATCCTTCAGGATGGATATACTCTCAATCGCATCCGGCGAGATCGTGGAGAGCGGACTGTCATACGGATTGTCGGAAATCGGATATGGGAAACCGTCCACCACATACAAGGGGGCGCTGCCGGCCGTAATGGAGCTGGCTCCGCGAATCTTCACCGTTATACCGCCACCCGGCGCGCCGTCGTTGTTCATCACCTGCACGCCGGCGAATTTTCCTTTCAGGGCCTGTTCCGTACTGAACGGATTCGTTTTCATCAGATTGTCGGACGAAATGCTGGCCACCGAACCGGTCAGATCCACCTTCCGCTGACTCTGATAACCGGTCACGACAACCTCATCGAGCGCCAGATTGTCCGACGTCATCACCACATCGACAACAGAGCGGCTTCCGATCGTTTTTTCCAGGGACTTCATGCCGATCATGGTAAAAACGAGAACGTCTTTGTCCGAGACCTTTCTCAGTTCATATTGCCCCTTGACATCCGTCGTCGTTCCGTCAAACGACCCTTTCACAATCACGGCAACTCCCGCCAAGGGAGCTCCGGATTCATCACAGACTGTTCCGGATACACTGCGTCCATCGTTACTCTGCGCAAAACATACCGATGCACCCGAAACCACAAATAAAAACACAAGCAGATACCTGTACAGATCCTTGCCTTTCTTTTTGCATTGGGTTGAAATACTTAGCATAATACGGTTAATTTAGGTTAATAGTAAGTACATATTTTCAAGTACCACAGGGGAACATACTCATTCTCAATGCTGTATAATGACGCACCCCGGCACTTCAGCCGCCGGTGGAGGCGGTCGCTTCGGCGAGCAGCGGTCACTCTCACCGACATCGGAATGCGCAGGGACCGACTTGAGACCACCCATTGACATCCTATCTTTCACCATTATTCGAGAATTATTTCTCCGACACCAAACTTTCCTCCACCCGATTCCACCTGAAGCCGGATGGCGTCACAAGAAAAGACCGCAGCGGGATGGACGACATTGAGCTTGTCCGGTTCGACACCATAGCTATCGGTCACATAAAGCGCCAAAGGCTTCCAGGATCCATCCTTGCGATACTCCATCCTCCATTTGGCGGGAAGCCGGCAGTCTCCACAAGTCATCCAATAGATACCGATGGAGGACAAGCTCACTTCGGTATCGAACGTAAGGACCAGACTCTCCTCTCCCTGCGAACGGGATGACACCCAGAATCCGGAAGCGGCATCCGTCGAAGACGCCGGAATCGCTCCGTCGACGATACACTCCATGTCGGGATTGCCGACGTTATAGTCGGGTCCGATTGTCCGGATAGATGCAGAAAGGGTATCGGATGAATTCTCAGACTGACGCGACAATCCGCAATCGGCATCGTGCATCCACACCATCATGGTTTCATCGTCACCCCGGTTGCACCAGGCATAATACGGCACCATCACGATATCCGTATCTTCGACTCCGGAGGTTGCCACTCTTCTGCCGGGAACCGATATGAAAGGAATGCCGTCCATGATACCGCCCCGGAACTTCGAGACCGCACCAGGAGCTTCGTGCCTGTTTACGGCCAGATTCTGAACCCGACAACCGTTATCGACCTCCTCCGCACAATAGACAAGAGGCCCCCGGACAACGGCCACAGCCCCCCGGTCATCCTCGACCCGGCTGTCGCAGGTGACATACGCAGCCTCGAACGGCAAGATCAGTTCGACTTCATCTCCGGAGGTCCATTTCCGGTCCACCACGGCAAATCCCCGATCCATTCGATAGTCCACCGGCTCACCGTTCACCCGAATCTCCGGAGCCCCATCTTTTCGGGAGTCCGTATAGCGATACAGGCCCCCCGGAACGAATTCGGACGAACCCGCCCATGTCGGAATCCGCATCTTGAGTTTGAAACAGGAGGGGGTTTCCGGCCGGAGAACAACCTTCACATTCCCCCCAAACGGATAGTCGGAGGTCTCCTCCACCCCTACATCACCCCCCTTGAGCGGGATCGTAGTCCGGCTGTCGCCATACAGGGTCAGATAGATCTCATCATCCGAACAGGCATACATATATCCCGCAACCTGAAGGATCAACCTTGAAATATTGGGAGGACAGCAGGCACAATTGAACCATTCGGCCCGTCCGCCCGTTCCATGATTGAATTTGCGACGGCCGTCCGCCTCCAGCGGATTGACATAGAAGAAGCGGTTTCCGCCAAGGCTTATCCCGGCCAATGCATTGTTGAACAGGGACAATTCAGCGATATCCAGATATTGGGCATCCTTCTCGGCAAGAAACATTCCATAATTGAAGAAGACATTGGCGACGGCTGCACAGGTTTCATTGTAGGCGATCTTGTTGGGCAGATAATACTCCGGGCCAAAACCTTCGATTCCTTCGGTCGCGCCAAGTCCTCCCGTGATGTGCATCCGCGTACTCACGAGATTGTTCCAGATGGATTTCAGAGCCTGTTCATAATCGTGTCGACCCGTCAGGGCATCGACCTGAGCCATTGCCGTATACAGATAAGCGGCTCGCACGGCATGGCCCACAGGTTTTCGCTGCTCTCTCACCGGGAGATGCTGCTGCGCATAGGATGGAGACATAACGCCTTCGCCGTCAGGAACATATGTAACACCTCTTATGTCAAGAAACCGTTTGGCCATATCCAGATACTTGCTGTTTCCCGTCACCCGGTAGAGTTTGCACAAGGCCAGTTCAATCTCTTCGTGCCCCGGAGCCTGATTGACCGGCTTGCCCCCATTGTAAGCCGGATCCCCCTCAAAAAACACGCGGTTGACATGATCCGCATTCTTGATGGCCACATCCAGCAGGTTTCTCTTCCCGGTTGCCTGATAATAGGCTACCGCCGCCTCATAAAGATGCCCCACGTTATACAGTTCATGGCTATGAACCACCCATGAATAGGGACGATCCCCCATCTCATCGACATTGGGATTCCCGCAGATATGCGAGATGTACAGATATCCATCCGGAAGCTGGGAGGCCGCAATCAGATGTATGGTCGAATCCATGAACTTCTCCAGTTCGGGATTCCGCTCCTGCATCAAGGAGTAGGCAACACCTTCCATGACCTTGTACAGGTCGGAACTGATAAAGCGATGCGGCTCGGGAAGTTCCGTCGACCGCCCGGCCAGATAGTCCGCACACCGCCGAAACCGTTCAACCGCAGGAGCGCTCTGCTCCACGGAAAACGGGACGGTGACGTCAAGTTCAGTTCTCATTCTCTCTTCCCAGAAACCTCCGGTCAGCTCCACACGATCGAACGGGACAGGATTCACCGCCTGCCGATCCGAATAACAAGAGGACGACATGCACAGAATCGCCCACAACACAAATAGTTTCCTCATTGGCATCAGTTTCTCTTTTTTATTTCAAGGTTAAAACAATCCTGACCACATCCGACATTCACGTCGGTCCATTCGGAATCAACCCGGAAGCTCCCGGCATTCCGACCGTCAATGCGGATCTCATACCCGCCGGCCGGCAGATTCCGGAAAGAGATCTTCTGAGAATCGCACGTCCCCCGTTTCTCCAGATTCAAAACCATCCGATCGAGATTCTCCGCAAAAATCTGATCCCTGGAATCGTCCATCCCGTTATTGTACAGCCTCATTTCGAAACCTCCGGCCTCGGGAATTGCCAGATACCTCCCGGCTCCATCGTATGGTCTTATCCGATAGGCTTTGTCCTCCGCCGTCAGGTCTCCACCATAACATATCGTTCCGAAAACCGGATCATTGACAACATAGATTCCGGCACCGTGTACACCCCCCGTAAAACCATGATCGATCTCTCCGTCATATCTCCAGGGGCCTCGCCCCGTATCAAGATACCGCATATAAGGATGGGAATGCTGAAAGATACAGAATGCCCAACCGGCCGCTCCATCCCGCTCCTTTCCCGGATACCAGTAGCCATAATTCGAAGCTTCATTCCCGACATTCATGAGCGCCCAGGAGGACAATATGGAGTTGTATCCATATCTCACATACTTGTAAGGCTCATCCGAAAATCTGACGGCATAGTCGAGCAATGCAACACCCCCCATCTGCGACATGTAGTCGAGAGCCGCCCCGTTGCCGGTCCAGGCCGTACCGCAGCGGCTGTACCCCGGCTCATAGATACCTCGCAGGGCAAGATTGGCTTCCAACTGCTTCTGCATGAAATCCCGCTCCGCGGACTCATCGAACGCCGTATACGAATACCACCTTCTCCGGTTCTTGTCATACCAGAACTGCTCCCGGGGAACCATCTCGGTCTCCAAGGCATATTCGCCGATGTAATAGGAAGATTCGAAGGCCGTCCTGTCTACAAACATTTCCGACCCGAAGGGCCATTCATCTTCATAAATCATATAGGTCACCTTCTTTTCCCACTCCCGGCGCAGCCGATCGGCCTCCTTTTGCCGGCCCCGGTCCTGAAGGGCATCGATCAGATCAAGAATATATCGTTCATGGAAATTCCCCTGTTTGTAGGCCCAGTCACACCATCCGTGGAATGCCCACTGCTCCCCCATGAGAATATTGTAAGGCACCTCGAAGAAGGCCATTGCCGTATGGTAGGCCCGGTCCAGATAACCGTCAGCATCCAGATAATTCACCCACTTCGGATTGTTCTCCGCAATTCTGAACAGATTGTAATATATGGCGATGTGCGTCGTATAGTCAAACGTCCGCCACATCCGCCCCTTCCCGGAGCCGCCGGCATCGTAATCACCATCCATTCCCGACCGGTTCCTGTACCAGTTCTCACTCCCGTAGATCCCGTAAGGATACGGGTACTCCTCCCCGGTTCGCTGCAACTTTCCCCAGACAAAGTTCTTTTCGTAATATTCGAGTGAGGCGATCTCGAGCGAATCGGGATACAGCACGTTCTTCTCACTCACAAAAACCGGTTTGCTGTTCGATGGGTCATCGGAACCCCCGACCATAAAATCCTCCCTCAGATCCTGAAGATAATCCGGCGACAGAAGTTCGCCGCGCTCCATGTCGTACAGACTGTAGAGGCCATCATACCACTTGGAGGCATCCCGATGCTGCTGTTTCGTGGTGATGAAGGCAGCCCTCTTGCAGATCAGCTCCCGGAGCGGTCGGGTGACAAAAAAATCGAGATAACAGGTCTTTCCGTCTCCATAGCTCACCGTCAGCCGGTTCTCTCCCAGCCGGTCGAATTCGACGTTCCAGAGTTCGTACTCCCCCTTGTCCGCCCCCCCTGGTCAGGACGGTGATTTCGGGATACTCGGCCGTAATCCCGGCGATATTGTGTCTGGTTCTCACCGCAAAAGCCGCCTTGACACCCTCCGGAACCACCATCCCGGGGACAAATTCGAAAAGCAAACCTCCGTTCTCACAGATGGATTCCGCCACGGCCTCTCGCCCGTCCGCCTTGAACAACCGGAATGCATATCTCACCTTCTCATACGGCCGCAGCATCCGGGTCGTCGAGGGTTGACGCCAGGTATCCTTTTCCCGGTCCACGGAGGTGGAGGAATGGATAAAAAACCAATTATCATCCGTCACATACTCGAGCGAGGTTCCATCCTCGGGAAGCATGACGACATGCTCTCCGTACCCGTCCAGCGGAGCCCAATAGAACCAGGAGGCATCGCGGTTCACCGACACATGACGGTTGAAATTATCCCTGGGAGCCACCGCCTCGTCCACGCCACAGACCGGCAGCCAAAACGACAGATCCAGAATCTCCGTCGGTCTGTTCCGTCTGTTAAAGAGGACAAATTCCCAGGTAAACTCTTCGCCGCGAAGAAAAAAGTTCTGGTACAGCCTCAACCCGGACTCCAGCTGCCAGAAAAGCCGGGCGGAATCCCCGTTGTTGAACAAAACCCGGGCCGGGACGTTTCGCGTGTCACACTCCCGGATGGCAGCTCCGGACCTGTATTTGATGACGGCCGGGCCCAGCGACGCTCCGCAGTCGATCAGATTTCGCGGCCGCCCGTCCACCTCCATTTCGAGTCTGGAAATGCCGTCCGACGATGAAGAGATCTCCAGCGGTGCCGCTGCAAACCCCACCCCAGGAATCCATCCGCAACAGATTATCAAACCGTAAAACAATATCCGCTTCATATCATTCATTAAAGTCTATTGCAAATTTAGACGCTTAAACGGCATATCCGGTTCCTGATATTCATATCTTGTAAACAGATAAACCAAATCTTCAAATTTGAACAATAGTTCACGTTTTTGAATATTCCTGCACGCGCACAATTGTTCAAATTACGTATATTTGACAAAGAGATAACCCTTAGAAGTGAAAACAAAGCCCATTTCCCGCTCCATCTTATCCATGGCCATCTCCGTATCTGCATTTATATTCAACGGGATGGAAGGCCTCTGCGCCGACAGAATTCAGTCTCTGCCCCCTACAAAAGCGCAGAATTTCAGCCAGATCGAGCACAATTCGGAGCTTTCGAACATGTCCGTAATGGATATCGTACAAGATGCAAGGGGCTTCCTGTGGATAGCGACGCTCAAAGGTCTCAACCGATACGACGGAAATTCCATCACACAATACTACGAAACTCCGGGCGGCATACCGTCCAACGATATCACCTCGCTGCTTTCCGTCGGCAACAACCTGTGGATAGGGACCGGCAAAGGATTGTCCGTCTACGATTCCGAAACGGACAAATTCACGCATATCGACTCGCTGGACACCGGAGGAATTCACGGGATCAGCCCAATCGGAGAAGAAAGTATCGTTTTCGGATCCGAACTCGGATTATACCTCCTCAACACCCGGACAAGGGTTTCCGAAAAGGTCGACGACTGCAATATCTATAAACTGACAGCCGACAAGTATGGCACCATTTGGGCCATAACCGGCTCCAACGTGAAGACCTACTCCGCCAGCGGGAAGGAAAAGATGATCGTATACGACCAGTCATCGTCCAGCGACAAAATATCCCCATCGGAGATCTATTCGGATTCCCAGGGCACGATCTGGTTGGGAACCATGAATGACGGGATTTATAAATACGACAAAGAGGCGGCCTCCTTCATCCCCTACGAAATCCCCGGTTATACCAAAAAGGAGATCAAATACGTCCGATGCATGAACGAGGATCTGCTCGGGAACCTCTGGATCGGAACTGAAAACGGGCTGTTCATCCACGACATGAATTCCGGAACCTGCAAGCACTATACCAAAGAGAAGAAATCCTCGGTATTCAGCAGCATAAACGACAATGCCCTTTACACCATCTTTCTAAGCAGGGAGGGGATCATGTGGATCGGAACATTCTTCGGAGGCGTGAACTGCTCCAACACCATCAATTCGCACTTCAAGGAGATAACCGACGAAAACGGAGAACGTTTTCTCGACGGAGCGGCCGTCAGCCACATATTCTGTGATTCCAGAAAAAGGCTGTGGTTCGCCACCGAAAACGAAGGCGTATATGTGCATGACCTGAAAACTCGTCAAACCCGGGCCCTGAACACTCAAACCCGGCCCGGGCTGAAAGGAAACAACACCCATGCCATCGCCGAAGATCCGTATGGAAATATCTGGATCGGTAATTTTGTAGACGGATTGCACCGCTTTTCACTCGATCTGGATCAAAGCCCGGATCTTTTCCAGGCCGGAGGGCAAAAATATGCTCTCCCGGAAAACTCGATATACAGCTTGCTGGCCGACAACAAGGACTCGCTGTTTATCGGGCTGGAATACGGCCTGGCCACATACAACTACCACACCGGACGATTTCGCAGCCTGGAGCATGACGTCCTGAACAGCGAAAGGATCGATGACATCCACAGAGACCGCGATGGCAATGTCTGGCTGGCAACCCACTTCAACGGTATCTTCAGATACGACTCCCTGAATAGGATCCGGCACTATTCAAAGAGGAGCCACAAAAACATGTCAAGCGATCTGATATTCTGCTGTTTCGAGGATTCGGCCGGAGACATGTGGTTCGGAACGAATAACGGAGGCCTGCTGAAATACGATAAAACAAACCAGGATTTTCTATCTTTCGGCGCTCGGGATGCCCTGAAGCAACGGAACGTCTATTTCATTGAAGAGGATTCGTTCGGCAACCTGTGGTTGAGCACCGACAGAGGCATTTTCTCGTTCGACCCCTCAAGCGGCACATTCAACAACTACAAACTGAAAAACAGCCCTGTCTCAAACCAGTTCAATTACAATGCGGGATACAAGAATCCCGTTCAGGGAATGATCTATCTCGGGAGCATCAACGGGGCATGCTGCTTCCAGCCCGAAGAGATCATCATGGATAAAACGGAGAATTTCCCGAAAATCATCTTTTCCGATTTTAAAATACACAACAACAGCATCGTCCCCGGAGAAGACGCCCCCCTGAAACAGGCCATCGACTACACCTCGGACATTGTACTCCGGCACAACGAAAATTCCGTATCCTTCGAATTCAAGTACATCGACTTCGGAATCTTCATGCCTAATTCATTCGTGTGCGAATACAGGCTCGACAACGAGGATGCGGAATGGATCACGGCAGGGAATCCCCAGATCTGCAATTACAGCAAACTGGCTCCGGGGAAATATACGTTCAAGACCCGCGTGGTCGACAACGACGGCAACACGCTGGAGGCCAGAACCATCAGATTCAGAATAAAGCCCCACATTCTGCTGAGTCCGGGTTTCTATCTGATCTATACGCTCTTGGGGCTAGCCATGCTGTTTCTCATTCTCAAAATATACCGGAATCGCATGAACGACAAGCTGGCTCTGCAGATCGAACAGATCGAGAAGCAGAATCTGGAAACGATCAACAGACACCGGATCAATTTCTTCACATACATTTCCCACGAATTCAAGTCACCGCTCACCATTCTCCTGGCCATTCTGGAAGATATTGAAAAAAGCGGGAATGAAAGAAGGATCAGCTCGCAGGAGACTGAAATTATCACGCACAATACGAGAAGACTCATTTTCCTCATAAATCAACTGATGGAGTTCCGATCCATCGAGACCAACCATGAAAAGATGAACTACATCAAGGGAGACATCATTAATTTCTGCAACAAGATTTTCGAGATGTTCATCCCGTTGTTCCGGCAGAATGGGCTGCGCCATGAATTCCGCTCATCCCACCCGACCTTCATAACGACCTTTGACAACGACAAAATCGAAAAGATCATAAGCAATCTCTTGAGCAATGCCGTAAAGCACTCGATTCCGATGGAGAATGAGGTTTCGGTCTCCTTCAACGTTCTCATCGACGAAGAGAGGCAAACCCTGACCTTCTCCTGCCACAACAAGGGATCCTACATCTCCAAAGAGCAGCGAGAAACCATCCTGCAACCGTTCTTCAAGACGGAGGCCACGAAGGCATACAGCTACAACAACGGAATCGGACTCGCCCTGGTCAAGGAGCTTGTCGACCTGTTGAAGGGCGAAATCGTGATCGACAGCGACATGGAGAAAGGAACAACTTTCACCGTCACCATGCCTTTCGTATCAGAGATTGCAGAAATTGAGGTCTCTCCCATCGAATCGGTCAATACGAAAAACACCAGCGAGATAATCGGGAACACGATATACGACGTAAAGAATCTGATACAGATCCAAAACGAAAATGGATCGGGATCCACGTCGGACAATCAGAGGACATACACGATTCTTATCGTAGACGATGATGTCGAGATGGGACAGATGTTGAAATCCAGACTGAAAGGGGGTTATCACATCAAACGGGCCAACAACGGCCTCGAAGCTCTTGAAATCGTAAAAGACACAGATATAGACATGATAATCTGCGACATCTTCATGCCGGGAATGAACGGATTCGAAGTCTGTCTGAGAATAAAGGGCAACGCGAAGACAAAACACATTCCGGTCATCCTCATGACATCTGAAGATTCGAAGGAGAGTGAAATAAAAGGGCTTCAAATGGGAGCGGACGAGTACCTGCGGAAACCGTTCTCCATAGAGGAGCTCAACCTGAGAATCACCAACCTGCTGAACTCCAAAAGATCCATCAAAGAGTACTACAACAGCATATCCCACAACATAGAGACAGGCGGCAACTCATCCAACAAGGACGAGAACTTCATCAACCAACTCACCAACTTGATTGTTGAAAACATGACGGACAGCAGTCTCAATGTCGATTTTCTGGCGGACAACATGAACATCAGCCGGACAAAACTGTATATGCGGTTAAAAGGCATCACGGGAATGAGTGCGACAGAATTCATCAACAAGGTCAAGATCGACATCGCCATGGAGAAGCTCATGAATGACGAATCGTCCATTAACGAGATCGCCTGGAGATCAGGATACAATTCGCCCAATTATTTTTCCAGAATATTCAGAAAATATGCAGGATGTTCGCCCTCTGAATTTTTGAAAAACCGGAGAAAAAATTGACATTCCGCCAAGAACAGGACAAAGAAGGAGATCGCACTCATCCCGCGGTCGCGAGCCAACAAATCAATGTCCAACATCGGCCATCACAGCTCTTCGCCCATCAGCGGCCAAATAAAGGTTCATATCCTTTCTGCCGCGGCATTTTCGGTAGGCTTTTCCGTTTGCCGGGTACCAGGCGTGCGGCTCGATGAAGCGCTTGATCGAGGCGTCAGCGCGTTCTCCGTTGATTGTCAGACGCATAAACACGGAAGCTTCGCCTCGCTTGTTGATCTTGTCCCGCCGAATGTAAAACAACAGTCCGCATGTCGTCCCTTCCAGAAGGACACCGAATAGGCCATAGGTAACCCGCTTTTCTATGCCTTTTCTATGCCTTTTTTCTGCATTTCAGCCCAAATAAAAATCCCCGTAAATTCAAGATTTACAGGGATTTGCTATTATTTTCAGTATTATCTCAGCGGAAAGTGAGGGATTCGAACCCCCGGAACCTTGCAGTTCAACGGTTTTCAAGACCGCCGCGATCGACCACTCCGCCAACTTTCCGTCGACAAAAGTAGCACCCTTTTTCCATTCCGCCAAATCTTTGATCCGAAAATCGCACGGCCGCATCCCTCAGAACCTCAAAAAATTCGCCCCAGCTTTTGCATTCAATAAAATTTGCCTATCTTTGTCAACAAGTTAGGTTATTTCCTTTACGCTTACGTCATGAACAAAGCCCAGTTGGTCGAAGCCGTCGCTCTCGACGCAAACCTCACGAGAATCGAAGCCCGCAAGGCGGTCGACGCCCTGATACGGGTCACCGTCCAGTCGCTCCGCGAAGGCGAACGGCTCACGATTACGGGCCTCGGAACGTTCAGTGTACAACAGAAAGCCGAACGCGTGGGGCGTAATCCCCGCACGGGCGCTCCCGTGAAGATCCCTCCCCGCAAGGTCATCAAATTCCGCCCCACGGTCGACATCGAATAACCCGACCTGCAAAAATCAGTTTATTCCAGTCATGCCAAAAATCGCACTTCGGGCCGTCGAGATGCCGGCCTCCCCGATACGAAAACTGGTGCCGCTGGCCGACGCCGCACGTGCCCGGGGTATCAAAATCTATCACCTGAACATCGGTCAGCCCGACCTGCCGACCCCGCAGATCGGACTCGATGCCCTGAAACACATCGACCGCAAGGTCCTCGAATACAGCCCCAGCGACGGCTACCGCTCGCTGCGCGAAAAACTGGTCTCCTACTACGACCAGTACCAGATCAAACTCTCGCCCGAGGAGATCATCGTCACCACGGGCGGCTCCGAGGCCGTGCTCTTCGCCTTCATGTCGTGCCTCAACCCGGGCGACGAAATCATCGTTCCCGAACCGGCCTACGCCAACTACATGGCCTTCGCCATTTCGGCGGGCGCCGTGATCCGCCCCGTCGTCTCGTCGATCGAGAACGGATTCGCCCTGCCCCCCATCGAGGAGTTCGAGAAACTGATCAACGAACGCACGCGCGGCATCCTGATCTGCAACCCCAACAACCCCACGGGTTACCTCTACACCCGCCGCGAGATGAACCGCATCCGCGACATCGTCAAGAAATACGACCTGTTCCTCTTCTCGGACGAGGTCTACCGCGAATTCATCTACACGGGGTCGCCCTACATCTCGGCCTGCCATCTGGAAGGCATCGAACAGAATGTCGTGCTGATCGACTCGGTGTCGAAACGCTACTCGGAGTGCGGCATCCGCATCGGCGCGCTGATCACGAAGAACCGCCAGCTGCGCGACGCGGTGATGAAGTTCTGCCAGGCCCGCCTCTCGCCGCCGCTCATCGGTCAGATCATCGCCGAAGCCTCGATCGATGCCCCGCGGTCGTACAGCACCGAGGTCTACGAAGAGTACATCGAGCGACGCAAGTGCCTGATCGACGGACTGAACCGCATTCCGGGCGTCTATTCGCCCATCCCGATGGGCGCCTTCTACACGGTGGCGCGCCTGCCGGTCGACGACAGCGACCGGTTCTGCGCCTGGTGCCTCGAACACTTCGAATACGAGGGCGAAACGGTAATGTTGGCTCCGGCATCGGGTTTCTACTCCGATCCGGGCTGCGGCCGTAACGAGGTGCGCATCGCCTACGTTCTGAAGAAGGAGGATCTGGAGCGGGCGCTCTTTATCCTGAGCAAGGCTCTCGACGCCTACAACAGCCGGCCGCAGGAGTAGGCTACGAACGCCGCAACGTCCCGCGGAACAAAGCCCCCAACGGATCCGGCGGGAGTCCGCCCGAAGATCCGGATCGCCCCGGAACAGCGGACGGGAAATCCTCTGAACAATCTTCTCCCCATGAATCGGCCTCCACCCGGAGGTCGATTTTTTTCGTGCAAAACAACCGGAGAACCGCAACCGGCCAATTCGGCCAAACTTCTACCATATAGTCCAATTTTTGCGAATTTCAGACCAGAAAGTTTGGCCCTCGGAGATAGTTTTTCTACATTTGCCCCCGATTTTGCGTGTCGGGAGACACGCCAGGTACAAACCAAACCAATATGTTATGAAAAAACTTCTCCTTGTTTTGGCCTGTGCAGCCGCCGTTGCGGGCGCCCGCGCCGAAGGTTATCAGGTCAACAACATGTCGGCCAAACAGACCGGTATGGGTCACGTGGGTACGGCCATGAAGCTCAATTCGGAATCGATCTACTTCAACCCCGCCGCCACGGCCTTCCAGAAGAGCCGGTTCAACATCTCGGCCGGATTCACGGGCATCCTCTCCGACGTAAGCTACCGTCCGCTCCCGACCAAAGAAAACAACTACCAGAGCGGCCCGGCCGAAAAGTCGGACAACAAACTCTCGACACCGCTGCACGTCTATTTCAACTACAAACCCACCGAACGGCTGGCCGTCGGCGTGGGATTCTATACGCCCGACGGTTCGTCGATGAACTGGGGCGGCAACTGGTCGGGTTCGCATCTGATCCAGGAGATCAATCTGGCGGCCTACACCGTGCAGCCGACCGTCTCGTACAAGATCTGTGACCGTCTCTCGATCGGTGCCGGACTGATGATCACGTGGGGCAACTTCGACCTGTCGCGCTCGCTGCTCTCGAAGACCACCCGCCAGGGGATCATCTCCGGGATGATCGACCCGAACATCACCAAGGCCCAGGAGGGCATCGCCCAACTGGAAGGGGTCATCGCCCAACTCCCCGACGGAGCCGACAAGACGGCCTACCAGCAGCAGCTCGCCCAGGCGCAGGGGGCTCTCCAACTGCTACAGAACGGCAAGGGATACCTCGAAAGCACGATGGATCAGTCGATCGTGGCGGCACGCCTCGAGGGATCGGCCGACGTGGCCGTGGGCGTGAATGCCGGCATTCTGTGGGACATCACCGACCAGTGGTCCGTGGCGATGAGCTACCGCTCGCGCATGAACATGAAGGTCGGAAGCGGCCGCGCCACGATGAACATCGCTCCGGAGGCCGCCGCCATGATCCAGCAGCTGGGCCAGTTGAGCCCCGGCACGGAATTGATCCCGGCCCTGGACAAGGGGACGTTCCGCACCGAACTGCCGCTGCCGACGACGGTGACGTGGGGCGTGTCGTTCCGTCCGACGCCGAAGTGGGAACTGGCCGTCGATCTGCAATGGGTCGGCTGGTCGGCCTACAAGGATCTGAACGTGTCGTTCAACGAGAAGGAGCTCGGCATCAAGGACATCTACTCGGTGAAGAACTACTCCAACACGCTTGCGTTCCGCTTCGGCGGTCAGTATCGCGCCACGAACTTCCTGACGGCCCGCATGGGTATGTACGTCGACGAGAGCCCCGTGAGCAGCGATTACCTCAATCCCGAGACGCCGTCGATGACCAAGGTGGCCTATACGGCCGGTCTGAGCCTGCGTCCGACGCGCTTCATGTCGGTCGATCTGGCCTACTGCTACGTCTCGTCGGCCGACCCTGAACGGACGGGCTCCTACCCCGTCTACGGCTACACGAGCGGCGCACTCGAGGAGGTCTTCTCGGGCAACTACCGCCTCCATGCCCATGTCTTCTCGGTCGGTGTGGGATTCAGTTTCTGAAAACGAAAAAAATTGTTACCTTTGTGGCGCACTTCCCGGGAGGTGCGCCACCATTTTTACCGGGCTCCATAGTTCAAGGGATAGAACGAGGGTTTCCTAAACATTGGGGCAGAGCGGAACACGACATTCGGGCGGAACTATATACA